>Ga0105237_10008833_pt1 | contig 10862 bp, 11 predicted proteins | sample KBSC24metaG_FD_81520 | JGI IMG/M metagenome (GOLD analysis project Ga0105237, IMG submission 81520) | Corn rhizosphere microbial communities from Kellogg Biological Station, Michigan, USA - KBS C2-4 metaG | ecosystem: Host-associated > Plants > Roots > Rhizosphere > Soil | place: Michigan, USA... | reverse complement strand
GCTGGCAAAAAATATTGTTTGATCAACCGGAATGGTCATGCAAAATTTTCCACCCGTTATTTGTATGGATCATCACAAGTGAATACCTTCCCGAACGCTCCGGCAGGTTATTGCCGGATAAAGTGAATTTCCCGGTTAGCAGGGCATAATTCTCGCCCAATAGCGTCACTTTCATCTCATTATAATGCAGGTTTTGCTTGGGCATTTTGCCGTTAAAATACTTTTTTTCGTATAAGTCCTTTATCACATTGTATCCGGCCGGCCCAGTCGGCATCATCATGGTTGATGAGCTGATATACATCTTCATGAAATTATCCAGGTTGCCGGTATTCCAGTCATTCTCAGAATTTTTCATTGCCGTAACAATAGCTGTTTCTTTTGATTGGTCACTTGTTCCCTGTTGTGCTCTGACATTTGTTGCAATTGCAATAAACAGTAGGCTCAAACAAATTTTTTGAAAGGTCTTCATTGGTTAATTATTGATCGTGACAATATCAAAAATAAACGCCGTTTAATCAAATCTTTGATTTCAACCTGCTTAGCGTTTCCTGTGATATGCCTAAATAATCGGCGATGATTTTCGACGGTAGTCTTTGTATCAACCCGGGACTATTTTCCATCAGCAGCGAATATCTTTCCTTCGCGCTCATGGTGATCAGGCTCTCGATCCGTTTGATGGATTCGATATAGTCGTGCTCCAGTATATTGTTATACATTTTTTCCCACGCCGGTATAACATCCGACAGTTCTCTGAAATCCTGGTAAGAGAAAAAAAGTATTTCCGAGGCTTCTATACTTTGTATAAACGCCTGAGAGGGCTCCTTCAAAATAAAACTGGGAAATGCCGTTCCAAACCTGCCCTCAGGTATCAGGAAACGCGTTGATTCCCTGCCCGCATCATCCATCAGGTAAACACGCAAACAGCCTTTGTTTACAAAATACATATAGCGGCAAACACTGCCGGCTTCCAGTAAAATTTCGCCCCTTTTAGTCGATTTAAATCTGAATTTATTGCTAAATACAGCCAACTCTTCATCGGTTATTGTGATATGCTCTTTAAGGTATTTTTCCAGCACCTGGTACATCTGCCTGATATTAGTGCCGTCAAGGTAATTAATCTGCTAATTAATGCAATATAAATTTTGCCTTACCTATTTTACATTGGGAAATTCCAATTTAAATGTTGTACCTACTCCTGGTTCGCTTTCTACACTTATTGCTCCACCCATACTTTCTACCTGCATTTTAACCATAAACAGGCCCATGCCTTTACCTTCAACTGTGGTATCAAATCGTTTATACAAACCAAACAGGTCCTTAAAGTTTTTTGCTTCTATCCCTTTACCATTATCCTTGAAAAATACTTCCAGTTTGTCCCCGATTTTCCTTGTAAAAATGGAAATAACAGGATCAACATACGGCCGCTTATATTTTATTCCATTTAATATCAGGTTATAAAATATACTGTGCATATAGCTCCTGACACCCATCATCTTGCCTCCCGCACTGAAATTATAATTTACAGTAGCGTTTTCAATATCAATGATATACCGAAGGCTCGAAATGATGTCTTCAACCAAATATTGGAAATGTACCTCTTCGCTCGGGTTATTAACCCTGTTGCTTGTCTGCAATATCTGGTTCAGGTCCATTATCATGCTATCGAGAACGGAAACAGAAGTCGCCAGGGAAGTTTTTACTTCATCATGTTCACTGATATCAAAATCAGACGTACTAAGCATGTTTGAAAGCCCGATAATATTGGCCACCGGCGCTCTTAAATTGTGCGAAACAATGTAAGTGAATTGCTCAAGGTCTTTATTGCGCTGAACAAGGTCGGTAGTGATGCGGTCACGTTCCATATCGGCAATTTTCCTTTCGGTAATATCTTTAAATGCAAGTATGAATCCCATATTTTCCTTCCGGTCATTTGCTACTCCGGCCCAGCGTGTCTCATACCATTTAACTGATCCGTCCGGAAGGTCGTAACTGGTTTCGTAATTAAACATTTCATTATTTGTCACCTTTTGGATAGCATCTTTTAAATTGGGGATCTTACTTTTTGGAAAGTAATGAAAAGCATTAGTACCTGCTTTTAGCTTTTTATTAAACTGTTCGATGCAAAGCTCGCTTGCCCTGGTATTGAACGAAACTATTTTATTTTCCGCATCGCATAATACATAAGCTATATCGGTATTTTCAACAATCGTTTGCAGGTTAGCTTTTGATTGCAGCATCAACTCCTCAGCGAGTTTCATTGCGGTAATATCGATATGCAATATCACGGCCCCTCTTTTGGTCTTATCTGTTAAGGGAGCTATAATCAACTGGAACCAAACTTTCTGATCCTGGGAATAGTAGGAATACTCCATTGAAAACTCTTTCCGCACCCCCTCTATAACTTCACCGATGGCTTTTGCGATATTTTTTGCCGAGGCGGCATCCATACCCGTGGCTTTCTCAGAAATGGCAATGTAGCTATAACCAATACCAAACCTGGGCACCCCAAGGTTATTGGCTAACGTAAATTCTCTCCACGATTCATTTATTGCGATAATTTTACCTGATTCATTAAGCAGCACCACATTGGGCGGCAAAGCATTCAGAATATCCGACTGCCGGTCACTTGCTACTTTTAGCTCCTCAATATTTTTCTGTATCTCTATTTGTGCCAGTTTTGATCGCGTTACATCCTGGTTAAAACCAATGATATAGGCAGGTTCGCCATGCTCATCCAACTCGAACTCAAACTGGGAATGCAAATACCTGGTGTCGCCATCCTTATTGATCATCCTGAAATCTGCTTCGGCTGGCTGCGCATTCCTTACCGCAGTTTTAAAATTGTTTTCAACTTCGCTGATATCCCCGGGATGGATATTTCTTAAAAAGTTTTCGTAGGATGGTTCAACCTCCCCCTGTTCATACCCGAATAATTTGTAGGTCCCGGCCGACCAATTAATACTATTGGTTTTCAGGTCCATTCGCCATGTTCCAAATTCAGCAAGCAATTCCGCCTTTGAGAATAAAGCCTCGCTCGCAAATATTTTATTCAGATAGATCTGCCTTTCGGCATCCGACTGGTATTTTCCGATAGCATTTATAACCGCGTTGGGCAAACGCTGAAGCCTGTCTTTTAATACATAGTCCGAAGCGCCCTCCTTCATCACATTTACAGCAAACTCTTCTGATACAGTTGCGGTTATCAGTATGAACGGGATATCTACCCCGCTTTCCTTTAATATCTTTAAAGCCTCCAGTGAGTTGAAGGTTGGAAGAGAGTGATCGGAAAGGATCACATCAGGGTTAAATTCGGATAAGGCTTTTACATATTCCGCCCTGGTGTCAACAACAAGCTTTTCAAATACTATCCCCGATTGCTTTAGTGTTCTTTCCACCAATTCAGCATCGCTTTTAATATCCTCGATATGTAAGATTCTTAAACTCTGTGTCATCATAAACAGGTCATAGCATAAAAATTAATCAGCAGACTGGTTGGTTATTAACCAATAAAAGCCCAGCTCAGATACAGCCTTGGCAAAACCTTCAAAATCAACGGGTTTTACCACATAGCTGTTAACACCAAGATCATAACTGGTAATAACATCTTGCTCTTCTTTCGATGAGGTCATGATCACCACGGGTATTGTTCTGGTATTCTCGTTTGCTTTTATTTGCCTCAATACCTCGATACCGTCCACCTTAGGCATTTTAATATCCAATAAAATCACTTTCGGTTTGTTTCCAACAGACCGTTCCGAAAAAGCTCCTTTTGAAAAAATAAAATCAAGCGCTTCGGCCCCGTCCTTTACGTGGATCAGCCTGTTGGCCAGGTTAACTTTCCTTAAAGCACGTATGGTCATTTCTGCATCATGCGGGTTGTCCTCAACCAATAAAATTTCAACTTTGTCGTCGTTCATGATTTATAGCTTAGGTAAACTGAAGTAAAATGTAGCGCCAGTATTTTCATCTGCTTCGGCCCAAACCTCTCCGTTATGTTTGTCAATTATCCGCTTAACCAAAGCTAAACCCACGCCTGTTCCTTCAAATTCTTCCTGGGAATGCAGACGCTGAAAAACGCCAAACAATTTACCAACATAGGCCATATCAAAACCGACACCGTTATCTTTAACATAGTAGGTCGTTTTGCTCCCCTCGTCTTTGGCGCCAACCTCAATCTCCGGTTCTGATTTTTTTGATGAGTATTTGATCGCATTATTCACCAGGTTTAATAATACCTGCTTGATCATAAACTGGTCCGCCTTTACTGAAGGCAAGCTATCAACGTTGATCCGGTATTTATTTTCAGGTTCATTTTGCAATAATTCGTTAACAACAGTTGTTGCAACCTCCTGCATATCGACCTCGGTGCGTGCCAATTCCTTTTTCCCGAGACGAGAGAACGCAAGAAGGTCATCGATCAGTTGCCCCATCATTTTGGCATTGGTAATGATGTTATTAATGATCCTGTTTCCCTCGGAGTCAATTTTGGTTTCGTAATCCTCCTTCAGCATGATAGAATACCCATTAATTGCCCGCAACGGGGTCCTGAGGTCATGAGAAATAGAATATGAGAAAGCCTCAAGCTCTTTGTTTACGAGTTCTAATTGTACCGTTCGTTCCTTCACTTTATTATCCAGCTCCTGCCACATATGGTATATCTCCGCTGTCATGATATTAAAGGCCTTTGCCAATTCACCCAATTCATCATTCCGATAAACTTTAATAGGAACGGGCGAGGAATAATTACCACTTGAAATTGCGGACGCAGCGGCAGTAAGCTGAACAAGCGGCCTGGTTATATTTCGGCTCATTATCCAGGCAGCCAATATGCCTATTACAAGCAGTACCACACCAACCAAAATGATCCAGTTTATAAAACTTGTCACCCCCGCAAGCACACTTTGTTCCGAAAATTGAACCAGTACCACCCAATCACTGTTTGTCACAGGTAACACTTTCGCCATCATCAAGTTACCATCCTTATCCGTATATTCAGCAGGTTCGGGCATGCTTAATATTTTAATAGGCGGTGAGGTTACAGGCTTAACCATATCTGTCCAAAGGCTTCCGTCATTATTTCCAATATAAAGTACAGCGCCGGTACCCATGATCTGCGATAATTGCTGTGCTGCCTGTGGGGTGGTTTCCACATGCTGCCAGCATACAATATAGCCCAGTATCTGGTTTTTTTCTGAAACCGATGCTATAACTGGATAATACATGGCGTTACCTACCATGTAGAATTTCCCAACCCTGCACGGTATCTTGTCAACCGGCGTGGATGACAATACATCATTTATATTCACCTTCACATGAGCTGTTGATTTGTCAGAACGGAGAACGGTTTTCCTTGCCGAATCCAGTAGTTCCACCGAAACCCATGTACTATCCCTATGCGACTTATTAAGTGCGTCAAGTGTTTCTTTGTGAAACTCTTTTCCTCCTGATCGCAAATATTGTATTAAAGTATTCTGACTGGCAGTGGCATGCAGTGTAGCCGTAACAACCTGGGCGGATTGCCCCAGCATCGAGCTAAGCTGATCAGTTAGTGTATGCAGGCGTGCCCTGCCGACTGTAAGTGTAGCTTTTTTTAAACCATAATAAGTGGCAAGACTATAGATTACAATAGCCGAAAGCAGCAGGGTACATATTAAAAGCGGGAGTTTTTGCTTAATGGACAGGCGACGGAATAAAAAACGATCGGAATAGGCACTCATATTATTTATCATTTACGGATGATCACAATAAAAATAGAATATGGGGCTACATAAAACCTGCATATCTTTAATCAACCGGGTACAGATTACAGGGTAACGTAGTTTAAACTATTCCCCGTAGGGGTTGTAATAACCGGGGAATTAGGCTTTGCTAAGCAAATCTAATATTTATTTTTAGTTAATACCCCCCGTTTTATCACTCATTTTTTATAATTTATGCTATTAGGTCCCTGGTTATTAATAGATGTTTAAATTAAGTTTAATGTAAAGGCAAATCTTATACGATATGATGTTAATAAAAAGATGCAATAAAAACGGACATATTTTGTTCGTAAATGATCGATTGACTTATAAATAAAAACCACAATTGGTTGAATAAAAGCAGTTTAACGCCGTGGCACAATAAATGCGACGCGTTAATATCAATCTAAATGTCATGAAAATGTTACGGTTTTTCACCTTTCTGATCTTCCTAACCGGTTACGTATCAACAAGCTACGCCCAGAAAATCGACCTGTTCAAGCTATATAATTCCGGTAAGCTGATCACTTTTGCCAACCATCATGTGGCTGTATTAAAAGAGAGCGATAACGGACTTACGCAAGATGGCATTGTCTGGCTAAAAGACTTCACGTTTTCAACCGGGACAATAGATGTTGATCTGAGGGGCAGGGATGTGTTCCAGCAAAGTTTCCTGGGCATTGCTTTTCATGGGGTAGATACCACAACTTTTGATGCTATTTATTTCCGCCCGTTCAACTTTCAATCCGCAGATACCCTCCGTAAAAAGCACACTGTACAATATATCAGCGAACCCAACTTTGGCTGGGAAAAGCTAAGAAACGAACACCCTTTGGTTTATGAGAACGCCGTCAGTCCTTTCCCAATGGCTAAGGATTGGTTTCATGCTACAATCATAGTTGGCAAGGATTCGATAACTGTATATGTTAACCATTCCCCTAAAGCATCCCTGAAAGTAAAAAAACTCAACAACCGCACCGATGGCCTCATCGGCTTGTGGGATTTTGCGTTGGATGGCGATTATGCTAATTTAGTGATCAAGAAAGATTGAAGTCCAAATTCTTTTGTCATTTCGAACGCAGAGAGAAATCTTATACGACTTGAATCATCGATTCGCATGTTGTATAAGATTTCTCCTCGTACCTCGTCGAAATGACATTTCAGGTTCCAAAAACATTTTTTATTTTTTTTAAAATGTTTTCTAAGGTCATTCGTCTCTACCTTTAAAGGAGAAATAAATTGATCACCGCCGTAATGCCCGAAGAAAAAAACAACCACATCATACAGTCAATAAAAGCGTATGGTAAGGGATTGCTGGGCTTTATCCGCCGGAGGGTTAAAAACGACGCCGACGCCGAGGATATTCTGCAGGATGTTTGGTACCAGCTAAGCGCCGTGGTTAACGCCGAACCCATTGAGCAAACAGGCGCCTGGCTTTACAAGGTGGCCGCCAATAAGATCATAGATAAGAACCGTAAGAAAACCGAGGAGTTATTCGATCTCAACTTCTCCGAGGATGACGATGATGACGAAGGGCCTGATTTCAGGGCAATCCTGCTCACAGAAGGCACCACACCCGAAACCGAATATATCCGCAGCCTTTTTTGGGAGCAATTATTCCTGGCACTGGATGAGTTGCCGGAAGAGCAAAAGCAGGTTTTCATCTGGCAGGAACTCGATGATATCCCCTTTAGTGAGATCGCACAAAACACCGGCGAAAATATACAAACGCTGGTGTCGCGGAAGCGTTACGCAGTACTTCATCTGCGTAAGCGGCTTAAACAATTGTATGAAGAAATTAAAGATTATTAAAAAATTAAAAATATGAGAGATTCAGAATTTGGAGACAAGGCTTATCGATATAAGACCGGTTTCAAGAAGAAATTCATTTTTATCCCGTTTTTCGTGGCAGGAGCCTTAGCACTTGTCAGCTACATCGTAATGCAGCTTTGGAACAATTTGCTGCCCGATATATTGCACACCGGCACAATAACTTACTGGCAGGCTATGGGCTTGTTCGTCTTAGCCAAGATACTATTTGGCTTTGGTCGGGGTGGCCGTGGCGGCGCTCCGTGGATGCGTCACCGTATGGAACGTTTCAATAACATGAGCCCGGAAGAAAAACAAAAATTCAGGGAACAAATGCAGGCCCGTTGCGGCGGCAGATGGGGCAGGCACCGTGGCGGCTTTGACTGGGATCGCCCGGAAGAAACTACTGCCAAACCAGCTGACAACACAGCAAAGCCAACAGAATAAAAAAATTACCGGGGCTTGTCCAATTTGGGCAGCCCCGGTAGTTATTATATCAAACTCAAAACACCTCAGCCATGGAAGTATTAGTTTTTAAAACAGACGTAACCAGTAAAAGGAAAATCAGCAAAGTAAGAGCGTTGCTTACCGCTTTTCCGGCTATTCAGCAATGGAATTTCGACCTGGAAGATTGCGATAAAGTACTCCGCATTGTAGCCACTGACTTACAACCCCGCTCGATTGAATCCCTACTGCATACTGCGGGCTTTAGCTGCCGCGAGATGGATTACTAAAGATTTATTATATGAATATTCTTAAAGACAAAGAAATAGCTATCGTAGGCGGTGGCCCTGGTGGATTGACCCTGGCAAGGCTTCTGCAAATGAACGGTGCTGATGTAAAAGTTTATGAGCGTGATGCAAACAAAGATGCCCGGTCGCAAGGTGCTACTTTGGATCTGCATGAAGAGTCGGGACTGGCGGCATTGCAAGCGGCCGGATTAATGGATGCATTTTGGGCGAATTACCGCCCCGGAGCCGACAGGCTGCGTATCATGGATAAAAACGCGAAGATCATCGTCGATGAACATTCAGACCCGAAAGAAGAAAGAGGTAGGCCGGAAATTGACCGCGGCCCGTTGCAGAATATCTTGTTGAATTCACTACAGCCCGACACCGTGATATGGGACAGTCAATTTTTATCCCTTTCCCAGCAAAATGGTGTTATAAAACTCGATTTCAAAAATGGCACTTCTGCTTTTGCTGATATCGTAATCGCGGCTGACGGCGCAAACTCGAAAGTTCGCCCATATATTACTCCTATCAAGCCTTTTTTCGCAGGTGTTACAGCCATAGAGGGGGCAGTACACTATTCCGAAAAAAACTGCCCGCTGATGCATGACCGGCTAAAGAACGGAAAAATATTTGCCATGGGCGATGAACAGTCCCTTATCGTAAGCTCAAAAGGCGATGGCAGCCTGGTATTTTACCCCAGCTTTAAAACAACTGAGAACTGGACTAAGGAAAGCGGGATCGATTTTTCAGATAAAGCACAGGTGCTTGCCTGGTTCAAAGAAGAATATTCAGGCTGGGACAGAATATGGCAGGAATTATTTGAAAATGCCAGCGGTCCATTTATACCCCGCCCGCAATACTGCATGCCTTTGGATCAAACTTGGGAAGCCTTACCCAACCTCACCATGCTGGGCGATGCTGCGCACCTGATGCCTCCTTTTGCCGGCGAAGGTGTAAACATGGCGATGCTGGATGCGCTGGAATTAAGCCAGTGCCTGACAAGTGAAGATTTCCCCGATGTACGGTCAGCAATCTCAACCTTTGAAAAACAAATGCGGGTAAGGGCATCCGAAACAGCAAGAGAAACGATGGAATCTACTGCAGCGCTGCATTCGCCTGATGCTATTGCTTATCTGCTGGAAGTGATCGGCTGACATGCGATCCGCCAAATAAATACGGTTTATTTAGATATGTATCCAAGAGATACTAAAAAGTCATCTTCACGTTGATGGGCGTCTGCTGCATCTGCGGGATCTGAATCAAAGTCCTTATATTGAATCTTGATATTTCTCGTCAGCAGGTGGCCTACTTTTGGATATACATATAACATGCACTTTGCCCCGGCCTTTGTTGCCGCGTCACGAAATGCAATGGCATCTTTGGTATATACAATGCTGTCCTGCTCTCCCTGTATGATCAATGTAGGCGGCAATTTTTTACTGATATAGTCCGAAGGTGAATACAGAACGGGATCAGCCTTTTTATTGATAAGGCCGACAAAATAAGGATCATGTCCCATATTCAGCGCGGGCGAATAAAGCAAAAGAGCATTGGGTCTTGAGTCAGGGTTGATCTTTTTACCATTAACAGCCGGTATCGTAGCAGTTGCTGCCGCCAAATGCCCGCCGGCCGAAACGCCATAACCTGCAATCCGCTTAACATCTATCCCCAGTTGCTTGCTTTCAGCACGTGCCCAGGCAAAAGCGGCGCAGGCATCATCTACCCCATCAATGGGTGTTAACCCGTTATTAGCCAAACGATATTCTATCGCAATGGCCACCATTCCCTTCTCAGCAAATTCCTTTGCCCTTTGAAAATTCCAGGCAGCTTCACCCAATCTCCAGGCGCCTCCATGAAACAATAATATTGCCGGGTGCGAATTCCCGCCCGTTGCCGGTCTGAATACATAAGCTTTTAACGAACCATTACCAACCTGCCGATAGACAAAACTATCCGGGGCAGCATCATTTATATGGATGGAAGATCTAGTTCTGATTATAATATCTTTCGCCGAAACCATTAGTATCTGGCAGGCAAACAAGAACAGCAAGGAAAAGTATTTCATGATCGGCGATTTGATTTATCTAAAAGAGCCGGATAAAATCAAAACGTTGCATTGGTAGTAAAGACCTGAGACTGTATCAAATTGTACTTTGCAGAAACCGGTCAAAATATTATTTGGCTCTGTGCTCCCGATGTTCCTTTCTGTGTATTTTGCTATGGTAAACTAACCGATGTTGGCGCATCATAGGGTTAACATGGTTAACACAATTTCAAGTAATTAGGAGTTAAAATTCCGATTATAAACGTTTTAACAAAAAGACGTGTTAACCCAAAAATATTTGCTTTTTGCTAAAAAAATTGTACCGGGCAATATAGAGAGCGCTATCAGCCAAATTTTATTCTGATGCGCCCCGCTGGATTTTACTTTTGATACAACCTCAAGTTTTTTCTTATATGTTTCAATGCCGGGCATTCTGCATCGTGATCATGGTAACCACAACGCATATCAGCACAACAACCATTAGTAATACCCACATAATTAAATAGTTAAATAAATTAAACAAAGTAATACTTTAGT
>Ga0105237_10008832_pt1 | contig 10862 bp, 9 predicted proteins | sample KBSC24metaG_FD_81520 | JGI IMG/M metagenome (GOLD analysis project Ga0105237, IMG submission 81520) | Corn rhizosphere microbial communities from Kellogg Biological Station, Michigan, USA - KBS C2-4 metaG | ecosystem: Host-associated > Plants > Roots > Rhizosphere > Soil | place: Michigan, USA... | reverse complement strand
TCGCTCCGAACAAGGTAAAGGCCCATGCCGCCTATGTCCGGCAGCTGGCTGAGGAGATGCTCGACAAGCTGGTCGCGCGCGGCGGAGGCGACCTTAAATGGGATTTCGCCTTGCCGCTTACCGGCATGGTCACGCTGAAGGTCGCCGGATTGAAGGATGACGACTGGCAGATCTTCGGGCAGCCGCTACACGATCTCGTCTACAGCCGTAAACCCATGGAAGAGCGGCTGAAGCCGATGGCGACGATGATCGATTATATGCGGTCGGAGATCCGGAGGCTGAAGCATGATCCGGTTCCCGGCAGCGTCATCGAATATCTGCACAATGTCGAGATGGCGGGCCGCAAGCTGCGTCTTGATGAGATTGACAGCATCATCCTGATCATGCTCGGCGGGGGTCTGGATACCACCCAGGCGCTTTTCAGCATGGTCTCGGTGTATCTCGGGCGAAATCCCGATCGGCGGCGCGAATTGATCGAGCATCCCGAATTGCTCGACAATGCGATCGAGGAGTTCCTGCGCGTGTTCCCGCCGACCCAAGGAAATTCGCGTCGCGCTACCAAGGACGTCGTGGTCGCCGGCCAGATGGTCAAGGCCGAGGAACAGGTGTTCATGTCCTACGCAGCAGCCAATCGCGATCCGGACGAATGTGAGAATCCGCACGAGATCGACTTCGCGCGTGACAATATCCGGCATTTCTCATTCGGCGTCGGCCCGCACCGTTGCCTGGGCTCGCATCTGGCACGGCTTGAGGCGCGCACGATGCTGGAGGTCCTGTTCGAGAAGGCGCCCGACTATGAGCTCGTCGAGGAGGACGTGGAGCTCGCCGACGATATCGGCACGATTGCCGGCTTTGGCCGCGTTCGGGTCACGATCTAAGCCACGGACAGTTCAAATCGGAGCATCGGCATGGCAACTGCGAAAGAATATGGTCTCGGTGAATTCACCTTCCCGCGTGGCTGGTTCATGGTGGCAGACGCCTCGAAAATCACTCAGAAGCCGCATAATGTTCGCTTCTTCGGACGCGAGATGGTGCTCTATCGGGGGGCGAGCGGCAAGGTTCACATGGTCGGAGCCTATTGTCCCCATATGAGGACGCATATCGGCAAGAGCCGCACCTCGTTCATGGCGCAGCGCGGCGACCAAATCCAGGGCGAATCCATTCATTGCCCTTATCATGCCTGGCGTTTCGGTCCGGACGGCAAGTGCGACAAGATTCCTTATTCCGACACGATTCCGCAAAAGGCGGAATTGGGCGGCTACCCGGTCGTCGAGCGCTATGGCGCGATCTTTCATTGGCACGACCCTGAGGGCGGCGAGCCCGACTACGACATCCCGCCGATCCCGGAATGGGATGACTCGCATTATGTCCGTTGGGAATTTGATGAACTCGGACCGATGAACCTTCATCAGATCGAGGTTGTCGACAATATCTGCGATATGCAGCATCTCTATCCGATCCACGCGTCGCATCAGAATTATTTCGAGCTGGTCATCCGTGGCCACCAGGCCTGGCAGTTGATGGGCGGAAAGCACGAATTGCTTGGAGCGGACGCCGGCATATCGGAATTCAATACCTATTATACCGGTCCCGGCATCCTGATCTCCCGCTACATTGCAGACAACGACAATGATTCGATCATGTACATCACGCACACCCCGATCGACGATGGCTCCGTCTATGTCTGGCATGCGGTGCTCAGCAAAGTCGCCAACCGGGAACCCACCACTGACGACATCGCTCAGGCCAAGATGCAGCAGAAGATGAGCTGCGATGCATTCGAGGCCGACTTTGAAATCTGGTCGAACAAGCTCGCATGCTTTCGACCGATGCAGATGCCGGCAGATGGGAATTTCCTGAAGGTGCGCACTTGGTATAAGCAATTCTATAATCCGCGGGTCCAGGTTCCGGCGATTCTCTCCCGATGCGAGGGGCACTACAAGGTTCCCGGCATGCCGGATGCGCAGGAGGGCGGCGCCCGCAAGGAGATATTGGAGGCGGTGCCCGCAGAGTGAGGGAGGGCTCCTCGGCGCCTTCATGGGAGTTTCAAGCGAATGACATACAGGATCGTGATCGACAAACCGCAATGTGTCGGCCATGCGCGTTGCGCAAATTTCGCGCCGCATTTGTACAAGCTCGACGACAGTGGCTATATCCTCGCCGAGGACTTCGACGTTCCCGAGGGCGAGGAGCTGGCTGCATTCCGCGGCGCGCGGGCTTGTCCCGAACGCGTCATCAAGATGCTGGATGCGCAAGGCGTCGAAGTGAAGAAATCGCCGGCTGTGGTCTGACGCCGAACGAGAGGTGCCTCAATATCCGTGAGGCGCGTTTCGATGGACGGCCCCGGCGCGACTGCGCGATATGTCACGGTCCAGCATATTCACGGGTTGGTCGACGGAGCGTTCGGGTCGCGCCCGCGCATTCCTGCCTTGTGTGGGAGGGTGCTCCGTGCGCGAAGCGTCCGCTCGGGGATTTGTCCCGGCTCGAGACCGCGTGGTGTACCAAAAAGGCCGGCGTTCCACGCGGTCGTCGGGCAATGACTAGGCTGCCTTCGGAATCACGCCGTTGGGATCGATGACGAACTTCTTGGCGGCGCCATGGTCGAAGACCGCGTAGCCCTTTGGTGCATCGTCGAGCGAGATGACGTCCACATTGACAATCTTGGCGATCGGCATCCGGTCCCAGAGGATGGCCTGCATGAGTTGGCGGTTATATTTCACGACGGGGGTCTGCCCGGTGAAGAAAGCATGGCTCTTGGCCCAGCCCAGGCCAAAGCGGATCGAAAGGCTGCCGATCTTGGCAGCCTCGTCGACCCCGCCCGGATCGCCCGTGACATAGAGGCCTGGAATGCCGATCCGTCCTGACGCGCGCGTGACCTGCATCAGGGCATTGAGCACGGTGGCGGGCGCTTCGTGGACCGATTCCGCGCCATGGCCGCGTGCCTCGAACCCGACCGCGTCGATCGCGCAATCGACTTCGGGAATACCCAGTATCGCGGCGATCTGTTCGCCGAGATCGATATCTTTGGAGAGGTCGACCGTCTGGAACCCCATGGCGCGAGCATGCGCCAGGCGTTCCTCGTTGAGATCGCCGACGATGGTGCAGGCGGCACCGAGCAGATCGCATGACGCCGCTGCGGCCATTCCGACCGGGCCCGCGCCCGCGACATAGACCGTCGATCCCGGGCCGACGCCGGCATTGACCGCGCCGTGAAAGCCCGTCGGGAGGATGTCGGACAGGCAGGTCAGGTCGCGGATCTTCTCCATCGCCTGTGCGGGATCGGGGAATTTGAGCAGGTTGAAATCGGCGTAGGGCACCATCACGTAATTTGCCTGGCCGCCGATCCAGCCGCCCATGTCGACATAGCCATAGGCTGCCCCGGCGCGGTCCGGATTGGTGTTGAGGCAAACGCCGGTCGCCTGTTCCTTGCACGTCCGGCATCGGCCGCATGCGACATTGAACGGAACCGACACGATGTCCCCCTTCTGAAGGAACTCGACCCCGCTGCCGGCCTCGACCACCTCGCCGGTGATCTCGTGCCCGAGCACCAGCCCCGTCGGTGCGGTCGTCCGGCCGCGCACCATGTGCTGGTCCGACCCGCAGATATTCGTCGACACAACCTTCAGAATGACGCCGTGATCGATCTTCTTGCCCTGTGGTGTCTCCATCTTGGGGTCGCCGATCTCCATGACCTCGACCTTGTTGGGACCGAGATAGACCACGCCACGATTCTTGCTCATCTCTCGCTCTCCTTTGCGAACGGCGCATCATCGGCTGCTACCCCGCGGGAGCCCTCGTCTCATTGGACTAGCCCGGCATGAGCGGAGGTTTGAACGGCGGCATGGCGAGGCCGGAAACCGGCTCTGGACGCACGACGGACTGTCGCGCCCACTGCTCCAAACCGCTGCACGGTAGTCTGGTCGGACGCTCTCTCAAGAGCCTTGCGGCGCTAGCGTGGGTCCGACGGCCGATGCGGAAGGAGGCCGGAGGGAGGGGAATGATGTTGCGCATTGATCTGCTGCCTGGCCTGTTTGGCGCAACGATAGGCGACTTCGATGCCCGCTCGGCGGGCGACGCTGAGATACGCCAGTTATTTGCTGCCCTGCTCCGCCATCGCTTCATCGTGCTGCCCGACCAATCACTGTCCAACGCCGAATATGTCGCATTTGCTCGCCAGTGGGGGCGTCCCGTCAGGTTGATCGCCCGAAAAAATGTCGATTCTGAACATCCGGAGCTGATCGTCCAGTCCAACCGGCAGGACACTCCGCCGTTTCTGCGCAATGTTGCCAATCACTGGCATTGCGACAGTTCCTATGAGGAGGAGGTTGCGACAACGACCATGCTCTATGGCATCGAGTCGCCCGACCGGGACGGAGAGACGCTGTTCGCCGATTTGGTCGCGGCCTATGACGTCCTGCCCCCGGACGAACGCGCCCGCTACGACAAGATGCGGGTCCGACACGGCACGAGCGCCGCTACACCGCTACCCGACGAGCAGATTAGCCATCCCTCTCAGCTGCCGGAGGCGTTTCGACAAGCTATCGTGCTGCTCGATCCGGTCGAGCAGCCACTCGTCCGGCGTCATCCCCAAAATGGTCGAAAGTCGCTCTACGGTCTCGGCGGCTCGGCTTTCGCAATCACGGGATTGCCACAGGAGGAAGGGGCAAGGCTTATCCTTGCCCTGCGGCAGCATGCCGCAGAACCGCGTTTCCGTGCCGCCTACAAGCTCATGCCGGGTGATTTGCTCATCTGGGACAATCTCAGCGTGATGCATCGCGCCACGCCGATTGAATATAGCGACGCGCCCGGCCGGAGGCGGTTGAACTATCGCATCAGCCTGAAAGGCTTGCCGGGCGCGCTGGAGGCAATCCCGACGCCCACGCCGGAAGTGACGGGAGTGAGAGGCAATGCTTGATCTGAAAATCTGCGGCGGCCGGCTCGTCGACGGTACAGGTCGGGCACCGTTCGCTGGCGATGTCGGAATAAGCGGAGAGCGAATCGTCGCCGTTGGCCGAGTCGATGGGGAGGCGGCTCGCACGATCGACGCGCAGGGCCTCCTCGTGACGCCTGGCTTCGTCGATATCCATACGCATTATGACGGGCAGGCGAGTTGGGATTCCCTGCTTTTGCCCTCGAGCCTGCATGGCGTGACCAGTGTCGCGTTCGGAAATTGTGGCGTGGGTTTCGCGCCGGCGCGGCCCGATCGCCACGGCTGGCTGATCGATCTGCTGGAAGGGGTAGAGGATATACCGGGGACCGCCCTCGCGGAGGGCTTGACCTGGGATTGGGAGACTTTCCCGGATTATCTCGACGCGCTGGACCGCCGGCGGTTCGCCGTCGATGTCGGCGCTCATATGCCGCATGCGCCGCTCCGTGCCTATGTGATGGGTGACCGCGGTGCCGACCCCTCGGCCGTGCCAAGCGCCTCCGAGATGAGGGAGATGGCGCTGCTGACCGTCGAGGCGGTCGAGGCCGGAGCCCTCGGCTTTTCAACATCGCGCACGATGGTCCATCGCACGAGGAGTGGCACCGCGATTGGGACCGTGCGGGCTCCGGAAGGCGAATTGCTGGCAATCGCTGAAGCGCTCGGAAAACTCGGTCGCGGCGTGATCCAACTCATCTCGGACGCCTATTTGCTCGCGGATCAGCGTTTTGCAGAAAGCGAGTTTCAGCTGATCGAGCGGATTGCCGCCCTGTCGGGCCGCCCGCTGTCGTTGACTGTGCAGCAAGTGGGCCATCTGCCGGATCGCTGGCGTTGGATGTTCGATCGGATCGTCGAGTTGCGAAGCGGGGGTCTGGATGTCCGTGCGCAGGTCGGCGCGCGGGGGATCGGCGCGATCGTCGGGTTGCGAACGACGAGCAATCCGTTTGCGTTCACGCCCGCATGGCAAGAGCTCGCACGGCTCGATTTTCCAGAGCGGCTGGCGAGCGTACGACAGCCCGCGGTTCGGAAGCGGCTGCTGCGCGAAGTGCGCGAGCCGAATGATCATCCGTTCGCCGCCGCCTTTGCCGATTGCTATCTTCGGCTGTTCCGCATGGCCGATCCGGTAGACTATGAGCCGAGTCCCGACCGGTCTCTGGCGGCCGAGGCGGTACGGCTTGGCCGGGATCCTGCAGAGCATGCGCTGGAGGTCATGCTCGAAGAGGACGGTAATCGGCTCCTCTACATGCCCTCGCTGAACTATGCGGATGGAAACCTCGATGCGGTCCACGAAATGATGAGCGCGGATTTCGCGCTTTTCGGCCTGTCCGACGGCGGCGCGCATTGCGGGGCAATTTGCGATGCCAGCTTCCCGACCACGGCTCTGTCGCTTTGGCCGCGCGGCAACCGATCGGGACGCTCGATCCCGATCGAGGCCGTCGTGCATGGCTATAGTCAACGCAATGCAAAACAGGTGGGATGGAACGACCGCGGAGCGCTGCTGCCGGGGTATCTCGCCGACATCAATCTGATCGACCAGGACACGCTCGCCCTCCCGCCGCCGGAGCCTGTCCACGATCTCCCTGCTGGCGGGATGCGTCTCATCCAGGCGGCTCGCGGCTATCGTTTCACGATCAAGCGTGGACAGATCATCTTCGCGGACGGAGCGGCGACCAACGCACGCCCAGGCCGGCTCGTGCGTGGCCCGGCCGAGCCGATGGCGACGTGATGCCGAGGCGCTGCCTCCGTCGTTCGGCTGACCGTCATCACGAGAGCGGGAGGACGAATTCCCGGACATAGGCCTCCATGGCGCGCTTCTTCGCATCGATCGTGGAATGTGGTCCCAGCGTAGCGGCAAACGGCCAGCTGACGGCAACGTCCATGCCCAGTTCGTGCAGGCGTCCGAGTTCGTCGACCGAAACCGCCCGGCTGAGCGGGAAGACGGTCTCGAATGGCTTTGCGGCCGTCCCGAACTCCGCGCGCAGCTCCCGGAGTTTCTCAACGAGCATCGGCACGTCTTCCGGCTCGCTGCCCGCCCCAATCCAGCCATCGCCCAGCCTGGCAGCGCGCCGGAGCGCGGCGTCGTTGGATCCGCCGACATAGACCGGCACGTGATGGCCAGGCATCGGATCCAGCCGTATCGGCCCGAAATTGTAGAACTCGCCGAGATGCTCGACGGTCCCCCCGGCCCACAGGGCTCGGGTAGCGAGGATTGCTTCGTCGAGCCGCGCACCGCGTCGTTCGAACGGCACGCCTGCAGCATCGAATTCTTCCCGCATCCAGCCCGGCGCTACGCCGACGATAGCGCGATTGCCCGAGAGGATGGCCAGGGTGCCCGTTGCCTTCGCTGTGACGATGGGATGCCGGGTAGGCATGGTGTAAATGCCAGCCACCAACCGCAGCCTTGAGGTGACCGCGGCCTGCGCCGCCATGGTGACCCACAAGTCGGGATAGGGCCAGTCGGTAGACATCGGTGCCCGGCCATCGGCAGAAAGCGGATAGCGACTACGGATCACATCCGGAAAGCAGAAATGATCGCCGTGCATCACACCGTCGAAGCCGAGCTCCTCGGCGAAGCGGGCGCAATCGATCTGCTGGTCGGTCTCGATCCAGCTCAAATTTTGCCAGAATTTCATAAGCTATTCCTTGCCTGAGGTGCGGTCCGGCGCATGAGTCTGTCTTCCGGCGCCCGGACGCCGCTTGAGCCGATTGATCCTGGTCTCCCAACCGCGCCAGGCGAATTGGTCGATCCAGAATGTCCGCAGTCGTTGTGCACAAGACAACGGCGTTCCCGTTTTCCAGTCCGACCCCGCCTGTTCGTTGGGAAGGCGCGACCGCCGGAGCCTGTCAACGAGATCGCTCAGCAGCGCTTCGGATACCCGGACCTGAAAGGGATAGCCCGGCCAAGCGGGGTTGGTCATGCGAGCCCGCGCTCGACCAAAGCCATCTGGCTGCGATAGGCTTCGGGTTCCGGGCTGCGGCGTGGATCATAGAATGGCGAGAGCACCTTGAAGAGCCGGGGCAGAATCAATCGGGCGATCCGTCGGTTGACGGCCCTCTGCCGGCGCTTCGAGGCCGCCACTTCGTCTGCTGTCATGCCCGCGCGGTCCTTGTGCTGAAGCATACGCAATGCCTTGGCAGTAAAACCCCTGAGGTGCAGCAGCTGGAAGAAGAAACCATAGATGCGCATGAAATAGCCGCCATGCACCGCGTGAAAGACGTCATGGCATACGGCCCGGTGCTCATATTCTTCCATGAGATGCCATTTCCACAATCCGACAACTTCAGGTCGCGCTCCCTCCAGCAGGTCACCGATCTCGTCGAGCCAGACGATCGCATGCGGTGGGCCTAGCGTCTCGAAGCCCTCGCAGTAAGCGGCCAAAAAAGGCAGCGACTTCGTTCGGAACAGGCGCTCGAAGTCCGCTTCGAAAAGCGCTTCGAGGGCGGGTGCATCATAGCCATTGCGGGTCAGGATTCTATTGAACGCGTCGTGGAGCGCGTAGTGGTTCGATTCCTGGCGAATGAAAGTCCTGACGTCCGCTTTGATCCGCGCCGTGCCAGGATCGTCGGGATCCAGCCTGGTCAGCGCCTTGGCAAGCACGCGATTCAGAAAACGTTCGAGGTGTGGGATCCAGAGCGACGCCGCGTTCATGCCTTGTGCGAACTCCGAAGCGTGACACCAATGCGCGGGTGTCCCGGAGAAATCAAATTGGGGACGCCTGACCTTCATATTCATCCACCTTCTAATTCTGCACTGTCTTGGCGCCGGGATCCCAGTCGGCGTCCCGCGTTCTGGCGGCACTTGTCTCGCCCGTGGGGGCCGATGCGACGATCTCTTGAAGATAATCCCTTGCGAGTCCGAAGGCAGTGTTCTGCCAATCTCCGCGCGACCCCATTATCGTGGCCAATCCCAAGGTCAGGCCTAGCGAATAGATGCCTATGACCTTGTCCTTGAGATCGTGCGGTGGTCCTTTTCCGCAGCGTTTGAGAATGGCGGTGAGGAGCTGCTCGATCTTGCCATATATGAGATCGAGATAGGCGGCGTGATAGGGGCGGAATTCCGGATTCCGCTCAGCCTCCATCTGGAGTTCGACGTTAATCAGGGCACGAGTGCGCGATATTTCTTGAGAATCTCTGACAATTAGCGGTAGCAATCGATCGGGGCTGTCGGTCGATTCTACCAGATATGTCCAAAATTCTATTTCCTCGGTTTCCCGAGATCGCATGATATCGAGAAGGAGATCCAGGCGACTGACAAAATTCTTGTAGAATGCGCCACGCGTATATCCAGCGGCACGCACGATCTGTTCTATTCTCATGCTGTTTGCACCCTGACTCGCAAGCACCTCTTCAGCCGCACGCTTGATACGTTCGCGGGTCTGCTGTTGGCTTTCTCGTCTGGACATTCGCGCCACGAGTGTTGTTCCTCGGCCGTTGGAGTCATTCAGATACACAATCGTATCTGGAATTCCACCAGCCGTCCACTGGTGGCGCAGTAGGCGTCGCTCCTGTCTGCATTCTCGCCATCACGCTCCCCGGACCATGATCGGCATCCGATTGGACGAGGAAGGCCACGATCGACCTGACTATGTTCGCCGCGAAACAGGATGGGAAACCAGATGACAGTCCTCACGCTCAACAGGCCGGAATTGCTCGAGACTCGCTGTCTGATCGCTGGCAAATGGGTCGTCGGCGATCGATCATTCGCCGTTCGCAACCCGGCCACCGGAGTGGAAATCGCCCAGGTTCCGTCTCTCGGGCGGGAGGCTGTCGCGCGGGCGGTTGCGGGGGCCAAGGAGGCCATGCCGGCCTGGGCGGGACAGACCGCGAAGCAGCGGGCGCTGGTCTTGCGCCGCTGGTTCGACCTGATGCTCGCCAATGTGGATGACCTGGCTGCGATCATGACGGCGGAGCAGGGCAAGCCGCTTGCCGAGGCGCGCGGTGAAATCGCCTATGCGGCGAGTTTCATCGAATGGTTTGCCGAAGAGGGAAAGCGCATCTATGGCGATGTCATTCCGGCCCACGACCGATCGATGCGGCTAATCGTGATCAAGCAGCCGATCGGCGTGACAGCCGCGATCACACCGTGGAATTTTCCCGCGGCGATGATCACCCGCAAGGCCGGCCCTGCCCTCGCCGCTGGTTGCCCGATGATCGTCAAGCCGGCGAGCGCGACTCCGCTGACCGCTCTGGCGCTGTGCCGTCTCGCCGAGGAAGCGGGCGTGCCGCCGGGTATCCTCTCGTGCGTGACGGGTAACGCGGCGGAGATAACCGACGCTTTTTGCACAGATCCCGCCATACGTAAGATCAGCTTTACAGGCTCGACCGAGATCGGCCGGACCTTGATGGCGCAGGCTTCCCGTCACATCACGAAATTGAGCCTCGAGCTGGGCGGAAACGCGCCCTTCATCGTCTTCGACGATGCCGACCTCGATGCGGCAGTTGCCGGCGCGATGCTGTCCAAATTTCGCAACGCCGGCCAGACGTGCGTCTGTGCAAATCGCATTTATGTGCAGGACGCCATCCATGACGCCTTCGTCGAGAAATTCGCCGAGGCGATCAGAGCGCTGCGCCTTGGTGACGGCTCCGCACCGGGTACCGACATAGGACCGCTCATCAACAAGGGCGCAGTCGAGAAGATCGAAGAGCATATCGCCGACGCCTTGGCAAAGGGCGGGCAGTTGGTGACCGGCGGCCGCCGAGCCGCGCTCGGCGGCACCTTTTTCGAGCCGACGCTGGTAACCGGTGCGACCCGCGAGATGCTCGTGTCCGAAGACGAAACCTTCGCGCCGCTGGCACCCGTCTTCCGCTTCAAGGGCGAGGACGAAGTCATCGCGCTTGCCAACGACACATGCTACGGTCTGGCAGCCTACTTCTTCGCGCGCGATCTCGGTAAGGTCTGGCGCGTAGCTGAAGCGCTCGAATATGGCATCGTCGGCGT
>Ga0105237_10008831_pt1 | contig 10862 bp, 11 predicted proteins | sample KBSC24metaG_FD_81520 | JGI IMG/M metagenome (GOLD analysis project Ga0105237, IMG submission 81520) | Corn rhizosphere microbial communities from Kellogg Biological Station, Michigan, USA - KBS C2-4 metaG | ecosystem: Host-associated > Plants > Roots > Rhizosphere > Soil | place: Michigan, USA... | reverse complement strand
TGGGCGGTTGCAGCCAAGAACTCGTCCAGCAACAGCTTCTTCGCCTCCACTCCTTCAACGGGCAATCCGATGCTATGCCGATGGTGAACGTGTACTTATTAGGCGCCTATTTCTGCTCCATCGCTGCAGTGACCAAGATCGGTCTGAACGTTAGGGTCAACGTTCTATTGTGCGCAGTAATCTTCGGGTAAATGCCGGATAATGGGGCACTGTTCTACTAGAACGTTCCCCCGGCGGCCTTTCTCCTTCTCGCTGGCGGTACCCGAGAGGCAGAAAAGCCAAAATGGCAAGAGCAAAGATTCTTGTGGTTGACGATGAGTCCGTGGTACGCGAGTTCTTCGCGGCGGTCCTCAAAGTGAGCGGATTTGAATTTATGATTGCAGGCGACGGGCAAGAAGGGCTGCGGCTCTTTGCGGAGCGACCAGACGAATTCGATTTAGTAGTTGTGGACGTGTCCATGCCGAAGATGAGCGGTGTGGATCTGGCGCGCCGCATCTTCGAGCTTAAGCCGCATCCGAATATCATTTTGATGACCGGCTACAATCCATCTTTTATCGTTCCGCAAGACTTGCAGAAAATGTGCGGCCTCCTCATGAAACCGTTCACCACGAAAGAACTCATTGATGCGGTCGAAAAGTGCCTGAAGGTAGAGCGTAAGAATCACCCGGACTGATGATCGCACTATCTTTACCCCGTAGTGGCGCTTCGGCTGCCACCTGGCCACTTCCAACAGCTATGGGAGACGACGTGATTGCTCACTTTAGTAACGCCATTCTGCCAGGAATTAGCGTGTGATAGCCAGAGTCTTTAGGCCAGATTGCTACCAACGCCCTTGAGTGCCTGGATTCCAGCAGAGACGGCAATCGCAACGGCAATCAGGACGATGGCCGCCAGTCCGGCAACGAAGCCGTTGGCTCCAAGCGAGCTGATGGCCCCTTGGCTGAGGACGGCCGGTCGAGGTCGAGATCGCTGTGACGAAGGCTGCCCCCGTGCCAACGACATCGGCGAAGGCCGTCGCGGTGGCGATGGTGCTGGCGTATAAGAGACTCGCGGTAACGGTTGCGAGGACGACGCCGATCGCGGTACCGATGCCAGCGGCTTCAGCGACATTGATCGACGCTCCCGCCACGAGCTTCGCGTATTCGGGGTCGGTCTCGGCCGCGGCGCCGTACGACTTCTTAAGCCCAAAGGCAGTGAAGTAGCTTTCGGCCGGTACGGGCGGCCCGGCAAAGAACCCATTCAGGGGAGACCCGCAGAAGGAGGCTCAGTCATAACTAAGGTTGTAGGCGCTGGCGATCGTCGGGTCCAACGCGAATTTAGAGGGATCGTTTTGCCAGCGCAGGAACTCGCTCTTAGCGTTCTGGTAGTAGAGGATTTCGTCGGCCTGGACAATCCCTGAAACCATTTATACACATTCTGCTGGTGCGTCTGGGCAGGAGTCTGGATGATCCCGAGAAGGGATCGAGAGCAGGCAGGCCCGGATCCCGTTGGGCAGATCCGAGCGGCCACGTGTAGACGATGTTCGCGTCGGTGGACGGCAGGTTATGGAAGCCGAGGTAGCCGTTGACGGCGTCTGCTTCGAGTTGCAGGATGTCGGCGGCAAATGGCGAAGGACTGCCGGCGGCGCAGTATTTCTGGATGATATACGTGCTGCCGGTATTGCAACCGATGACGACTTGCGCGCTGGCCTGGAGGACGCGGCCAGCGAGAGAGGATCGCTAAAAGGATTGCAAGGGGCTGATAAAGCCACCAACGTTTGTATCGCCGTGAACAGATATTGCACCGACTGATCATTAGGAATTCGCAATTGTCTTCCCTCTCCTCTGGTAAGTCATTCACCGTTGGAGAGGCAAAAGGTGCATGGACAGAGAAAATATTCGTCGAAGCCGAATTTATATGCGCTATTGGGCGGCGAGCGTTCCACGATTCCGGTTATCTTTAAGCCAGTATCTTCCGTCACGCATGGTAATGTGCACGGACAGGCCGATCCCATTCGACCAGGAAAGCTACGAGTGACTAGGTTTTTTCATGAAAAACGTGGGTTCGAACCGGCTCGATTGACGGTCATCTCGTTTCGCAAGGTCCAACCGCGCAAAGGCTCGATTTTTTAGTTGCCCTTCGCAATCGGTTGTTAATGTATGAAATCACACAAAGCTTCCAGCAATACCCAACCGTTCTCTTTGAGCAATCCGCATGTACTGGTGTATGACCTTTGTCTCACCGAGTCGCCCAACGAACGTTGCCACAGAAACCGCCAAGATGCCACGTATGCCGCTCCCGATGGACGGCAGACTCTTTGCGGCAAGCCGTCAGACATTGATCGATCAGTTGGGATACCTGCTTGAGAGATTCGCCCCATCAGCCCCGATCACGGACTTCTTCCAGTGGGCCGGCTCGTCCGAAAATCCGCAGATGGATGCGTGGCTCGACCTCTGCGGGGTCAATGCCACTGTCCACCTAGCAACGGAATTGTTAGGCGACTCGGCCGATCAGGCCACGCCCATGTCGGCCTACCAAGTATTCGAAACGCTGTTGGAGCGCATCTCCGGTCCCGCATCGCGCGCGCTGATCGAGGCGTCGAACTACGCCACCCTGGAGTGTCTGGCGAATCCGCAAGCAACCGCAGTTGCATTGCTCCAGGATGCGATTACCCTGGCAGCGGGGGCTTCGGTGTTCCAGGCTTCACGCGAAGCAGTGCGTTTTCGTCTGATTGCGGAACAGTATGTGCGTTTAACGGCTCGAGCGACCTTGGAAGCAATCGACGGGTCCGTCTGGTCGCTCCTGGTGGTCAGGGCAGAGAGTTGCCGGCTGGCGGCCGAGTCGGTTCGTGACCGCAAGATAGGTGAGATGTTGCGGCAGGGCTTACAAGACCGATTTCGGGGAGAGGCTTCCGATAGCATGACTCCCGTCTCGCGCCGCGTAACGTCCGATCGCGACTCGCGGCAATCGTTCGCCGTCCTCGGTTACTACGCCGCGATCCTGGAGGGGCCCTACGTCCGGAGACGCTGAGCGGGCTCGCCGACGACACTACGTTTCAAGAAGCCTTGGAGACGGCGTCGCAAATGATCCGGCTCTTGAACGAAATCGGAACCCCCCTGTTGACGAGCGACTGGGCCCGTTCGCAATTCGCACGCCTGCTGGACCAGAAAACGGTGACGTGCGAAGGAGACCTGGCGTCGGTTCTACTCGCGGGACGCGGACAGTTGGGCGATTGGGGGGCACGGATCTGCCAGGATATCGACCGTGGTGGCCGCAATCTCTGCCTGACAGGACTATTGCACCTCCGGTCCACGGTAGCCATTCCCCGTATTTGCGATCGAATCGACTTTCTGGCTGGCGCCTACGCAAATCACCGCCGGTACCTGGATCGCCTCGCTCAAGACATCACGGTCCAGGTGTGGAACGAAGGGCTACGCAAAATCATCATCGGCTTTGTGGAATTCTACGAGCGGACTCTGGCTGGTTCCTCTACGACCACTGCAACGATAAAGATCCTGGCAGTGACTTAGCGGTCTGTGGCCAAAACCGCTCCCTCGCGGTCGCGGCTCGGTTCTACGGAGCCGCGCGCGCGAGCAAGCGGTGCTCTCTAACTGCGTCATTCGCCTGCGTCACCACGGCAACCGGAGCCGCCGAGCCGTTGCTGGTGTTTGGATGTTACCAGCGTCTATTGGAGGGGAACCCACGAGATCGTGTGATCCGCGCGGGAGACGATGTAGAGACGCCCGAGCGTCGTGTCCACACTGAGATCGCTGGGAGCGTTGACGGAGTTAACGAGCAGCGACACCGTCGCCGTGTTGTCCCAAGCTTGCGTTAGAGTCACCGTTCCGCCGTTGAGGAGCGTTTGGTAGTCGGCCAGCTGGAGAGCAAACGGGCCGGGTAGATCTGCCAAACTGCGGCTGAACGTGACCTTGAGAATCGACGCCTGCGTGGTGGATATGGGCACCGAGCCATCCGCCGTCAGTTGACCGGTTGCAATATACAAAGTGTTGCCAGCGGCGGCGAGTCCATCCGGTCCAGGAGTCGTGGGAGCCGGTGCGGAAAGCGGCTTCGCCGCACCCGGAAGGCCCTGCAGAATCCAAGTCTGATCACCCCGAGTGTCGAAATAGAGAAGTGTGCCACGGTTTGGACGCGCACCCGCTTGCACGGTCAGAAAGCTCCCACCGGGGAGAATCACCAGCTTTGAGGGATCGGATAGATTGTATGCGATCTCCGTGGGCTGAAACTGCTGCGCAACTGCGCTGACGCTGAGGACGCCAATGAAGGAGAAGAGGCCGAGGCCTCTTCGGAAGGAATTTGCAATTGTCATATTTTATGATTCGGAGAATTAAGAATCTCTTCTAGGCAATAGATGCGCGAAGGAGCGGGTGAGCTGAACAATTAAGTGTAAAAGGCGCGCGACGGAAAATCGAAGTCTCCCGCCGCGCTTGCATTATCCTCGTGACAAAATCAGAAGCTGAGACGCAGGGCGAGTTGCATGATGCGTGGGTCGAGTGCGCTGGTCACTTTACCGAAGTTGCTGGTCACCTGAGCTCCGGACTGATCCCATTGGGCACTCGTGCCGACGCCGCTGAACTGGGTATGGTTGAAGACGTTGTAAGCTTCGGCCTGGAAGCGCAGATTGATCTTGTCTTTGAACTTGAAATTCTTGAAGAGCGTGAGATCCGTGTTGTTCAGCCCAGGGCCGCGAGCAAAGGTCGCCGGCGTGTTGCCCAGCGCCAGCACCCGCAATACTCCAGTCATGTCGGTAACCTGCTGTGCCAGGGCCGGCGGTGCGAATACCGCGGTATTGAAATATTGATTGACGGTTCGCTGATCCTTGGGTAGGACGGGGTTGCCCGACATGACGGCACGCCAGCCGTCGCCACCGCCGGTAATATCGGTGCCGAAGTTGTTGGTAGTGGTCGCGGCGCACGGCGCGCCTTGAATCGAGCAACCGGTCTTGAGGCTGGCCGAAAGACGCAATGGCGCTCCGGTCTGGAAGCGGGTAATGCCCGAAAGTTGCCATCCGCCCAGGACGTTCTTCAGCACTGGTTGGCGAAGTCGGCCTCCCGGTAGATCGTAGAGGTAGTTGAGCGCGAAGACGTGAGTACGATCATATGTGGCTTCCCCATAATTGAACTCACGCCGTGAGACGAAGGTCGTGACACCACCCTGGTCGGCATCGGTGTAGGCCATCGCCTTGGACCACGTGTAAACCAAGCCATACTGAAACCCGCGCGCAAGCCGTCGCTGGGCAGAAACCTGCAGCGAATGGTAGCTGGAATTGCCATCGAAGTTCAGGAACGGAATCGTCGAATAACCCTGATAGGGGCGCAGATAATCGTCGGGAAGCGATTGGGGAGATTTTTGCGACGGATCGAAATTGGCCGCCAGGAAATGCGTGCCGTAAGGAAGATTGTTGAGGTTGGATTTCTGGCCAATGTGGCGCGCGAAAGTCCCAACATAAGCGACATCCAGGACTGTGTCGAAAGGCAGGCGTCGCTGGATTCCCAGCGTCGTGTTGTAAATGCGGACTGGAACGTTGCTGCGGTTGAGTGAATCAGAAAATGACGGGGGCGTGTAGGTTCCGTTGCCGGCATTGTCGCGATAGTTCGTTGTATTGCCGTAGAGGATTTGAGGCTGATAGACGATGGGCGGATTGGATTGGAGATCGCCCGTAATGCCGGATCCGTTGCGGGGATTGAAGTTGGTGCCGAATCCTCCCCGCAAAGCAGTGGTGGCATCGCCGAACACATCCCAGGAGAAGCCAATGCGGGGCGCGGCTAGAATCCCTTGGTAGTCCACTAAGGCGCGCGGGTAGCCAGGGTCTCCGGCCTGCACGATCCCATTCTTCTTGTCACCAGTACCGGGAATGACTTGCCCGATGAGACCGCCGGGGAGGACCACGTTGGGATTACGCGGATCGTATGCCATACGAGTGGAGCCCACCAGTACGGGACGGTATATCAGGGGTGCTTTGGAAGGATCATACAGGGACGGCACGAAACTGGATGAGAGATTGTTGGACTGGTACTGCTGCAGGCCGACGGTAAAACGCACTCCGAGGTCCAGGGTCAAACGGGGGGACAATTTCCACGTGTCCTGAAGGTAAAACTCGAGGATCGGTGTGACCGGCGAATACTGTGTACGATTAGTGGACTCGGTGTAGCTGTTGAAATAGCCTAGCAACGCGTTGGCGTACGGATAGGTCGTGTTGTTTACGGTGTTGGCGGAGTTGAAACTGTAATCGAACTTGCCGGCGAACACGTCGTTAGGTCCGGATTGCTCGAAAAGGTAGTGAACCCGTTCATACTGCAAGCCGGTTTTGAATTGATGCTTATTCCAGACCTTGGTCAGATTATCGGTGAAGGTCCAGGTGTCGGCTTCATCAGCCATCGGGAAGCGGCCTTCCCAAGCCGTAGTGGCCGCGTTGGGGCCGATGTTGGTGCCTCCGAAGGACAAAGAAGGAATCAGTTTTAAGGGATTCTGATCCGGGTAGATCTGAGGCAGATTGATGCCCAGCTTATCTCGCTGCACTTCCGCGAGCCAGGCATCGCGATAGACCTGGTTTTCGGTCCAGAGCCCGTATCCAAAGATGACTTCATTCACCAAAGTGGGGCTGGCTACCCAGGTAAGGGTGCCTCCCAGGTTGGGGCCCGTGAGCCTGTAATTGACGTCGGCATCCGGCATCCACGCGTAGCGGTTGACGGTGCTGTTGGCGCCCCGGTTGTCGGTGGATTCATTTGTGCCTCGGAAAAATGCGCGCCATTTGTCGCTGATGTTGTAGTCCATTCTCAGGCTATTCTGCTTTCCGGGGCGGTCCAGAGAATCCTGAAGGGAGTAGTTGTACCACGTGCCGCTGGGGTTCAAAGCACCACCGTTGATCACGTTCGGGGCATTGGGCAAGGGAAAGACGTTCAGCAACTTCTGCATGTTGACATCGATCCGGTTGGCCGGGATGATCCCGTTTGGAAAGGGCTGCATCACACCCGCCGCATTTTTGTTCAGCGGATCGACGATCTTCGCGGCGGAATAGAGCGAGCCGTTCGTGGCTCCCACCGACAGGTTGAAGTCGCCCTTGCGTTCGGCGGCCGTGGGGACGGTATAGTAGCGCGGGTCCTGAGCCACAGTACGAGGCAGGTACTCCTGGGCAAAGAAGAAGAACAGCTTGTTCTTAGAGCGGTTGAAGTGATTCGGAATGAAAACAGGACCACCGATATTGCCGCCGATGGTTTTATAGCGATACGGTCCACGCGGTGCGCCGGCCGCATTGTTGAAGAAGTTGTTGGCGTTGAGAGCCTCATTGCGCATGTAATAGTAGCCAAGGCCGTGAAAACTCTGCGTTCCGCCTTTGGTGATGACGTTGATCACGCCAGCGGCCCCTTTGCCGTATTCCGCCTGGTAGTTATTCAGCAGCACCTTAACTTCGGACACGGAATCCATATTCACTGGAGTATCCAGGCTGGCTCCGCTACGCGTATTGCCCGAGATTCCATCCACATTGGAGACGCTGTATACGCCTCGCGCGCCGGAAAATGCCGCCGGCGAATTCTGTACACCGAGTCCATCGGCTCCCCGGCCGTCATACACGACGCCAGGAAGTGTGGCGAGGAGCCCGAACACGTCGCGCCCGCGCGTGGTGAGTTTATTGACTTGATTGGAGTCGATCAGTGCCCCACGTTCGGAACTAGCCGTTTGGACGGTCGCGACTTCAGCCGTAACGTTGACCGTTTCGGCGATGCTTCCCACTTGCAGGGCGATATCTCCCGCCGGCAAACGCTGAGAGGCGCTTAGGTCCAGATCGGTCTTTTCCACAATCTTGAAGCCTGAGGCCTGGATCTTGAGGCTGTAAGGTCCGGGTTGTAGGCCGGTGAAGACAAAGTCGCCCGTTACGGTTGTCGTAAATGTCCGCACGTCGCGAGTATCGGTTTTCGTCAGGGTGACCGTGGCACCGGGGATCGTCTGGCCGGAGGGGTCGAGAACCCGCCCGGTGATGGTGCCGCTGGAGCTTTGCGCCCAGGCACCGTCTGCGATGAGGGAACAAGCGGCTATCAGGGCCGCAGCGAAACGTGCTCGTAGTGACATGGAAGACCTCGTTACAGTACTCGTTACAGTAATGGTGAGATTGTAGGACCATTACCCTGTGAAAAAGGAGTCAACTAACGGTCAACATACGGTTAACAGCTCTTTGGATTCAATGATTTGTGAAGATTGGCGGGCTAGCCTTGCGGGTCTTTCGGTAACGCTATAACATGAGTCCTACGGGGAGTATGGGTGAATCATGTCAGGTCGATCCCAGGCAGGGCACTTCGGCATGAAGAGCAATGCCGCCAACTCCCCGCCAGGATCGTAGCCAGCCGTGAGTTTGTTCGAGCGACCAGGCAGCGAGATTTTCTCCTCTATGTAGTAGATCGGAAGTTGTGCGGGTTTCCGGAGGATGTAACCGAGACCCTGATCGGCCATCGCGTTTATGGCCGTCCGGCAAGTTATCGACGCCGGCGGGAATTGACGAGCCAGTCGTCATCGATATCCCCCGTGGCGCTTATCTCCCGGTTTTCCCGCCCAGGGTGGAGTCGTTTCAGGTCCCGGTCCCCTCGCCAGAGGTGGCGGAGAACCGGCCTTCGCGCCGCAACTGGATGTGGTTGGCAGCTTCCACGGTCACCGGCGCTGCTGTGTTGCTTGGCGGCCGAAACCGTTCTTTCTTCCCGACTCGGGACAATCCCACCACGCTTACTCTGGGGGCGGTGCGGTTGGAGTCGTCAGAGGCGGCATTGAACGTGGGCGTCCAACGCGCCAAGCAACGTGCGTTGAGTTGCGTTTACACCGGCGATCCGGTCGGAGAGTGGTATGCGACCCGGCCCGATGGCGGGAGCAATGTATTCGGCATGCGCAACGTCGCGCACCAAACCGTTGGCGCGTCGGTGCTGGGCCTGCACCGTCACACGGCAAACATGCTCCGCTGCTTCGGGCGAAGCGTTTCCCGCAGTCGGGATACTGGGTAATCACGAAAGATGGCTTTGCCGCCCCGAGTTCGTACACCTCGGATAACGATTCCGGCTACTGCCTGCCGGCGAACTTCGATTTACTGCGGACGTGCTACCGGCAGTTCCTATGGACGGCCGATAGCGTCTATCTGGACCAGGACTTTCTCAACTTCTACGACATCACTGCGACGAATTATCCGCAGATTTGGGACCGGGATCGCGACGGCATTATGGAGAACCTGCGCCGGCCACCTGTCCACGCCTCCTATTTTGCGCAAAAAGCCCGATCTCCTGACGGGAGCCGATCTGGTGGCTGCGCAATATGCGGGCTCCATAACCTACGCGGCGATGCAGGAAACGATCGGACGGGAGGGAAGCCTTTCCAAACGCCTGGCCCGAGAGTATCGCGATAAGGCGGAACTTCTGCGCTCGCGTTTTAATACAGGATGGTGGAATTCGGAGGCGAATCGCTTTTATTCGGGTATTCTACCGGATCACACCTTCGCGGCGGACTATATATCCGAGTGCAATCTGTACGCGCTACTGTTTGGCATTCCACAAGATGGCGCGAAAACAGAGGCGGCGCTCGACGTCGCAGAGAAAGAGCGGCCGCAGTTCCCGGGAGCCTATTCGTATCTGCCGGAAGTGTTGTACCGATACGATCGAAACAATTGTGCTTACAGTTTTCTGCTGAAATCGCAGGTAACAGTTTCTTCGGTAGAGAAGAGGGTGAGGTCGCGTTCGCAGTGATCGGTACGATCGCCACCGGTTTGATGGGACTGGCGCCGGACGCACAAAGTTCGACGGTCGAGACGCTGCCGCGGTTGGGTGATTCTGTGAGGTGGGCAAAACTGACCCGCGTGCCCTTGCTCCGCAACGAGGATCACGATCGAACACCGCGGGGCTGGTATGAGCACGCTGACCAATTGCAGCGGTCCAGCCTTGCGCTGGAAGGCCAGCTTTCCCTCAAGTGCCACGGCGCAGCCTTCTCATATCGTTGTGGACGGTGTGCCTGTGGCCGCGTCCGTGCAACGGCGGCCCGATCACCCAGCGATTATCTCGGTTATGCTCCCTGTCGCGAATCATCATGTGGCCGGATCATATAATCGATCCTTAGCGGCGCCGTCCGCAAAGCTTATTGCTCAAAAGGAGAAGGAAAATGTTGGGAATCAGCCCGTATATCGCATTCAGGGGGAATTGCCGGGGAGCGATCGAGTTCTATAGGAGCGCGCTGGACGCTGAGGTGCTTTTCACGCAAACTGTGGGTGAGTCTCCGATGTCCGATATGGGTGCTGCGGGAAATATCATGCACTGTACGATCAAGGTCGGAGACCCGACCATCATGATGTGCGACGACCTACGGCCGGAAAGCGTGGCAGGCGGTGGCAACATCAGCCTGGCTATCGGGCTAAACGATCCGGAACGGGCCAAACACGTCTTCGGGAAACTCGCTGACGGTGGCTCGGTGGTTATGCCGCTCGAAAAGACTTATTGGGCGGAAGCATTCGGAATGGTGACGGACAAGTTCGGCGTCAAATGGATGGTCAACTGCGACGCGCCAAAGTGACCGATTTCGTTGAAAGCGCACCGGCTTACTTTTGCGTGCGCAGCACGCTAGATTCAGTATGTTGCCGAGTTGCACCGCCAGGAAGCGGATTTCAACCTTATGAGTCGTCTGATCCCGATTGGAGTCATGTTTGGGCTCCTTCTTCTATCGAGCGCCAGCCGGGCGCAAAACACTCCTCCCGATGCCAATCGAGCTGCTGAGTTTGCTGTACATTCCGCGGCGGGATTAAAAGCCCTCCAAAGCTGGTACGCCGAGGATACAGGCTTATGGAAAACCACCAACTGGTGGAATGCCGCGAACGCCGTGACGATGATCGTCAATTACTCGAAGTT
>Ga0105237_10008829_pt1 | contig 10863 bp, 8 predicted proteins | sample KBSC24metaG_FD_81520 | JGI IMG/M metagenome (GOLD analysis project Ga0105237, IMG submission 81520) | Corn rhizosphere microbial communities from Kellogg Biological Station, Michigan, USA - KBS C2-4 metaG | ecosystem: Host-associated > Plants > Roots > Rhizosphere > Soil | place: Michigan, USA... | reverse complement strand
GACCGCGTAGGTCTCGAACACGTCGGCGGCCATGCCCGCGCAGTCGCCCACGTTGTCGCCCACGTTGTCGGCGATGGTGGCGGGATTGCGGGGATCATCCTCGTCGAGGTTCTGCTCGATCTTGCCGACGAGATCGGCGCCGACGTCGGCGGCCTTGGTATAGATACCGCCGCCGAGACGGGCGAAAACGGAGATGAGGCTGCCGCCGAGGGCGAGGCCGACCAGCGCATCGAGAGCGCTCTTGTGGTCCGCCTGCGCGAAGTAGGCATCGGCGCTCAGATAGAAGCCGCCGACGCTAAGGAGGGCGAGGCCGACCACGAGCAGACCGGTGACCGCGCCGCCGTTGAACGCGATGCGCAGAGCAGGCTGGGCACCGTGGGTCGCGGCCTGGGTCGTGCGGACATTAGAAATGACCGCGATACGCATGCCGATATAACCGGCGAGGAGCGAGCAAGCGGCGCCAATGAGAAAGCCAATGCCGGTGGGTAGGCCCTTGAATATGGCGATGAGAATAAAGAGAATCACCGCGATGACGCTGATGGTCGTGATCTGGCGGCGAAGATAGGCCTTGGCGCCTTCCTCGATCGCCGAGGCGATTTCGCGCATAATCTCGGTGCCCGCATCAGCGGCGCGTATTTTAAGGGCGAGGATGACGGCGACGGCCACAGCCAGAAGGCCGAGAGCCAAAGAGGTCCAGATGCCGTTTTGCAGTAAAAAAGTCTCCATAGATAACCGGTGCTTTGATGATGATTAAGGGTGAAGAGGGCGAAGTGTAAGCGGCGCAAAAAGAAGAGCAACCTCTAATTGCTACTTTATTCAGCAACGTGAAACGTGGAGGCCGCCTTCCCTGATAAAAGACGGAAGAGTCCCCTGAACGCACGATCCCGATCACTAACCGCATCACAAGCAAAAGCTTGCAGGGGAAATGCGCCCCAGGATCTACAGCTTGATCTCGGTGGAGATCCGGACTTTTTTCTCGCCGCCGAGGGAGCGCTTGATCTTGTCGAAGAAGCCGAGCTGCATGGGCGTATTATCCGCCGTGATGGCCCGCTCGCGGCCGCGGGGGAGGGTTTCCACCGGTTGGGCGTGGTGGAAGCCGATCAGCTGGTTCGTCTGCCGGATGCGCTGGCTGAGGCACTGGGCCATGCCCATGAGCAACGCGCCGCCGCCGCCGGCGTGTTCAGAGAGATAGCGGCGCAGATCGTCGAGATTCATGCTCCAGAGGACCGATTCCTCCAGGACACGCACACTGGCCGAGGCAGCGCCGGGCTCGAGCAGGCTGACCTCGCCGATGCATTCACCGGCTTCGGCAATGCTGAGCGGCACTTCCCTGCCGCCCGCCATGGCGGAGATGGCGAGCTTGCCGGAAACAACGACGTAGAAACGATCCTGGCTTTCGCCCTCGGTGATGATAGGCGTCTCGGGCGGCGACTGCTGGTACTGCCCGTAGGTGGCGAGTGTGACCAGTGAGCGGTCGCTCAATCCCGCGAGAATGCCGAGCGCGGGCAGCGCCGGAGGAAGTTCCTGCCAGCCTTCGGCAGGCGCGGCATCGGAGAGGGGAGCCTCGTTCGATTCGGGAAGATCTTCCATGGGATGGGTTCTGAAATAAATTGCCTCCGAGGAGGCTGGAGTCGTACCCTGAATGATACTCATTGGCGATGCATTAGCGATAAATTTCCCATGTCCCAATTCTCTCTGCCCCGGACCGGCATTCTTTCCTTCATGGACGACGAGTCCCGCGAACAGCTCAAGGGCTACGGCGCCTTTTTCCCCACCGCTCTCGATCAGGTGATCATCCAGGAGGGTGAAGCGCAGACCTCTCTCTACGTCGTCGTGGCGGGATCGTTCAACGTCACGGTCCGGCCCGGAGGGAAGGACGTTCTTCTCGACACGGTGGAAGAGGGCGACTGCTTCGGCGAGGTGGCCATTTTTCAGCCGGGACCCGCTTCGGCCACAGTGACGAGCGTTCATGCAGGCCAGCTCTGGCACATGGGCGTCGACAATCTCCAGCAGTACCTGCTCGACTGGCCCTACGCCGGGTGCGCGCTCATCCTTGGCATCAACACGATTTTAAGCCGCCGCCTTAAGCGGGCCAATTCGGTGATCAAGACCAACGAGATCGTGCCGAGCTTCCTGAGCGTTCGCTCGAAGAAACGGGTCGATGGAGCAAGGCTAAGTTAATCGTTATTTTTCGCGCTATAAGTTGGTCTCGCAGGTTTGTAAAAAAACTTGTGAAAAACTTTCACAATTCCGGTTGCTCGCGCCAAGTCGGTCTGGTAACCACAAAGCGCGAGTTTCACCGATGGTTTGCCCGCGTCTATTCATAGCGTGGAGGCAGGTCGGTCGGAGGAGATGAAACCCGTTATCCAACAGCGACATGGCCAATATTTTTCCCAAAGCGACCAACTTGATCCTGATCAAGGGCCTCGTTGCCTTGGGACTCGTGGGTGGTCTGGTCACGGTGGCGGTCTGGTATTATTTCACGCCGAAATATTCGCGCGTCGGCTATCAGCCGGTCCAGCCGGTTGCGTTCGAGCACAAGCTCCACGTGTCCCAGCTCGGTCTCGATTGCCGCTATTGTCACAGCTACGTCGAGGTGAGTGGCCATTCCAATTTTCCCGCGACGCAGACCTGCATGAACTGCCACCGCGATATTCAGAAGGACAACCCGAAGCTCAAGCCGGTGCGCGACAGCTGGGCGACGGGCCAGCCAATTGCATGGGTGAAAATTCATAACGTGCCCGATTACGCCTACTTTAATCACTCGGTCCATGTGAGTCGCGGCGTGAGCTGTGTCAGCTGTCACGGCCAAGTCAACGAGATGAACGTCGTCTGGCACGACCAGTCACAGAGCATGGCGTGGTGCCTTAATTGTCACCGCAATCCGCAGGAATACGTCCGCCCGGTCAAGGCCGAGAAGCCGGGACAGACTTCGCCGGTGTTCGATCTCAACTGGAAACCGCCGGCCAACACGCGTCAGGCCGAGCTGGGTAAAAAATTAGTCCACGACTGGAAAATCAATCCGCCGCAGAATTGCGCCGGCTGCCACCGATGAAACGCATCTTCCACCATCCCCCCGCCCCGGCAACGGGCAAGAAGTACTGGCGCAGCCTGGAGGAATTCGCGCAGACGCCCGGCTTCCGCGAAAAGCTGGAGAAGGAATTCCCGCAGGGCGCCGCCGAGCTGGAAGGCGACGAGGTCACGCGTCGCGGCTTCATGCAGTTCATGGGCGCGTCGGTCGCGCTGGCGGGTCTCGGCCTGACCGGTTGCCGTCGTCCCGAGATTCATGCCGTGCCTTATACTAAGGGGGTTGAGTGGCAGATTCCCGGCAATGCACTCCACTACGCCACCGCGATGCCGCGCCGCGGCGGGGCGATCCCGCTCGTGGCCACGACCTACAACGGCCGCCCCACCAAGCTTGAGGGTAATCCGGGCGTTCCCGGCTTCAATGGCTCGACCGATATTTTTGGCCAGGCCGCCGTGCTCGATCTCTACGATCCCGACCGCTCGAAGGTGGTCCTCAAGGCCAAGGAAAGAGGCAAGAATTACGTCGACGGAACCTGGGAGGATTTCTGGGAGGAACTCGCCATCCTGCGTCACGCCTACCTGAAGAATGGCGGCGAGGGGCTGGCCGTTTTGGCCGAGCCGGGCAATTCGCCCACGCGCGAGCGGCTGCGCCAGGAGGTGCAGAAGCAGTTCCCGAAGCTGCTCTGGGCTGAGTACGAGCCGTGGACCCCGTTCCCGGTCGCCGGTTCGCAGGTCGTTTATCATCTCGAGAAAGCCGACGTCATTCTCGCGCTCGATGCCGACTTCCTCGGCGCCACTGAGGGAACGGTCCAGACCATTGCCGGGTTCGCCGCGGGCCGCCGCCGTCTTGGCAAGGCGCAGGAAACGATGTCGCGCCTCTACGCCATCGAGGGCCGTTTCTCGCTCACCGGCGGCATGGCCGATCACCGCCTGCGGATACTGCCGAGCGAAATCGCCGTCGTCGTCGCATTGCTGGCGGCTAAGCTCAACGTGAAGGGCGGCTCGTCAAACAGCTTTGTCGCTTTTTCCGATCCCGTCGTCGACAAGTGGGTCAACGAGGTATCGCGCGACCTGCTCGCCGCGCGGGGTCGCTCGCTCGTCATCTGCGGAAGCCAGCAGCCGCTGGCGGTGCAGGCGCTGGTCGGCGAGATCAACGAATTCCTCGGTAACTACGGGCAGACGGTTAATTATATTGCGGCGAAAACGGCCAAGGCCGCGCCGCTCAGCGACCTCGCCGAGCAGATCAGCCAGGGCACGGTCAAGACGCTCTTTGTCCTCGGCGGCAACCCGGCCTTCAACGCGCCTGCCGAGCTCGGCCTCGACGGCCTTCTCGGCGAAGTCGAACAGGTTATCCGCCTCGGCCTGCACGTCGACGAGACCTCGGCCACGGCCACGACGCACGTGCCCGCCGCCCATTTCCTCGAGTCATGGGGCGACTGGTTTACCTATGACGGCACTTATCTTTCGCAGCAGCCGGTCATCCTTCCCTTATATAATGGCATTTCCGAGATCGAGCTCCTCGCCGAGCTGGCTGGTCTGCCCAAGGCGAAGGGCGCGGAGCATATTCAAAAGACCTTTGCCGGACTGGCCGAAGCCCTGCCTCGTGTGGGCGGAAGCTTGGGTGGATGGTCGGGAAACTACGGAACGGAATTTCCTACCGGAGAGGCTTTCGATAAAGCCTGGCACAAATTCGTCCACGACGGTTTTCTCGCTCCTGAGGCGAGGAAGCAGGAAACCGGCATGCCGAATCTCGGCAACATTCCCGATGTGCCGCCGCTCGTCCTGCCTCCCGGACTCAAGGAGGGTGAGTTCGAGCTCAACTTCGTCCTCGGCAATGTCGACGACGGGCGCTACGCCAACAACGGCTGGCTCCAGGAACTGCCCGACAACGTCAGCAAGCTCACCTGGGACAACGCACTCTATCTCAGCCCGAAGACGGCCTCCAAGCTCGGGGTGAACATCCTGCCGCCGAACAACAACACGCAGGATCTGCCCGATACCGATTACTCGCCCCGCACCAGCGATTCGTTCTTCGCCGTCGATCCGACCACGGCGTTCCCCATGGTCAAGGTCACCACGCCCGACGGCCGCAGCCTCGAGCTGCCGGTCCTCGTCGCACCGGGCCAGCACGACAAGGTGGCCACCATCGCGCTTGGCTGGGGCCGCACCGCGCCGCGTTTGACGGAAGCGACGCAGGAAAAGAACCAGGTCACGCCGCCGCTGCGCGTCGCCGCCGGGGCCGGATTCAACGTTTACCAGCTGCGTACCTCGGCCACGCCGGGTTACGTCTCGGGTGTCAAGATCGAGAAGCTCGACAAGACCTTCCCGCTCGCTCTTACACAGGAGCACAACTCGATGGAAGGCCGCGGTCTCGTCCGTGAGGCGTCGCTGGAGAAATATCATTCCGATCCCGCCTTCGTGCAGGAAATCGGCATCGACCAGGAAGTCCCGCAGGGCGAGCTCAAAGGCTACCAGAATTACGAGTCGGCCTACGTCCCGCCACCGCTCAACTCGAAGACCTACCAGCCCGATCGCCCCGCCTGGGGCATGGTCATTGATCTCAACACCTGCGTCGGCTGCAACGCCTGCGTCGTCGCCTGCCAGGCTGAGAATAACATTCCCATCGTCGGCAAGTTCCAGGTCATCCGCGGCCGCGAGATGCACTGGATCCGCAACGACCGCTATTTCGCCAGCGACGACACGAAAGATTCCGCCTACCTCGACGAACCGCAGATGCTCATCCAGCCGATGGCCTGCCAGCAGTGCGAGGCCGCGCCGTGCGAGCCGGTCTGCCCTGTAAATGCCACCGTCCACAACGACGAGGGGCTCAACGTCATGGCTTACAACCGCTGCATCGGCACCCGCTACTGCGCGAACAACTGTCCCTACAAGGCGCGCCGGTTCAATTTCTTCAACTACAACGACCGCCCGATCCAGAACGTGAAGCTCCCTGTGGTCGGCCAGGTCGGCGAGCTTTATCTCGGCCCGCTCGCGGGCAAGGACGGTCCACTCACTTACAAGGGCTCGCCTGACAGCATCGCGCTGCAGAAGAACCCCAACGTCTCGGTCCGCATCCGCGGCGTTATGGAGAAGTGCACCTACTGCGTCCAGCGCATCGAGGAGGCCAAGATTGGCCAGCTCCGCATCGCGGGCGGCTCGGGCGACATCACGCTGCCGACGGACTCGTTCAAGGTTGCCTGCCAGCAGGTCTGCCCGGCGGAAGCCATCGTCTTCGGCAACATGAATGACCCGGCCAGCAAGGTGACCATCGCCAAGCAGGACGAGCGCAATTACGGGGTCCTCGCCTATCTTGGCACCCGTCCGCGCACGACCTACTTGGGCCGCGTTCGCAACCCGAACCCGAACATGCCCGGTGCCGAGCATATCGGCCACACCAGCGTCTTCGAGGAGAAGGCGGGCGAGCCGAAGACTGGTTCGAATAAACCGGAGAGCGCCGTACCGCGATAAACACCTCCATGCTTTCCAGGAACTTGAATTTTAAAGGCCGTCATCCCGAGCTTGTCGAGGGATCAGACGCGCTTTCGAAGAAACATTTTGCAGGAGATGACGGAAAGAAATATTTCTTTTCGGTTTTTCAGCTTTTGTGTATCGGCAATCCGCGTCTGATCCCTCGACAAGCTCGGGATGACGGATCCTTCTAACCCAGCGTCATGTCCTACTTCACCCCTTCCACCACGCCGGCCGATCCGCTCAACCGTCACGAGACGGCCGAGATCACGCGCGCGCGGCAGGAACTTGTCCGCGAGCCCTACGTCAACAACGGGCGCAGCGCGGCCTGGGTCGGCGACCACATCGCTTCGGTGGTGGAGAATCCAGCTCCGCTCTGGTGGTACATCGCCGTCAGCATCGCGGGAAGCGTCGCGGGGCTCGCGGGCATCTGCATCGTCTATCTCATCTGCACCGGCGTCGGCGTCTGGGGTGAGAACAAGGCGGCCAACTGGGCGTGGGACATCACCAATTTCGTCTTCTGGATCGGCATCGGCCACGCCGGAACGATGATCGCCGCCATCCTCTATCTCACGCGCCAGCGCTGGGCCTCGGGCATCAACCGCGCGGCGGAGGCGATGACCATCTTCGCCGTCATGTGCGCGGGCGTCTTCCCGGCGGTCCATGTGGGCCGCGTCTGGTTCGCCTGGTACATGGCGCCGATCCCGAACGCCAACGGCATCTGGCCCAACTTCCGCAGCCCACTGCTCTGGGACGTCTTCGCGGTCAATACCTACCTTGGCGTCTCGATCATGTTCTGGTACGTCGGCCTCATCCCCGACGCGGCGGCCATGCGCGACCGGGTCAAGAACAAGATCCTCAAGTATGTCTACGCCGTCATCTGCCTCGGCTGGCGTGGCAGTGCGCGGCAATGGGCCAACTACGAGATGGGCTATCTCATGCTTGCAGGCATCGCGACGCTCCTCGTCATCACCACCTGCACCGTGGTGTCGAGCGACTTCTCCACCTCGGTCATCCCGGGCTGGCACGGCACGATCTTCATTCCCTACTTCGGCGTCGGCGCGATCTACGGCGGCTTCTGCATGCTGATCATCCTGCTCGTGCCCATCCGGCAGCTCTACAAGCTGCAGGACATCGTCACGCTGCGGCACATCGATCTCTGTTGCCGTTATACGCTACTGATGGGCCTCTTCGTCACCTACATCTACGGGATGGAATTCTTCATCGCTTACTACGGCGGCAATCCGAACGAGCGCTTCACCTTCACCGACCGCGTCTACGGCCCCTACTGGGAAACCTGGGTACTGATGATGGTCTTCAACTGCATCATCCCGCAGGTCTTCTGGAGCAAGAAGGTCCGGCGCAATCCGTGGCTCGCCTTCGTCGTGGTGATCTTCCCCAGCATCGGCATGTGGCTGGAGCGGTACGTCATCATCGTCAGCTCGATCCACCGCGACTTCCTCCCCTCGTCGTGGGGCATGTTCTACCCGACCTGGATCGATATCTTCACCTTCACCGGCACGTTCGGGATTTTCTTCCTGATGTATCTGCTCTTTATCCGGTTCCTGCCGGTCATCGCCATCGCGGAGGTCCGCTCTGTCCTGCCCGAGGCCAATCCGCACCAGCCGCCCGTCATTATCGACGCCCACGAGGAGGCCGCTCATGAGTGACGCTCCTCTCGTTTGCGCCGTCGGCTCGGGCCAGATGCCAAAGAAGCTCTACGCCGTCGCGGCGGAGTTTCCCAATCCTGCCGCTCTCTACGCCGCGGCGGAGAAGGTGCGCGACCGCGGTTTCCGCTGGTGGGACTGCTATTCGCCCTACGCCATCCACGGTCTCGACAAGGCGATGGGCCTCAAGAAATCGTGGGTCAGCCTTCTCACCCTCATCGGCGGCATCCACGGCCTGGTCATCGGGTTCCTTCTCATGACCATCACTTCGGTCTACGTCTACCCAATCGACACACAGGGCAAGCCCTACTTCAGTTTGCCCGCCTTCGTGCCTATTCTTGATCTGCTCACGATCATGCTTTCGGCGATTTTCACCCTCAAGGGCATCATTGTCCTGTCGTGGCTGCCGCGGCTCCATCATCCGCTCTGGGAATGGGACCTCTTCAACCGCGCGACTCACGACAAGTTCTTCGTGGTCATCGAGGCATGCGATCCCCGCTTTGACGAGAAAAACACCGTCGAGCTCCTGCGCGATGCGGGCGGAGCGAACCTGACTTTTATCGGAGAAGAGGAATGAAACCGTTCGTTTACTTCCATCTTGTGATCGTGCTCATCGTGGTGCTGGTCGTCTCGATCGCCGGTTTCCGCGGCAGTCATTCGCCCCGGCCTCCGCTGGAACTTTTCCCTGACATGAACTACCAGGACAAGGTGAAGGACCAGGTCCCGAGCGATTTCTTCGCCGACGGCATGGCGTCGCGTCCGCCCGTCGACGGCACGGTGGCCATTGAAATGCCCTCGCAGAACGATTACTGGGCCACCGGCAAGTGGGACGAGGCGCATTGGGGCGACGGCATCCCGGTCCACCCCGCGCACGACGGCGTCAAGGCACTGGCTGTTGACGAGGAGAACATGGAGCGGGGCCGTGAGCGCTACACCATCAGCTGCGCGGTCTGTCATGGCGCGACCGGCAACGGGCAGGGGATCACCTCGAAGTACGGCCTGCTCGGTGTGGCGAGCTACCACAGCGACCGGTTGCGCGGCATGACCGACGGCGAGATTTTCAACACCATCACCAATGGCCGGGGCCAAATGCTCGGCTACGGCTACAACATCTCCATCGACGACCGCTGGCGCATTCTCATGTATGTCCGCGCGCTCCAGCGCAGCCAGAACGCCGCGCTCGCCGATGCCTCGCCGCAGGATCAGACCACTCTCCAGGCCAAGGTGAAGAAAGGATCTCCCCAATGAGCGGTCATTCCCACACCGTGCATCTTCCACCGGCTGAGCGGATTGTCCCCTCGCGCTATTTGCTGACCTATCTTTTCCTGGTCCTGGCGGTTGTCGGTGGCGTCCTGTCGCTCATTGGCGCGGTAGTCGATCACGTCCAGTTTGCCTACTCGTGGTTCTTCGCCTTCTACTTCTTCTTCACCATCGCGCTCGGAGGCTTCTTCTGGGTCACGCTCCATTACGCCTGCGACTCCGCCTGGTCGGTCCTGCCCCGGCGTATTTGGGAAAACATGCTCGGGCTCTTCCCGCTTTTCTTCGTCCTCTTCATTCCGCTGCTCTGGCCCGAGTTCCGCGACGTGCTCTGGAAATGGCTCGGTCATCCGGAGGATCCCGGCGTGATCAACCGGAATCTTTACCTGAATCCCATCTTCTTCTACACCCGCGTGGCGCTCTACTTCGGTTACTTCATCCTCGCGGGGCTCTACTACCGCCGCGAATCGATCCAGCAGGATATCGACGGCAACCCGGTTCTCACGCGCCGGATGCACGATCACAGCTATCTCGCGCTGGTCATCTTCGGCATCCTCGAAACGTTCGTCGGCTTCGACTGGCTCATGGGCCTCGACTGGCACTGGTATTCGAGTCTGTTCGGCGTCTACAACTTCACCATCTGTGTCCAGGCGAGCATGGCGGCCGGGATCGTCCTCGTGGCGATGTTCCGTTCCGCCGGCTTCCTTGGCATGATGAACTCGGAACACTACCACCTCATGGGCAAGCTCCTCTTCGGCTTCACCATCTTTTGGGCCTACATCGCCTTCGGCCAGTTCCTGCTCATCTGGTACGGCAACATCCCCGAGGAATCGATCTTCTACAACGACCACAACCGCGGACTTTGGGTCTATCTCTCCTATCTCATCATCGTCGGCAAGTTCGCCTTTCCCGTGATTTATCTGCTGGCGCAGGACGTGAAGAAGAGCCTCCGCGCGCTGACTTTCATCGCCGTCTGGATTCTTCTCATGCACGGCGTGGAGCTCTACTGGTTCATCATGCCCTACGCGCATCCGGCGACGATCCTCCCGAGCTGGCAGGACTTCGTTTCATTCCTCACCGTCGGCTCGATCCTCGGCTACGCCTACCTGCGCCTCACGGCCGCCGCTTCCTTGTTCCCGACCCGCGATCCGCGCCTGGCGGAATGCCTCACCATCACCAACTAACCATGTCCGACACCGCCTCAACCCCATCCGAAGTGAAGATCCACTGGATCATCGGGACGCTCCTGGCGTTCACGATCTTCGCGGTCGTGGGGGTCTATTCGCTGCGGATGACCAACGACTATCCCGATTACGACCAGAAACGGGCCGACGCCCGTGTGGAGACGCTGAAGAAGCTCCGCGCCGAGGAGAACCAGGCGCTCGCCACCGCCGACTGGGTCGATCAGAGCAAGGGCATCGTCCGCATCCCAATCGACGAAGCG
>Ga0105237_10008828_pt1 | contig 10864 bp, 7 predicted proteins | sample KBSC24metaG_FD_81520 | JGI IMG/M metagenome (GOLD analysis project Ga0105237, IMG submission 81520) | Corn rhizosphere microbial communities from Kellogg Biological Station, Michigan, USA - KBS C2-4 metaG | ecosystem: Host-associated > Plants > Roots > Rhizosphere > Soil | place: Michigan, USA... | reverse complement strand
GCGTGTGGCCCATTGATATATAACGGCAGCCTCTTTGATAAAGCTTATAATGGCAATGCGTTTGTTGCTGAGCCATCTGCCAACCTTATCAAACGTGATATCTTAACAGAAAAAGGATATTTAACCACAGGAAAAGAAGCCTACGAGAAAAAGGAATTCATGGCCAGTGAAGATGAACGCTTTCGCCCGGTAAACCTTCATACAGGGCCTGATGGTGCTATATATATCGTTGACATGTATAGAGGCATCATTCAACACAAAACTTATCTAACACCTTATCTTAAAAATGAAATTAAAGAAAGAGCGCTAACACAACCGTTGAACTGTGGCCGTATTTATAAAGTTGTTCCTGCGGGCAAGTCGACTGCCAACGTGCAATTCAGTAACAACATTGCAGACCTTGTTCCTCTATTGAAGTCAGCTAATGGATGGGTGCGCAACGAAGCACAACAGCTATTGGTCGATGCAAAGGATAAACAGGTTGTTCCTGCGCTGCAACAATTGTTGAAAAACCATAATGAGCCAATTACTTTATCACATGCTCTATGGACGCTGGAAGGTTTGGGTGCCTTGCAACCTGCTGATGTATTGCAGTTATTACAGCAAGCTAATTGGCCCATACGTATGCAGGCTTTAAGTGTGTTACCTTCCGTAATAACTAAAGGCAATTATGCACAGTTTGAGCCTGTACTTAAGGGAATGATAAGCAATAATGATACGCTTGCTGCACCATACATCGGGTTTCTTGTACATTATATTCAGCCGTTTAATGCAGCATCTGCGCATGAACTGTTAATTAGTTTAATAAAGAAATATCCCGGCAATAGTTATGTTGCTGATGCTGTAATAAGTAACCTTTATAACAAGGAAGATGCGTTTTACAAAGAAGCACTTTCTATCAATGCAGATACTACGCTTACCATTAATAAGCGGTTGAAGAAAGTAATTGATGATATTGCCAAAGCTAAAAGCGGAAGCAACTTTAAAAAACTTGCAAAGCTGTATCCACGGGGTGCAACGATATTCCAGTCCGTTTGCCAGACATGTCACGGCGCAGATGGTAATGGCGTAAGTGCATTAGCTCCCCCTCTTAATACATCTAACTGGGTACAGGGTGATAAAAATAAATTGATACCAATTGTTTTATACGGCTTAACAGGGCCAATAAAGGTAGCAGGTAAATTATATAAGTCGCCTGAGATTAATGGAGATATGCCCGGCATTGGCGCCAACAAAGAATTTACGGATGATGATATAGCACAGGTGTTAAGTTTTATCCGCAATGCATGGAACAATAAGGCGGAAAAAATAAATGCTGTTGATGTTGCCAATGTACGTAAGTTGTATAAAGACAGGCAAAAGACTTTTACCATGGAGGAACTAAATGGAATAAAGTAAGAGCGATAAAAAAGATTGATTGTGTATTGAAAGTTCGTCTTTTATAAAAAGCAATAAATCATTTCAATTGTATTCTGTATGGAAAAAAAAGTTTTGCGGGCAGGTTTCGTAGGTTCTGGCTTCGCTGCAAAGTTTCATTATGATGCATTGCAGCGTGTGTTCAGTACAAAAGTGGAAGTTGCAGGAGCTTATTCATCTACCAAAGAAAAACTGGATGCATTTGCCAATGAAAGAAATATAAAAGCTTTTACAAGCCTTGATGAGCTAATTGCTGCAAGTGATGTTATTCATGTATGTACACCGCCTGTTACACATGAACCTATTGTTGTAGCAGCGTTGCAGCAAAACAGGCATGTGATTGTTGAAAAGCCTTTTACAGGTTATTTTGGAGATGGCACAGAAACATTTAACGGTGATATTTTTTCAAAAGAAACGGGCCTTGTTCACGCAATGGAAAGTGTAAGCAGGATGCTGGAAGCTGAAAAGAAAAGCACTGGTAAAATAATGTATGATGAAAACTGGGTCTATGCGCCTGCGGTTCAAAAACAGCGGGAAGTATTGCAAAAGACCGGGGCACAAATTATATGGATGCACGGCGAGCAGTCGCACTCCGGCTCACACTCGTTAACGTACGGACAGTGGAAATTTTCGGGCGGTGGTTCTATGATTGGTAAAGGTTGCCATCCTCTTGCGGCGGCTATTTATTTTAAACATGTAGAAGGAAGAGCTCGTGATGGAAAACCTATTCGGCCCAAAACCATCACTGCAAGAACGCATGCTATCACGCGCATGCCTACTTTTAAAAATGAGGGTTATTTAAGAACGACGTATAAAGACACGGAAGATTTTGCCATGCTTCACATCGTGTTTGAAGATGGTACCATCGCTAATCTTTTTGCCAGTGAACTTGTGCTTGGCGGTGTGCATAACTGGATTGAAGTAAATACCACCAATCACAGAACAATATGCAATATCAATCCGAATACATCTATGCAGTCTTACACGCCTGCTCAAAAACATTTTGAAGATGTATACGTAGTGGAGAAAACAGAAACCAAACAAGGATGGTCTTCTATCTCTCCCGACGAAGGATGGTTTGCGGGATATCAACATGAAATGGATGCCTTTTACAGGTCTGCAGCTTACGGTGATGCTATTGAAAGCAATAGCAGTCTTGCGTCAGATGTAATTGCTACCATTTATGCAGGATATGTTTCTTCAGAAAGAAAAGGTGCCGAAGTGGGCATCACTATTTTATAAACAAACTTTTTTAAGCTTGCCATAACCTATTCATCAATGCAGATAACACAAACGGATACAGCCATTAAAACAAAAATCGGTAAATACCGCTGGACAATCTGTTCACTTATATTTTATGCAACTACTATTAATTATCTGGACCGGCAGGTAATAAGTCTTTTAAAGCCTACACTTGAAAAGGAATTTAACTGGGCAGAGTCTGACTATTCAAATATTGTAGTGGCTTTTCAATTTGCTTATGCACTTGGTATGGTATTCGCCGGAAGAATTATTGATAAGATTGGAAGCCGTATAGGATATGCGCTTACCCTAACGCTATGGAGCATTGCTTCTGTATTGCATGCGTTTGCCACCGGAGCTTTAAGCTTTTCCCTTTACCGTGCATTCCTGGGTATTACAGAGGCGGGCAATTTTCCAGCCGCTTTTAAAACTGTTGCTGAATGGTTCCCTAAAAAAGAACGGGCTTTTGCCGCGGGCATTTTTAACTCAGGCACTAACGTAGGCGCTATACTGGCGCCGGTAATTGTACCTTATATAGCCATTCATTATAGCTGGCAGGTTTCTTTTATTGCAATCGGCGCTATTGGTTTTATATGGCTTATTTTTTGGTTTGTTTTATACGAGATTCCGTCTAAACAAAAAAGGCTTTCGCAGGCAGAGTTTGAATACATTCATAGTGATGTTGATGAGCCCGCACGTACAGAAGAAAAAGTAAAACTTTCCTGGGGCAGTTTATTGCGGTATAAACAAACCTGGGCCTTTATAACCGGCAAGTTTTTAACAGATGGTATTTGGTGGTTTCTTCTCTTCTGGCTGCCTGCGTTTTTAGATGCGCAGTATCATCTTAAAGGAATGCAGGTAAGCCTGCCTATCGCATTTGTATATACCCTTGCCGGCGTTGCAAGCATCTTTGGGGGATGGCTGCCCATGTGGTTTATTAAAAAGCAACACTGGGATATTGTTCGATCAAGAAAAACATCCATGCTTATTTATGCGTTCTTTCCCTTATTGATTATTGTTTCACAGGCTGCGGGAGGTTATCAAATGTGGTATGCCATCATCATTATTGGTATTGCTGCCTCTGCGCACCAGGCATGGTCGGCCAATTTGTTTACCACAGTTTCAGACATGTTTCCCAAGAGCCTGGTGGCTTCTGTTGTTGGCATAGGCGGCATGGCTGGTGGACTTGGTGGTATGCTTGTATCTGCTTCGGCGGGCCGTCTCTTTGATTATTATAAAAAGCTTGGGCAAATAGAAACGGGGTATTATATCATGTTTTTGTACTGTGGCCTTGGATACCTCGCCGCATGGTTTATCATGTTTAAAATTCTTGTTCCCAGGATGAACCCAGTGCGTGTTTAAAATTTACAGAACAACACTTTGCGTAAGTTCTATGCTTTGGGTTTAGCAGGAATTGTTTTTACGGGCTTTAATGTTTTTAAGAAATGATAGATGGCTTTAAGCTCTGTATCATCCATTCTTTTGAACGAATTCCATGGCATGTGGCTGTATGGAATTACCTTGCCCATTCTGAAGCGTTTGATAAAATCATCTTCTGTCCATCCAAATATCCTGCTGGTTGAATCTGGTGTAAGGTTTGGCGGATATAAAGTTGGCAAACCGGGTTCTTCAAAAGGTCCACCGCCGGCAAAGGGTTCGCCGGTAAATCTTCCTGCCATATCACGCATTGTGTGGCAACCATTACATTCAGCAACACTCATAGCAATGTACCTTCCATAAGCGGCTGATGTATCTTTTTGTACAGCTTTCGGTACTTCACCGGTTGGTCCTACAGGTTTTACCATAAATGCTTTTACAAGATTGCCCATTACGTTTAAGTCATGCCTGGGTACCATGTTCTTTACAGGTCTTTGAGCACGCAGGTAAGATATAACTGCTGTAAGATCTTCATCACTCATATTATGAAAGGGCATAAAGTCGTAAACAACTGTTCCGTCAGGATGTACACCATAACGGAGTGCTCTTGCAATTTGCTCATCAGTATAGTTTCCTATACCGGTTTCTTTATCCGGTGTAATATTTTTTGAATAGATATTTCCCAAAGGCAAACTAAACTCTCTTCCTCCGGAAAGATCAACGGGTTGGCCAAGATTTATCAACGAATCAACATTGGCTGTATTATGGCAATCAACACAGTGCGCCGCACCAAAAACCAAATGTTTTCCTGTCGCAATAACCAGGCTGTCTTTAGATGCTTTAATAGCAGGATAAGGCGCCTCATATTTTATGTTTTGCCTAAAGGCTGTTACGATTGTTATGCCGGCAATTAAAAATAAAAGGATGAGGCCTGTCCACTTAAGTATTCGCTTTATCATATAAGAAAGTTTAGGGTTGTGATATAAAATCAGGAAACCATTAATTCACTCAAAACTAATTGTGGCAGTGCCTGGTTACAATACGCTTGTGTATGAATTGAACAAAGCGACCAATGAAATGTATCTGTTAATGATAGCATGTAAATAAAAAGGGCTCCGATAAACGAAGCCCACGGGAGAAAGCATAAACAATAATAGTTTATTTCTTTTTTTCAAGGTTGTCTAGCCTCTTCAACAATTGCTCAATAAGCTGTTGTTGTGTATCAATTTTTTTAGAAAGTACCTCATTCCTTTCATTAAGTTCCTGTACGGCTTTTACAAGAGGCACTACAAACTCGGCATAGCTTAATGAATACAGGTCCTTATTGCTTTTAGGTTTGATTACGCCGCTAAAATCATAACCGGTTTCATTAGCGGCTTTTTCTACTTCCTGGGCGATGAAACCCGTGTACCTGATTTTTTCTTTTTCGTTAATGGCATTTTCTTCGTTCTCATTATAAGCAACGTTCTTTATGCCGTTTGATGTATAATTATTCAGCCGGCGAATATTCCACGTATATGTAACCGGCCTTAGTTTGGTAATAAAGCTTAACCCGGGAACATCTGAATGAATATTTGTTTTAAAACGTCCATCGCTGAATGTTGAAAAAGACACTTGCCCTCTTATGGCTGAGATTGATGTATTGCCTATTGAAATATAATTGGCTGTGCTTACACTTGCGCCATTGCCCAGCGCCATTGAGTTTTGTGCAGTAGCTGAAGAACCATTTCCAATAGCGGTGGCCTGGTAACCAGAGGCAGAAGCGCTAACTCCGATTGCAATGTTTTGATTGTTTAAACTGGTGGTACGTGAAGATGCGCCGATGGCGATTGATTCATATGCAGATGCCTGTGCATCGTACCCGATAGCGATTGTATGATTATTGAGCGTCGCCTGTGCAGATGTTCCCAGGGCTACAGATTGATAACCCGCAGCATTAGCGTTGTATCCTATAGCAACAGCTTCATTTCCCAAACTTGCTGTAGCGCTTGCACCAATAGCAGTTCCCCTGTAGGTTACTGCAGAGCCTATACCAAATGAAGTGGCATAAGAACTTGTAAGTCCAAGGTAGCCAGCTTGTGTACTGTTGACTTTAAATACAAGCGCATTACCATCTGTAGTGCCTATAAAATTTAATAATTCTGATGTTCCGGAATTACCTGTAACGCCCCAGCCCGAAGAAGATGATGAGCTTGCCAATGGCTGCCAGCTACTTCCCGTATAATATTCGAACCGGGAGTTGGTGCTGTTGTAAACCAGGAGGCTGGTTGCAGGAGATGAAATGGCATCTCGCTGGGTGGTGGTAACACGGGGTATCAGCATACCTTTTTTTGAAGTAGCGGTAACAACATTTACATCAAGCATAGCGCTTGCGTCTGCAGTGGCGTTATTGTCATTAATAGCAATACCTGTTACTTGTGCATAGGCAGATTGAACAAGTATAAAAAGGCATACTGTAACGGTTAAGTTTACCGTTTTTAAATTCTTCATATCAGCAGTTTGATTTTAGGGGGTAATTGAAACTTTATACGCGAATTGTTTACTGGTTACTTTGTCTGTGATATTCAGGATATAGATTCCGGCAGGTATGCCTTTGCAGGGCACACGGAATAAGCCTGCGTTTTGTAAGGTTATTTTTGAGGATTGAATTATTTTACCTGACAGGTCGCAAAGCTGTACTGCACATTCTCCATTCAAATGCTTTGCATAAACATTGATATAATTTGTTGCTGGGTTAGGATAAATTGTAAACACCGGTTGTTGCCCGGTTAATTTTATAAGAACAACATCAGTGAAATGCGCGGTGTTATCTTTATCAACCATCTTTAGCTTGTAATATAATTTATCAGTAGCCGGATAGTTTACATCTTCATAATTGTATTGATGGCCTGCAAGATTGCCTGTAGCATTTATCCTGCTTATTGTAGTAAAATTTGTTCCCGTAGTACTTCTTTGCAATTCAAAATAGCTCATATCTGTTTCTGACAATGTGCTCCATTGTAAGACTACATTGCCAGCGTTCATACTACCTGTAAACTTCAGGCCCGTAACAGCAAGAATTGTATTGATAGCTGTTGCTGATACAGGATAATATTCATATCCCGCATTATCATAGGTAACTGTGCCTGAAAGCGTATAAGGATTGCTGCCACTCGCCGGGCCTTGTGAATTGGGAAACCAAAAGCCATCATGGTTTCTTGCAATGGTTACATCTGTAGGTCTGCGGGCAGTAAATGCAGCATCTTCGTTAATTGCATTCCATTGTAATGTGGGAGTAAAGCTGTCTCCCGTTGTACGTGTATCCTTTTTTATAATCCAGGTCTTCTTTACAAAACGTGTATTGGTTGTGGTTGTAAGCGGAGCTCCGTTAGCGCTGTTATACGAGTAATAGACATTATCCATAACACGCACAGAAAAATTATCTGCAGTGCCCGAATAAACAATGGTAGCAGGGGTATAGTCATTTGCAGACGCAGACGATCCTACAGGAAATAATCTACCTGTGGTTATACTGCTTTGTTTTAATAAACCATAGCCTGTTGTTACAAAAAATTTGCCCGTTGCATTATTGCCGGAGTATGCCCCCGAGGTTTTTGTTAACCAGTAAATGCCGTCCCCAATTTGGGTAGCGCCGCTGGTAAATGTATGCGTACCATTAACAATAGTATTTACTTCTACCGAAATTCCATTGGCATTATTTTGAACAACATTACCAACAGTAACAGGATAACTTGTTGAACTGTAAATAGCAGTACAGCCTGTACCTGCAGTACAAGTTATTCGTTGTTGAACAGAGCCACTAAAATTCCAGGTTGAGGTTGAAGAAGTATTTACTGTGCCATCTGCACGCAGGTCACCTTGCAACGTAATGTAGGCGTTATTTCCACCAGTAAGGTATGAACCGCTGCCTACAAGAAGACTAGCCTGTGAAAAACCTTTAATACATAAAAAAAGACCAACACATGTTTGGATGATTTTCATAAGGACTCTTAGCAGTTATTAAAGGCGCTAAGATATAATTGCTTCCTATTTTTTTGAAGATGCAAACATTAAATGTAGCTTAATAAATAAGCAAATTATCATTTTTTGAACTGATGCTTTGTGTCATTACGACAATTCGGATAGAAGCATGCTATATCGATTCCGGTAAGATTTTTACGAAGAGAATAAAATATTTATCAAAATAGTTTGGCAAAGATTTAATCAACAAAAAATTGATGGATAAAAAGGTAGTGTTTACGGTCATAAATGCATGAATGCATCCATCAGTCCGTGCATGTATCCTTTTTGATGCGAAATATAAAGGCGTGATTGACTTTTGATTTCATCTTCAGTTTGAACAAAAACCGATTTTACCAACTCTGCTTTTTCATGATCAGTCATATTCTCTAATAAGTCTTCTTTTACTTCCATGTGAAACTGTAACCCGGCAACATGATTTTTATAAATAAATCCCTGCTGTTCGCACCCGGGTGTACTAAGTAATTGTATGGTATTTTCAGGCAATGTATAGGTGTCTCCATGCCAGTGAAATGTTGTGAATACACCAGGTAAGTGATCTGTCAATTGATGAGTTGTTGTTTTTTGTACCGGCCACCATCCAATTTCTGTCAACGTATGTGGCTTAACTTTTGCGCCTAAAACTTCAGCGATTAATTGAGCACCGAGGCAAATGCCTAACACCTTTTTTTCATCATTAATTGCCGCTTTAATGAATGCTTTTTCTGCCTTAAGCCAGGAATAAGTATTTTCTTCATACACGCCCATAGAGCCGCCCATTATCACCAATACATCAAACCCGTCTAAGGAAGGAAGCAAGGTGTCTTCATATATTTTAGTAATAGTATAAGTATGATTTTTTTCTACGCACCAGTCAAGAATTGAACCAGGTGTTTCAAAAGGCATGTGCTGAATAAAATGAAGATGCATATTTATTACACGTTTACATTTGTGCAAATGTCGTGGAATATAGTGTTGAAATGATGGGTGCTTTTATAAAACGCATAGCTTATCACAGGATGTTGCATGTAACAAACACTGCTTATTACAGCAAATATCTTAGCGATAAAATATAACTTTAAGCATTATAGATCGTTTCCGGGAAAGGGCATATTAACTTAAAACATGAGTAATCCAAATTTACATACAGATAAAGGACAATTAACCGCTGCAGAGAAGGAATTTGAAAACAATATCCGCCCTAAAGAAATTGTAGAATTTGCCGGGCAGCAGCAGTTGATTGATAATCTTGTCATCTTTATTAAGGCAGCAAAAATTCGCGGCGAAGCGCTTGACCATGTATTGTTTCATGGACCTCCGGGATTAGGCAAAACAACTTTAAGCCGGATAGTGGCAAATGAACTGGGTGTAAATATTAAAGAGACGAGCGGCCCTGTGATTGAGAAGCCGGGCGACCTTGCCGGCCTTTTAACTAATCTTGAGCCGAATGATGTGTTGTTTATTGATGAAATACACAGATTGAGTACTGTTGTAGAAGAGTACCTGTATGCGGCAATGGAGGATTTTCGCATTGACATTATGATTGATAGCGGCCCCAATGCAAGAAGTATTCAGCTTACGATTAATCCTTTTACTTTAATTGGTGCTACAACAAGAAGTGGGTTGCTTACAGCACCTTTATTAAGCAGATTTGGTATAAAGTCACGGCTGGAATATTACAATGCGGAAACACTTAAGAAAATTATACAACGAAGTGCATCAATTTTAAATACATCAATTACTACTGACGCTGCGTTTGAAATAGCACGAAGAAGCCGTGGCACTCCGCGTATAGCCAATGGTCTTTTAAGAAGGGTAAGAGATTTTGCCCAGGTACTTAATGACGGTAAAATTGATATTGGTATTACGCAGCATGCGTTAAACGCGTTGAACGTAGACGAACATGGCCTTGATGAAATGGATAATCGTATTCTTTCCGCTATTATTGAAAAATTTAAAGGGGGACCTGTAGGAATAACAACCATTGCTACTGCTGTTGGAGAAGAGCCTGGAACAATTGAAGAAGTGTATGAGCCATTCTTAATACAGGAAGGATTTTTACAACGGACACCGAGAGGCAGAGAAGTTACATTTAAGGCCTATGAGCATATGGGCAAAAAACCTGGCAGTAATCTTCAACCCGGCACTTTGTTTAGCTAAAAGTCTTATATAAGAAACAAAAAACTGCATAACAATTTACGTTATGCAGTTTTTATTTTGGGCTATTATGTACTTAGTCTTTTACAACAAGCCTGAAACCATTACCGTGAATATTTACAATTTCTATATTCTCATCATCCTTTAAATACTTACGCAACTTCGCAATATAAACATCCATACTGCGGCCATTAAAATAGGTATCACTGCCCCATATTTTCTTTAAAGCTCTTTCGCGTGGCAATAAATCATTTTTATGCTCTGCAAGCATTTTCAATAATTCATTTTCTTTAGGAGAAAGCGTTTGTGTTTTTCCATCATGAATCAATTCACGCAGCTTAGGATTAAAGTGATACTTGCCAAGGTCAAACTCAAGATTTTCGTTTTCTTTATTCAGGTCTTCATTGCGTTTAAGTATTGCTTTTATCTTAAGCAACAGAACTTCACTGTCAAAAGGCTTAGTGATATAGTCATCTGCCCCAAGCTTATACCCTTGAATAATGTCATCTTTCATTGTTTTGGCGCTGAGAAAGAATAACGGAATTTCAGGATCGATATCGCGAATTTCCTCTCCCAAAGTAAAACCATCCATGTTTGGCATCATTACATCCAAAAGGCATATGTCAAATTTCTCACGCTGAAAAGCGGCTAACCCAAGGCGACCATCTCTTTC
>Ga0105237_10008827_pt1 | contig 10864 bp, 7 predicted proteins | sample KBSC24metaG_FD_81520 | JGI IMG/M metagenome (GOLD analysis project Ga0105237, IMG submission 81520) | Corn rhizosphere microbial communities from Kellogg Biological Station, Michigan, USA - KBS C2-4 metaG | ecosystem: Host-associated > Plants > Roots > Rhizosphere > Soil | place: Michigan, USA... | reverse complement strand
ATCGCCGATGCGCGTCGCTGTCTTGCTCGCAAAGAAGAGTTATAACGAAGCCGGCTGTCCCACAGGTGGGGTGATCATCGACAACCGGACGCGGCAAATCGTAGGCTAAGGACATAACACGCTGATACATAAGAGCCATCCTTAAAACATGGCGAAACGTCGGCGATACGCGATGGAGGAAGTCGCAATTTCAGCCAGACGACGGTCTTCACGACGCTCAGCCCGTGTGATGTTTGCGCGACTCTCATCTACATACGAGGTTTCTCCGGGGATGTAACGAACGTTCGCGGCAATGAAAGGATAGTGAGGGAATTGAACCCTATGCGAATACCGAATCGAGTCGCCCGCGCAGGATTTAGAGAACTGGAAAGGTCTTGCTGCAGTACGTTCTTAGGCCCGCATGGTGCGTAGAATAGGAATTGTGAAGCTCCCCGTTCCGGCTTTTATTTTGCTGGCGGCGACCTCGGTCACCGTCTCATTCCCTCAAGCGCCCGGAAACGAACCAACGAAGCAGGAGGTCGAACGGGCGTACCGATTAAGGGGCGGCGGATCGTTGATTTCGAGGGCACGGTGGCGGATTCAGAAAGTCCGTGGATGGACGCTGGAATTTTCGCACGTGCAGGATGAGAAATACACCGGAGTGGTGATCGCGAAGTACCTGGCTGTCGCCAAGAAGAACGGATTGTGTGCGGAGTACCATATCGCGGATACGGTGATCTTCACGCAGCCCAATCCACAGATGAAGCCGATGCTTGTCGTTGACTCTGAAGGTCTGAAAGCGTGCCGATAAGGCTGGCCTGGTGGCCGGCTATGGATTCTGAAGCGGTTCCAGGAGCGCACGGGCCTTGTCCTCAGACTCTCGTGCCACCTGAATACTACACGAACATCCTCCAAAGGGAATTGCGCCGAGACCGAAGCCACCCTCAAAACCGGGAATGTATCTGGGGTCATCTCCAATTACGATGTACTCGATACCGCCGTCATCCAGAGCCGATTTCGCCAGCGTGAGAGCGAACGAATCGTCCGTTTCCAAGACGGTCACGACATCGAGACCATGGTCCCGCGGCTGCGCAGGTGAACTAGCGAGATCGGGCGGAGGGCCGGATTTCAGCGGAATCCGGCAGTCGGCGCATTCCATGAAACCGTCCCGATATTCGATGAGACATTGCGGACAGTGCATCGGCATCAGCAACTCCGAAGCGGCTCAATGTGCCGAGCCTATCGTAGCACCGAGTGTAAAGTTGCATTGCTCGAGTGTGACGGTCTGGTGAGCGATGCGTGCGAGCGAGGCGCGGTGTGTGATGAGGATCACGGTGCGGCCGGCCCCGGCGGTAAGCAGCATTTCCGCGATGGCGAACTCGTTGGCTTCGTCGAGCGCCGAAGTGGGTTCATCGAGTACGAGAACTTTGGGATTGGCGAGGAGGGCGCGCGCGAGTGCGATGCGCTGGCGTTCACCGGCGGAAAGAGTCTGTCCCCGCTCGGCAAGCGACGTGTCATATCCCTGCGGTAAGCGGAGGATGCGATCGTGAATCGCGGCGGCGCGAGCGGCGGCGAGCATCTCTTCCTCGCTGGCATCGGGACGTGCGTAGAGAATGTTCTCGCGCACGCTGGCCTGAAAGAGATAGGGCGCCTGGTCCACGAGCATCACCTCACGGCGGAGATCGCGCAGGCGAAGATCGCGAAGGTCGGTTCCGTCGAGGCGGATCGCGCCGGATTCGGGATCGTGGAAGCGAACCAGCAGGTCGGCGAGCGTCGATTTGCCGACGCCGCTAGGACCCACGATGGCGCAGATGGTGCCCGCCGGGACGGTGAAGGAGAGTCCGTTCAGGAAGGGCGCCTGACCGTGCGAGAAGGTGAGGTTCTCGACTTCGATGGCACCTTCCACGCGGTCCAGGGCCAGGGCGCCGGGACGCTCGACAACAGCAGGAGGTGTATCGAAGAGTTCCCAAACTCTCGATAGGGAGACGCCACCAGAGATCAGGTTGGTGTAGAGGCCCATCAGATTTTGAACCGGAGCGAGGAGGCGGGCATGATAGGCCATCATGGCGACCAGCGATCCGGTGGAGAGTTGCCCTTCGACCACCAGCTTGCCGCCATATAAGAAGAGGGCGGCGGTGCAGGCGGTGAGCAGTACGCCCGGCACGGCTCCGGCGAGGAAGTTAGCCATCTGCATCCGGAGAAGCGCGTCGACGAATTTGCTATTGCAGGCGCGGAAGCGAACGGACTCGCGATCCTCAGCACCACTGGCGAGAACGACGCGCATCCCGAGGAGCGTTTCAAGGAGAAAGCTGCCGATCTCGGCACTGGCTTCGCGCACCACGCGGACTCGATTCGCGAGTTTGGCCTGAAAGCGTTTCAAGGCCCAGATGCTGAACGGGAGAACGGCGACGCTAAGCAGGAATAGTTTCGCGTTGAGGCTGGCCATGATGGCCGCGCTTCCGATGAGGAAGACCACGTTCGAGAGCACGCTGAGGAGGCTGTCGGCGGAGACACGTTGGACTTCGGCGACATCGTTGTTGATGCGTGAGATCACGTCGCCCATGCGGGTTGCGGCCCAGAAACGTGGCGAGAGTTGCTGAAGATGCCGGTAGAGCGCGAGGCGGATGTCGAAGAGGATGGCGGCGGAAGCCTTCACGTACTGATAGCTGGAGAAAATATTGAGTACGAAATTGATGACGGTCGCGCCTAACATGAGGCTGCTGACCGTGAGGAGTTTGTGAAAGTCTCGCTTGAGTAGTGCTTCGTCGATCAGCAGCTTGGAGATGTAAGGCTGCGCCAGGCCGAAGAGGGTGGCCCCCACGCCGGTGAGTAGCACCAGCGTGAGGGTCGGCCAATACGGGACTGCAAATCGCAGGGCGCGGCGGTAGCCTGCGAGTGGGATCGCGGCGGAATCCGCTCCCTTGCGGTCGCGGCTCGGTAAGGGACCGGTGTTGCTAAGGGAGGACAACCATTCCTGCCATAGTCGTATCGTTGTTCAAGTCCCAGGTACGCTCGTATTTTAGACTAACGGCGTCGTAGACTTCGATTTCGAATCCTGCGCCGTAGATGTAGAGCTTCTTGCCGTTGGCACTCATGCCGAAGCTGAAGCGCGAGCGGCAGGGGACTTCGGCGGTCTTGCCGAGGTGATTGTTGCCGAGGTCGAAGGCCCACATCTCGCAGCGTTTATTGCCGTGCGTGCCGTTGGAGATGATGGTGTACGCGTTCTTCTTGTCGGGAGAGACGTGGAGGCCGGCCATTCCCGCGGGGGCTGGGCCGATGGGCGAAAAATCCATCTTGCGCGTGTTGAGGTCGAAGCTACCGATGCCGAAGAGGCGCGAGTGGACGATCGGGTCGGTGGAATTGAAAACCGAAACATAACGACCGGGTTCGGCGATGGAATCGAGCTGGCCTCCGAAGGAGATGGATTCGATGCCCGGCAGATCGGGTTTCGAGAGCGGGAGTCTGTCCACGACTTTGAAATCGCTGGTATTCAGAATGACGACGGTGTCGCGAAACTGGTAGAGATACTTGCCGTCGGGTGAGATCTGAAATCCGCCGCCGCGTCCGCCGCCGGCGGCGCGTTCGTCCTCGGGCGCCAAATCGACGGTGCGTGTGATCTTCTGCGCGTCAACATCGATGACGGTGTACTTGGGTTTGCCGATTTCGAAGCGGTCGATCTGCTTGGTGATTTCGGTGGTCATGGCATAAAGCAACTTGCCATTCGGGTCGGGCGCGACGCCGTTGAAGCGGTAGCGCTTGGCGCCGTTGTCGAGCACAAAGTGATTCAGTACCTTGCGCGTGGCGACATCGATCACTTCGACTCCCGCGTGATCGTTGGTGGTGACGAAGATCTTCTTTTTATCGCCGGAGAGGCGCAAACTGGTGGGCAGGCCGGTTTCCAGATGGATGCGGTCGACGATTTGTCCCTTGCTCTCGTCGAAGACGAGGACCGAGTCCGGATAGGCGCCCATGAAGAGAATACCGGCGTGGGCCGCGGTCGCCGATAGCGCGAGTAGAGCGATGGTTTTCATATGTAGTCCTGGCGGACGCCCGTCTATGGAAACACCAGATCGAGATTGCGCCAGTCCTTGGTGGCGGCGGCGCACTTCGCGGCCCAGTTGGGATAGTTGTTGAGATGGTCGGGCACTTGGGCCGGCCAGAAGCAGGTGACGTAGCAATCGTAAATGTCGCGCTCGACGGGTTGGCACAAGCCTGCGGTGCCGCCCGAGGAATCGACCTCCCAGCCTGGCGAAAATGCCAGCGCACATCCCATAGGGACGTGGGGCCGCTGCGCGGGTGGGACGGGATTCTGCTGCATGGCCACCACATCTTCTGACAGCGAGGCGATATATTCGTCAACGCGTCGCGCCTTCTTATTTGCAGGTCGGAGGTGTTTCACAGGCCTTTCCTTTCGGCAAAGTTCTCAAGAAATTCGGGGTTTTGCGAAGAGATCGTGCCGTAGATGCGGAGGCACAGATCGGTCCATTCGCGGATCCAGTCGCAGTAGTGCAGATTCGGGTGGCCCGTATCTCCGTAGCGAACGTAGGCTTCATGATGACAGCCTCCTGCACAGAGGGGGCGCGCAAAGCAGGTGTGGCAATCATCCTTGCGGTCGATGTGGCCGCGATCGAGAAACGCCTTCTGCTTGTCGCGATCGATGCCAGTGGCGATGTTGCCGAGCGCATGCGTATCCGAATCCACGAAACGATGACAGGGGGCGATATCGCCGGAAGGGCCGACGCCCATCAGGCCGAGACCGGCACCGCAGGGATGCGATTTGTTGACGCCCTGATAGAGCTCGGCGAGAGTGTCGCTGACGTTTGAGAAGCCGTGCAGTTCGCCGCGTAAGGCGAATTGCAAGTACTCCTCGGCCAGGTGGCGGAACTCTCCGAAGACATCGCCCATGCCCTGTTCGCCGATCGCGTAAAGACGATCGGGAGACGTGGTGACAGGGGCGAAGCCAACTTCGTGAAAGCCGAGATTGTGTTTGAGGTGGCGGTAGATCCGACCGACGTCGGTGACCTTCGAAGTCAGGGTGACGCGCGCCGCGATGGGCCGTGTGCGGTGCTTCGCCAGGAGTTCTTTCACCTTGGGGGCAACAATGTCGTAGCTGCCGCGCCCGTTGGCGAAGACGCGCAGGGCGTTGTGCATTTCAGGCGGACCATCCATGCTGACGGTGACGCCGATACGGTTGGTGGAAAGGAAATCGATGATCGCCGGAGTGAGCAGGGTGGCGTTGGTGGTGAGGCTGAAGTCGATGGAGCGGCCGAGCGCGGCCGCCTGCGTATTGGCGTAGGCAACCACTCGCTCCAACAGCGGAAAGTTCATCAAGGTCTCGCCGCCAAAGAAGGTGATGTGCACGCCGCGACGTCCGGGCGATTCCGCAAAGAGCATGTTGATGGCGGCGCAGGCCGTGTCGTAGTCCATGAACTTCGGCTTGCCTTCGGGGGTAGCAACTTTGTCCTCGCCGTATTCGTAGCAGTAGGCGCAGGAGAGATTGCATTGGTTGGTGAGGTTGAGGACCAGGGTTTGGAGCGGGAATTCCGCGGGCGGATTCTGCGGCGACTCGGCGGGGGCATCGCCCGCTACGATGGCGCGGGTCTGCGCGAGTTCGCCGAGAAGGCCGACGGCGTCGGATTCCGTCAGGCCGGTGGCGCGGAGGTCCTCGACGAGTTCTTCAAGCGAGACATCTTCGTGCGCGAGGCGGTCGAGGACGATGGCGGCGGGCCCGTCGAGTTCGAAGATTGCGCCCGCGGGGACGATGTAGACGTAGCGGCTTTCGCCGGCGGGAAATTCGTGGAATTCACCGCGGCGGAAGATGCGGGTAGCGGTAGGGGTCACTTGGCCACCTCCGGCTGGTCCCACTGCACGTAGAGGGGCACCGCCACAATCAAATACGATTTGCCGACCAAAGGTTTTCCATCCTTGTCTCTTTCATTTTTGGTGGTAGCGACAACCCAGACATCGCCATAGTTGTTGCGTTTGAATTTTCGCTGCGGATTGGGGCCGTCTAGGGAGGGTGTAAAGAAGCCGCTCGAATTCAAGGTCCCCACGAACTCCTTGTCGTCATCGCCGTAGACCGCATAGAACTCTTCCACCGACCAGGTCACGTCGATGGGGCCGATTTCGACATCATCGGCGGTGTGCGGTTTGCCATCGGCGCCGTTCTGGTAGGCAATCGCTTCGAGTTGCTGGTAGCCTTTCGGATGCACGTCGCCTCCCAGGCGGGCGATGGAGGTATCGGGCGTCACCCTGATGTAGTCCACTTTATCGTAGACGGCAAAGGCGCTCTGGAGCACAGCGCCGGGAATGGCGATGTCGCGTTTGCCGGGCACAGCGTTGGCGGCTACGTCCAAGTCCACGACAAGATCTGAGGCGGAACGCGAGGCAATGGCTTTTACGGTGATGCCGGTACCGAGGTCCAGATCGCCGGCGGTCAGGTTCGCGGGAAGCGCGTCGCCGAGAATGCGGAGCTTGGTCCCTTCCGTTCCGCTCTTGACGGCGGGGCGGTCGGTGGTGAGCAGGATGGGCGCGCCGGAGGCCCGCTGCATGTGGACGTCGAACCCGAACTCCTGATAGAAGCCCCAGAACCAGCGGCCATCGGCGAATGTCTGGTCGGGGGAAATCCACATCACTTCGCGAATTTCCTGGCGGGGGTCGTCGGGCACGGCGTTGGTTGGGACGTTTGCAGTGCGCGAGCGGCCGCGCCATCCGTAGCCCGAATAGACCAGGCTGGTTCCGGTGCGCGTGATCTCCGAACCGTCCTTGAGCGATTTCAGTTTGGTAGTGGTCTTGAATTCGTTTTCGCCGACGCCGGCCTCAATCAGCATTTCTCCGGTGTAGCGACCCTTGCCGGGTAGCCAGGCCGAGATGACCCATTTGCCTGCGAGACGAGCGGGACGCATGCGTGCACGCCAGTTGGCCCATTCAGGAGTGTGCAGGCTGTAGTTCTTGCCCAGGAAATCGAGGGTTTCGTCAATCGGTTGGCTAGCGGCTGCGGCCGCACCTGCGTCCGCCGTGACTCCTGCGGCGGCTCCGCCGCGTCCACCGCCTCCGCCCGCTCCGCCGCCCGGAGGGCCATTCCGTCGGAAGGCCGCGTCGGCCTGCGGGAAGAATGCGACGTGCATATTCGCGAGTAGTTTCCAATCGTCTTTTGATCGACGCCACGAGAGAGCCTTGCCCAGAGCGTGGCAATTGCTGCAAGTAGCGCGAACCGTCTCGTTGGGGGCGGTCTCATCCTGAATACGATGCTCGGGGAAGTACATCACCGGCTTGGCTTCTTCCGGGGAGAGTCCGTGATAAGTGGCGAGGTACTTGAGAATGGAGCGCGCTTCGGCGGGCTCGAGTGTGAGGCCGTTGAGGCGGACCATGCGTTTGATGGCTTCCTCCCAGCCTTCGGGAGTGGTGCGCGCGTAGGAGATTCGCGAGAGATTGCCCTTGTCGTCCTTCTGATGACAGGTGCCGCAGCGCGAGATCACAAGAGGATCGGTGACGGGTATGCCTTCTTCCGGTTTCTCGGCAGGGGTCGCACCTCCACCGCCGCCACGGCGTCCCTGGGCGAAGGCACTGCCACCCGACGCGAGTAACGCGAGCACTACGAGAGTTCGCATTTTGAACATGCTAGAAAATTATCCTCGCCGTAATCTGGAGGCTGCGCGGCCCCCCATTCTCCTGCGACTGCAGACTGGTAACTTTGCCGAACGTGGAAGGACTGGCGATGTTGAGGCTTGGGGTCCCATAATTCGGGTGATTCAAAGTGTTGGAGGCGGCGGCGCCGAGTTGCAGCGCGGTCGCCTCCTTGAAACGCACGGTTTTGAAGAGTGAAAGCGAAACGGCTTGGGTGCCCGGCCCGATGACGGAGCCGATGGAGGAGTTTCCGGCGCGGCCAATGTTGTTGGCGGGAATCGCGAAGGCGGCGGCGTTCACCCAATTGCCGATGTTTTGCGTTTGCGGCAGCCACGAGGTTCCGGGAACGATGTCGGCGCGTCCGGCGCCTTCGAGGTTCGGAAAATTGGTGCCCATGGGATCGGCGCCCGAGGCGGTCACGGTGAGATACGGGCCGGTCTGGAAGAGCACGACGCCAGCTACCTGCCAGCCGCCGGCGATCCGGTCGAGCACCGGATTCAAGTTGCCGAGCATGGGGTGTCCTTTGCCGAACGGCATGTCGTAGACGAAAGTGGAAAGGAAACGGTGGCGGCGCGTGAAGGCGACATTACCGTAATCAAGGTTGAGATTCTGCGGGTCTGTGGCGCGGCCGCCCGCCTCGCCCGTGAATCCGCTGGGTGCGTAGCCAGCGCCGTTCGACAGGTTCTTGGTGAAGGCATAAGAACTCTGGAACGTTAGACCGTGGGAGAGGCGTTTGTTGACGGCCACGGTGAGCGAGTTGTAGTTGCTGCGCGCTCCGTTCAAGTAGTCGGTGATGTGCGCCCAGATGGGGAACGGGGCGGAGGCCTTGACGGCGTTGAAGCCGGCGGTATTCGCGGGCACCTGATTCAGATTGATGCTGTAGCCTAGATCGGTGCCGTGGCTGCCATCGTAGGTGACGCGGAGAGCGGTGCCCAGTCCGAGGCTGCGCTCGACGGTCAAGTTCCACTGCGTGACGTAGGGGTCTTTGTAGTGCTGCGCGCTGGCGTATTCGAACGTGGCAACGCCAGGCTGCGAAAGATTCGCGGGGAAAGCGTAAGGGAAGGACAGCGCCGCTTTTCCGTTCACTATCGAGTTAGTATACGACCCGACCTCGCTGGCTTCAACAGCCCAGCCTGCGGTGATCAACGCGCTGAGTAGGGTCTCGACGTAGCGACCGACCCCGCCGCGGATGACGGTCTTGTCGTCGAAGGGCCGCCAGGCGAAGCCGATACGCGGCGCGAAGCTGGTCTTTTGGGAATCGTGTAAGCTCTGCGGGACTTTGGCAGTGCTCGCCGAGATAATCGGTGTAGGCGCGATTGACGCGATGAAGTCGGGATTGATGTACTTCATCCCTCTGTCAGGCACGACGACAGCGCCACGTACCGGAACTCCGTTGATGACGGAGTAGTAGTCGGGAAGGAAGTCCGCGACGTTGCTGAAATGATCGTTGAAAGCCGGATGGTATTCCCAGCGCAGTCCGAAATTCACGGTGAGGTGCGAAGTGGGTTTCCAGTCGTCCTGGGCGTAGAGGGCATAGGAGGAGCCGTAAGCGAAAGTGTCCGGATTCTTGACGGTGGCGAGGCCGGTGGAATCGGGAATGCCCAGCAGGAAAGCGGCGTAGGCGTTGCCAATGAGCGAGCTGGTGACGGAGTTGTTGAAGGAGTAAGAACTGGCACGGCTGCTGGCAAACACGTTGGAATAGTAGGCCGTCATGTAGCGGTAGTCGCCGCCGAACTTCAAGGTGTGACGTCCATTGATCCACGTCAGATTGTCGATGAACTGGAGCGTGTTGCCCTTGGAAATCGAAGACGACCCGAATGAAGCGGCTTGAAATCCGGTGATGCTGAAGGACGGTCCACCGCTGCCCGGAGGAGGGTCGGGTATGCCGGTCAGGCCGACCGCGGCGAGCGACTGGACGGCAGAAGTTTTGTTGCTGCTCGACGATTGAACGACGTTGAAGCCTCCGCGAAATTCGTTCACGAGGCGAGGAGAGATGACGAAGTTATGCGCCACGGTAAAGCCGGCATCGATCTCAGGAGCGATGGTGGCTCCGGCATTGACGCTTCCCGTCGGAGCGTTCTGCACGTCGCGCTTCTTGTAGCTGTAGCGCAGGAACGCGGTCTGCCGCGTGCCGATATTCTGGTCGATGCGGATGTCGCCCTGATTGCTGCTGATGGGCGTGGGGAAGTTGAGGGCGTAGTTGTTGGCGATGGCTCCGGCCGCTCCGGTATTGGGCAGCGGGTAGTAGAGGTTCAGCACATTGGCGGAGATCGAAGAGATGCGTGAAACGGGAATCTGGTTGTTGGGAAACGGATTGCCGCTGTCGGGGTCTTTGAAGCTCTTGTACGCAGAAAGATCTCCGGCACGAAGGGCGACGGAGGGAACGCTTTGGAGCAGCACGTTCTCCTTGGCGAGGCGCAGACCTTCGTAGCTGGCGAAGAAGAAGGTTTTGTCGCGTCCGGAATAGACGTGGGGAATGCGCACGGGCCCGCCGACATACGCGCCGAAATCGTTCATATCGAGCTTGGGCACCGTGGCGCTGAAGGTGTTGCGGGCGTTGAGCGCGGTGTTCTGAAAGTTGTTGAAGACGCCGCCGTGGAACTGATTCGCGCCGCCTCGCGATGTGGTGGTGATGTCGCTGACGCCACCAAATTCGGCGGCGTTGTTGATCTCGCTGACGCGGATCTCGGCGATGGCGCCGAAGCTGGGAAAGAGCTCGGAGATCGGCGCGCTGCTGCGGGGGCTGACGCTGCTAATGCCATCGATCGATACAGAAAGCATGCTCGGCTTGGCGCCCGCCACGGAGAGATTCCCGCCCGAATCGGTTTGCACTCCGGCCTGCGTGGTGAGAGTCGAGATGGGGCTGGTAGAGCCGGAGCCGCGCGATGCGATGGCGATGGGAAGATCGAGCAGTTCTTTCCCCGGCTTGGTATTGGAGATGGCCGATGTATCCGTAGTGATCACGGTGGTGGCGGAGGCTTCGACGGAGACAACTTCGCTCTGGCTGGCAAGCGTGAGCGAGGCGTTGACGCGCATGGTCTGGCGCGATTCGAGCACCAGGTTGGTGAAGAGCGCGCGGGAAAAGCCTTTGGCCTCGACGCTGATCTCGTAAGTGCCGGGCTCCACATTGACGAGAGTGAAGGTGCCGGTGGAATCGGAAAGCGTGGAGCGGCGTGCGGCAGTGCTCAAGTTTTTCGCGACGACCACGGCGTCGGGCACGACAGCGCCGCCGGGATCGAGCACACTCCCGACGAAGGAT
>Ga0105237_10008825_pt1 | contig 10869 bp, 5 predicted proteins | sample KBSC24metaG_FD_81520 | JGI IMG/M metagenome (GOLD analysis project Ga0105237, IMG submission 81520) | Corn rhizosphere microbial communities from Kellogg Biological Station, Michigan, USA - KBS C2-4 metaG | ecosystem: Host-associated > Plants > Roots > Rhizosphere > Soil | place: Michigan, USA... | reverse complement strand
CATACTCGATACGGGGACGAAAGCGTTTTTCTCGGTGTCGGGCATGTCATCATCATCATCGCCACCACCATCACCACCACCATCCTCGCAGAATGCGGTGCCAGGAGACGGCGGACTGCTTGGCAAACCAGCGCCTACGGTCAAGGCAACGGTGTGGGCCAATACTGGTCCTGACGGACCGGTGCGTCCGATCCATGGCAAACCAACGCTGCTCGTGTTCACGTCGCCGGATTGCCGTGATAACTGTTACGTCCAACACGCGATGGTTCGTCGGTTCGCGGCGAAATACGGTCCGCGTGGACTCGATATTACGTATGTCGTTCGCACGGGAGGTTACTACCGAAACGGGCTCGTGCCGCCTGATACCGAAATGGTCAAGATCGCGCAGTATTACCTAAAGGATTTGAAACTCCCTGTGACCGTCGCGATCTGGAAGACCACGTTTGATGGAAAGCGGGACGACGGCCGCGTGCTATTCCAGCCGGAGCCGAATAGGACGGCGTACCAAGGTGATGGACCATTTCTGATCGATCGCAAGGGCAATGTCCGGTTGATTATGTCGCTCAAGCGAGAGACGGAAGCGATCTACGAGGATGTGATCGAATCGCTCTTGTAAGCGGGCAGCAATATGACGGCGCTGCTTCCACTCCCCCCAGCGGTGGTTCATCTTTTGGGGCATGTCCGTTCCGCCCTCCGTTATTCTCGCCTCCGCCTCCCCCCGCCGGCGTGAGCTCCTCGCCCTTGTCGGAATCCCCCACACGGTTCGCCCGGCCGATATCGATGAATCGGTCCTCCTGGGCGAGCAGCCGGCCGAGCATGCAGAGCGTTTAGCTCGGACAAAAGCCCTGACCGTGGCGGCCGCCGAGCCGGCCGCGTTGGTCATCGCGGCCGACACTATAGTAGTAGTCGACAGCGACATCCTCGGTAAACCGACCAGCGTCGCCCATGCCCACGCCATGCTCGGGCGCCTCAGCGGCCGGACCCACACGGTCGTGACTGGGATGGCTTGTGCGTTCAACGGGCAGCTCGTATCTGGCGTAGAGCAGGTAGACGTCACGTTCAAGGCGCTATCGGCCGAGTCCATCGCGGAATACGTCGCAACGGGTGAGCCGATGGATAAGGCAGGCTCGTATGGCATTCAAGGGTTTGGCGCCACCATCGTGCGCCGAATCGACGGCGACTATTTTGCCGTGATGGGGCTGTCGCTCGTCCGCCTGATCGAGTTGTGCGGTGCGTTGGGCGTGACCTATCATTTTGGCCAGGCGCCTCTCGCTCCGTAATCGCGGTGCCATGTGTGTGCCGAGCCGCACTTTCTGGCACACATGATCAAGAGCTCCGAGATCGCGCGACCGTCAGCGCGTGCAGGGTTGGGCGCCACACTCGTCGCCATTCTCCTCACCACGCTCCTCCTGTTGGTGGGTGCGCCGTACGTCGCCATGGCGCAGATCGGGTCGTCCACCGACATCCTGACCGGCCGCGTGATCGGTCCCGACGGCAAGCCGCGGGAAGATGTCGAAGTCTCCGCGCTATCGGCCGAAACAGGGATCACGCGTAAAAAGCGCACAGATGCGGATGGGCGCTACACCATCCTCTTTCCGGATGGCGGCGGCCAGTATCGAATGCAGTTCAAGGCCATCGGATTCGAGCCGATTACGCGCAATGTCGCGCGTCAGGCCGACGAGGATCGTCTAGTCACCGATGTGCAGTTGGGCTCGCTCCCCACGCAATTGAGCACCGTGAATGTCAGTGGGCGGCGCGGCAATGGTGGACGGAATACGGGTGAGCGTCCCACACCCGGCGAGGCGGGGCGCACACTGTCATCGGACCAACTGTCGCGCCTCCCGGTCGATCCGACCGATCTCGCCGCCGTGGCGGCCTTAGCCCCCGGTGTGGTCGGGATCGGCGGGACCGACACCACGGCGGCTTCGTTCTCCGTGGCGGGACAACGGTCCACGCTCAACAACGTCACGCTGGACGGCTTGTCGTTCGGGAATTTTACCGTCCCCGCCGAAGGGATGCGCGGCACGCGCGTGGTCACCAACACGTACGATCCGGCGCAAGGGAAGTTCACCGGCGGTGTGGTGTCGTCCACGTCGCGTGGTGGAACCAATGAACTCACGGGTGGCTTTACCTACTCGCGCCGAGATCCCACCCTACAATTTGAAGGTGACGACTCGGCGGCGTTCGCGCCCAACTATTTGCAAGATCAGATCAGCGCGGGGCTCGGCGGACCGATCATCAAGGACAAATGGTTCATCTTTGGCTCCGCGCAGCTCCGGCGTCGGAGCGATCCGTTCCAATCCATCCTGGCGGCGTCGCCGTCCACGCTCCTGGCATCGGGCCTATCGCCCGATTCGGTTGCCCGATTCATCAATACCGTCAATGGGTATGGTGTCCCCACCACCACGCCTGATCTCCCGGGGCGCCGCGTCGGTGACAACACCACCGGCCTCGTGCGCATGGATTATTTCCTCAACGACGGCAATACACTGACGTTGCGGTACGACTACCATCGCACGACGCAGGATCCCACGCGCACCGGGTTGTATTCACTCCCCACCAACACCGGCACGAGCACCAATACCGGCTCCGGCATTGCGGCCACATTGTCGTCGGTGTTCGAATCGGGGATCATCAACGAGTTCAAGCTTTACTATACGCGATCCACCAACAGCGCCAACGGATTCCTGCTCCTCCCTGCGGGACGCGTACGGATCAACTCGATGGATGCCGACAGCACGGCGGGGATTTTCGTGTTGCAGTTTGGTGGCAATCCTGGCCTCCCCCAAAGCGGGTCGACGTCGCTGCTGGAGCTGTCCAACGAGGCGTCGTATCTCACCAAAGACCGCGCGCATCGCATCAAGCTGGGCGGATTGCTGGATCTGACACGGTACAATCAAACCGTGACGACCAATCAGTACGGGACATTCACGTTCAACTCACTTCAGGACTTTGTCGACAACGAACCCTCCAGCTACACGCGCACGCTCACGCCGCAGCAGCGTACAGGGAGCTCAGCGTCTGGCAACATCTACCTCGGCGATACGTGGCGCTTTGATCAAGCGCAACTCGTGTACGGCGTCCGTGCCGAAGCGACGCATGTGGGTAATGCGCCGCCACTCAATCAGGATGTGTTGGACAAATTTGGGTATCGCACCAATGATTTTCCGTCGGAGTTCCATGTCAGCCCACGACTCGGATTTACGTGGAATCTTTCCAAGCCCGATCCCAACGATGCATTCGCGCAGTTCCGTCCGGCGTTTGTGCTGCGTGGTGGCATCGGTGAGTTCCGCGCGGTAACGCCCACGGGGTTGTACACGTCGGCACAAGGCGCCAACGGGTTGCCGGGGACCGAGCAGCTCGTGAATTGCATCGGCACCGCGGTTCCCACGCCTGACTGGTCGAGCTACGTCGAGGATCCATCGTCCACGCCGGATGCGTGCGTCGGCGGTGGAAGCACGCCGTTTGCCTCGATTCAACGGAACGTCACGGTCTTCGATCCAGACTTCCAGGCACCGCGCGCGTGGCGCGGTTCACTCGGTGTGCAGCATCGTGTGACCGATTACATCACCTTCTCGGCGGATGCGAGCTTTGCGTACGGGACGGCGTTGTATGGCGTGAGCGATCTGAATTTGCGGACCACGCCGGCATTCACGCTCGCCAACGAAGGGGGACGCCCGGTCTACACGCCGGCCGCCGACATTGTCCCTGACAACGGCACGGTGAGCTTTGCCGGTTCGCGGATCGACGATACGTATGGGCAGGTACTCAAACTAGCGTCCAATCTCCATAGCAAGACAGGACAGTTGATTCTCTCCATGAACGGTGGATTCGGCGGCGGGCCGTCATTCAATCTGTCGTACACGCTCACCCGGACGCGCGATCAATCCACCTTTACCTGCTGCTCGGCGAGCCAAGGATTCAGCTCGCCCACGACGGCTGGGAATCCCAACATCGCCGAGTGGGCACCGAGCGATCAGGATGTGCGGCACATGGTACAGGCGTTGATCTCCTATCCTATCAACGCGTCGTTCACCCTGGCCAGCAACATGCGCTTCCAGTCGGGAACGCCGTTCACACCGCTCGTGGGGAGCGACATCAACGGCGACGGCGCGCGCAACGACCGTGCATTTATTTTCGATCCGGCGACGACGTCGGATCCGGCGGTGGCATCGGCGATACGGCAACTACTGGCGACGGCGCCGGACCGGATTCGCGATTGCTTGGAAAGCCAGATGGGACGTGTGGCCGGGCGGAACAGCTGTCGCGGGCCGTGGACGCCGTCGTTGGATTTGCAGGCCAACTTCCAGCCGGACGGCTTTGGGTTACATCGGAAGATGACCTTTTCACTCGTGACATCCAATGTGCTGGCGGGGCTCGACCAACTGTTGCACGGCGACAATTTGCATGGATGGGGACAACCCAACTTCTCCGATCCCACGCTGTTGTATGTCGAGGGGTTCGATCCGGTGTCGCAGACGTTCAAGTACAATGTGAATGGCCGGTTCGGAAGCACGTCGGCGTCGCAGAATGTATTCCGCGTGCCGTTCGTCGTGGCATTGCAAGCCAAGCTGACGTTGGGACCGGATCCGCGTGCCCGATTCCAGCAAGTGTTCCAGAGCCGCATCGCGAACGCCGGATCGGGTGGGCCGAGCGATGTGCAGAATCCGATTGCGCGGTTGATTCGGATGAAGGATACGCTCAATCTGACCGATGTGCAGGTGGGACGGTTGACGTTCTTGTCCGATACGTTGGCTGCGAAAACCAAGAGCATCGGTGATTCGGTCCGCGCGACGGCGCAAAAGACCGGTATGGAAAATCCGCGCGCGGTGATGGAGGCGATTCGGCCATTGTTGCAGCAGGGCGTGACGGCGATGAACGAGGCGGTGGAGAAAGCGAAAACAATCCTGACGCCGGAACAGTGGGCCAAAGTGCCGGATGATGTGAAGAACCCGGTTACGGCGATGCGCCGGCGGCGGGAGATGTAGACCCCGCAGTCCTTTCGGCATGGAGATGACACCCGTACGGCGCGACGCCATGCGGGTGTCTCTGCTTGTGAGATCGAGGTGCCGCGCCGTACCCCACTCGCGCGCGAACTATAAACAGTGTGACGTCGCGGATGTCGCAGATGTGATGTGTCGCCATTCGGATTACTTGGTTGTACACATTCCTTGGCTCCGCACGTATTTTGTGCCTCGTGACCCTTCTGGAACCGCGTGGCGCCCGAACCCCCGATCGTGATACGGCATGGGCCGCCGCCATTCAAGGTGGCGACGGGGAAGCGCTCAAGGCGTTGTTCACGACGTACTACGACGAGTTGTGGGCGTACGCGGCATCCATGCTCTCGGACCACGAACAGGCCGACGATGTGATCCAAGATGTTTTTCTTGGCCTGTGGCGCCGGCATGCGGAGTGGACGGTGCGGGGGGACGGCGTCGTCCGATATCTCTATGGTGCGGTGCGAAACCGTGCGCTCGATCTGATTCGTGCCACGCGCCGCCAAGGCACGCTATCCGAACGGGCGCGTGGTGACGCGATACGAGATGCGATCGGAACGTCAGCGCTCGAGGGCGCTGAATTGGCGAGCGCCGTGGCCCGCGCCATCGACGCGCTCCCCGAACGATGTCGCGAAGTGTTCGTCCTCAGCCGATATCGTCAGCTCCCACAGCGCGACATCGCGGCGACGCTCGGGATTACGGTCAACACCGTGAACGTCCAACTCGGCCGGGCGCTTCGGGCGCTCCGAGACGCCGTGACGAATTTCGAGCGTGGGGCTACGCGGGGCGACGAAGGCGAGTAGAACAATCGTACGAATCGAAATAGCCGTGGGGACGTAACAGTTCGTCGAGGGTGGGACGTTGTCCAAGTAGACAATGCCACACGACGATACGAATCTCGACTGGAGCGCCATCGCGCAGTTCGTTCTTGGCGACATGCCGGAGGACGCGCGCGCTGCGTTCGCCCAACGCTTCGAGCATGACTCGGCGTTACGCGACGCGGTCGCGCAGGTCCGGCATGGGTTGGCCGCGGCCGACGGATCATCCACGGTGACCGATCAGACTGACCGGCGACAGCGTGCTATCGACCGGTTGACGCGAGCCATGGATGGGGACGGAGTGCAGGCGATACCCGCGTCGCGCAATCGGATGCATGCAAAATCGCGGCGATCTTCCCCCATGCCGGAACCACATCGTCGCTGGCTCTGGGCTTTCACGGGCATCACCGCGCTGCTCGTGATGACGATTACCGGCATCGCGATCCGTGGCCACACGGGGCCCTCCGAGGTGCGAGCTGAAGGCGTGATGTATACCACGGCCCCCGGTGAACGCCGTGCGATCACGTTGCGCGACGGATCGCGTGTTATTCTGGCGTCGCGGTCGCAACTCACGGTCCCTGGTGCCTTTGGGTCGAGCACGCGGGATGTGATGTTAACGGGTGAAGCGTATTTCGACGTGCACGCCGCCGCGCGAATCCCCTTTGTCGTGCGAACAGGGGCCGTCGCCACACGTGTCCTCGGCACCACGTTCGACGTGCGCCGCTATCCTGGCGATCGTGCCACGCAAGTCGCCGTGATCAGCGGACGTGTGGCGGCGGGCGGACGGACAACACCAGTCGTGCTGGCCGGAGGGTCGATCGGATCCATCACCGACTCGTCCGTGGCCGTGACGTTGTCCGACGATCCGTCCCGCGTCTCCGCGTGGACCACTGGGCAATTGGTGTTTTACGACACGCCGATCCCGACGGTGCTCGCGACGCTGGAGCGGTGGTACGGGCTCGAGTTCCGCATCGCGGATACCGCGCTGGCCTCTCACCACGTTTCGGTCACACTCAGCATCGATAAGCCGACCGACGCTATGAACATCCTCAAAAACGTGCTCGGCGTCTCGATGACGCGCGATGGGAACGTGATCACGCTTCGGCCGGAGCGTCGCCTGCATCACGCGCCGAGTACGACGAACCGCCGAGACTATCTCAACTATTCCGACCGGGAGATTGGACGGTGAGACATTGGAACACGCAGGAGTCGTTTGGGCGCACGTCACGCGTCTCTTCCACAGTTCGTGTGTGCGCGGCATTGGCCCTACTGCTCGGGATGAACGTGTTGGCCGGAGGGCGCGCAACCGCGCAGGAAGCGGTGGCGGACGCGCATCACACCAAAACGGCCGAGGACGATGCGGTATTGTCGCGTCGCGTCACGCTCAATGTCGATCACGTGACGTTGCGTGCCGCTATTACCGCGTTGGCCGCGCAGATCCCCACGCCGATTGGTTATCAACGGGAGTGGTTGGATGCGACCGGGCGTGTCGTCACGATGCACGCGGTGCAACAACCGTTGTCGTCGGTGTTGTCACAGTTACTGGTCGGGACCAATTTGCGATTTCTCGTGGCGTCGGGGACCATCGCGCTCCGGCAGGTCGACGCCGAGGCGGCGCAGGGGGTGATTGCCGGGGTGGTGGTGGACGGGCGGACCAAGCAGCCATTGCGCGGAACGAATGTGACGCTGGACGATAGCGTGACCACGGTTCGCACCAACGAAACCGGGCACTATCGGTTCGCGTCGGTGTCGTCGGGGCCGCATCGCGTGACGGTACGTGCCTTGGGGTATGCTCGGCAAACCAAAATCGTCACCGTGTCGGACGATGCCACCGCGGCGGCCGACTTTGCATTGAGTACCAGCGTGAACACGCTGGACCAGGTTGTCGTGACGGCGACGGGAGCCCAGCGATATCGTGAATTGGGGCACGTGGTGGGCACCATCCATGACGTCGATTCTCTGGTGCGTGAAGCGCCCATTTCGAGTCTGAGCGAGCTGCTCACCGCGAGAATCCCTGGATTGTCGGTATTGCCTGGAAACGGTGGTGTCGTGGGCGGTGACGTGGCGCTCCGACTTCGCGGCCAAACCACGGCGTGGCTCGATCCGCAACCCATCGTGGTGGTCGACGGCATTCGATACCGGAATACCGCGAAGACCGCCAACGTGGACGATAGTGAGCGCCGGCCGTATGGGGCCGAGCCACGGAGTCCCCTCAACGATCTGAACGTCAACGATATCGAGAGCGTCGAAGTCGTCAAAGGTCCCTCCGCCTCCACGTTGTATGGCCCCGACGCCGCGAATGGGGTGATCGTGATCAAGACCAAACACGGGGTGCCGGGAGCGGCCAAATGGAATGTGTACGCCTATCCTGATTTAGCATCACAGCCCAAAACCGACGCCACACAGGCATCGGGATACCGTGCCTGGGGACACGATCCCAACTCGGGCGAGCTGTTCAACCAAAATTGTACACTGCTCTTTCAGGTCGCAGACAACCAGCAGTGCGTCCTGGACAGCATTACCGTGGTCCGTACCGTCGTCAACGACCCACAATTTTCTGTGCTCGCCAAAGATCGTCCGCAGTGGCACTCCGGCGCGAACGTCCGCGGTGGTGCTCCGGCGCTCACATATTTCTTCTCCGGAAATTACGATTCGGAAATCGGCTCGCTCCAGATCTCACCATTGATCGCACAAGCGATCGAGTCGATGATGGGAACCAAATCGCTTGGTGACGCGCTCCGGAATCCCAATACGCAAAAGACGCTCAGCCTGCACAGCAATATCTCGACCGAGCTGACACCGAAGGCCACGGTGAATTTCGTGGTGGATTATACACAAGCCACACAACGGGCTGTGACCGTGAGCAGTGTGTGGAATGCGCTCTCCTCGCTGGAGCCGCTCCCCCCGGGAGCGGATACGACCCCGTCGGGCCTCTTGGCGCTCCAGGATCCCGCTACCGTCAACGCGTTTTTTCGCACGACGACCGACCAGATGCATCGACTCGTTTCGGCGGTATCCGCGACGTGGCAGCCCATCCCCTGGCTCACCGCGGCCGCCAATGGAGGGGTCGATCTGAGCACCGACATCGATCAGCTCCTGGTACCCGCGGGGACGCTGTCCGTCGATGATGGTGGCGAGGCGGACGATTGGCGGAAACAAAATACACAGCGCAGCGCCGACGTCCGGATGACCGCGATTGCGCACCCTGCGATGTTCAGTCTGCGGAGCTCGGCTGGCGTGCAATACACCTATCTCAACCTCGACGGTCTGCAGACTGTCGGGACCAATCTGGCGCCGGGAAGCTCTTCGATTTCGACCGCGCAGAATACCGGGCTTGGAAAGCTCTGGGCGGAAACCGCGAATCTGGGTTTCTACGGCGAAGAGGTCGTGGGATGGCGCGATCGCCTGTTCGTGACTGGGTCCCTCCGGTTTGATGGATCGTCCACCTTTGGCGACGCATACAAAGCCCGCCCCTTTCCCAAAATGGGCGTGTCGTGGATCGTCTCGGACGAGCCGCTGTTCCAACGGCTCTCCTTGCCTGGCATCGACGAAGTGCGCTTCCGCTATTCCTTTGGGTCGAGTAGTCGGTATCCCACGTCGGCGTACAAATACGGCAACGAGTACTACTATCCGGGCACGATCAACGGCGAGTCCGTCAGTTTGGTCAATCGCGACGTGTTGGCCAATCCCATGATTCGTCCGGAGCGTACGCGAGAGTCGGAATGGGGTGCCGATCTCACGCTCGTGCGCCAACTGCGGTTGGAGCTGACATGGTATCGCCGACGGACCAATGATCAAATCAATACGCTGTCGGTCCCGTACGGCTTTGACCGGCAGTGGGCCAATGTTGGGGATCTCGCGGCGCACGGATTCGAACTTCGGGCGGATGCCAACGTGTTCGAAACACCGCGAGTGTCGTTCGACGTACATGCCTCGTACGCGTACAATACCAATAAGGTGCTGAGTCTTGGCTCCGCCGCGGAGACGATCAGCCGTTTTGGGAGTATCGCGGTCGGCTATCCACTCGGCGCGGCGATGGGGACGGCGATTGCCAGCTTCGCGGATACCGCGGGTGGGAACGCCGACCACATCATCGAATCGAGCGAAGTCAGTGTCACGGACCCAAAATATCTTGGGGTCATTTATCCTCCCAACGTCTATACACTCACCCCGGTGGTATCGCTGTTTGGGTCGCGAGTTCGGGTGTCCGCGCTCTTCGATCGTCAAACCGGTGGGATTCAAATCAGCCCGTTCGGTCCCTATTGCGGAGACCGTGGAACCTGCGTTGCGCAATATCTCACGACCACACCACTGGCCACGCAAGCGAACCTGCTTGGCGTCGCGGACGCATCGTACTTCGCGTCGTCCGATTTCACACGGTGGCGTGAATTGTCGGTGACAGGCGACTGCCCGTCGTCGATCCGGCAGCGGCTGGGGCTGTCCCGTGCCTCTGCCAGCATCCAGGTCCGGAACCTCGCACTCTGGACCAAGTACCGCGGTCCCGATCCGGAAAGTGTTCCCGGCCTAGGGACGTTGGGATTGAACTCGGCCATCGATGGCGCCACGGGAATCCCGCAAGTCCGGTCGGTCACCTTCCGATTCGATCTCACGCCATGAATGATGCCGACCGCGCTGGCCGTGATGCCGTATCGCGAATTCTCTTCTCTCTTCTAGACGATTCTATGCGTGCCCATTCCCGTGAAGTGCATGCCGTGCTGCGGATGTCCGTCTCACCGCGTATCCGTGCGGCCGCGCTGGTCGTTGCCGCGATGGTGCTTGGGGCGTGTGGTGGGATTCTCGATGTGAGTAATCCGACGTTGGTCCGCGACACCGATATTGCCAACGCCGCCGGTGCCAATGCGCGGCGGCTGAACGTCGTCCACGTGCTCAATACCAATGCACCGTCTCTGGCCGAGGACGTCGCCCTGTTCACCGATGAGTGGGTGCAGGACAAGCCGCTGCAAGGCCAGGCCAGGTCTACGACCTATCTCGATCAGCGCAATAGCGAGCAGTACGAGCAAAGTATGCAGACCACGGATCGCCACGTCGGCCTG
>Ga0105237_10008823_pt1 | contig 10870 bp, 9 predicted proteins | sample KBSC24metaG_FD_81520 | JGI IMG/M metagenome (GOLD analysis project Ga0105237, IMG submission 81520) | Corn rhizosphere microbial communities from Kellogg Biological Station, Michigan, USA - KBS C2-4 metaG | ecosystem: Host-associated > Plants > Roots > Rhizosphere > Soil | place: Michigan, USA... | reverse complement strand
CGCCTCCATCACGGCGGTTGGACGTTGGGTGGTCGCGGCACTGTCGAGATAGATGAGTGGCTGACCGTTCACGGCCTGATTGAGAACCGGAAAATCCTTGCGCCACGGATTGGCGTCATTGCGGACCGTTTTCGAAGCCGAAGCAACAGAGAAATTGGATTGGGCAAGCGCTCCGAGCCAGGTGAGTAGCGCGCCGCCAGCGACCTCGCGCCGCGTGATGCCGCCGCTCGCGCGTTGGGATTGAAGTAGCCGGGTCACGGCTGTCGACGCTCGACACCGGGCACGTCAAAGGGCGGGCATGCCAGGCGATCGATCTTCGGACGTTCTCGGGTAACCCATTTCATAGGCGCTCCCGGACATTGGCGAACCGTTCGTTAATCTTATTACATCAACGTAGTAGAAGCTACAAATGAATGCCCAAGCTCATTCCTGGCTCTTGCTGATCACCAATCTGCCGCGCGGCAATGCGGCGCTGCGCATGCGTTGCCGGCGAACGTTGGAGGCGCCGGGGCGGGCCGATGCGCGATGAGCCTACGTCCTACCGAATTCGGAAGGTTCGCGCGAAATATTCGACGAACAATCCACCGAGATCGTGGCCGCAGGCGGTGCCGCTCACGTCATGTCGCTTGAAGAAAACTCCGAAGATCAACAGAAGACACTGGTGTAGTTATTCGATCGCACGGCGAGTACACCCGAAGCCATGCAGCGGCTGCAGAGTCTGAAGGCAGCTCACCCAGCTCAGTGAGTTGGGTGCCCGCCGGGAGCTCAACAGTGTTGCTCGCGAAGTGATGGCTGACGCCGTAACGGCCCTGGAGAAAATACTAGAGATTCAACGTCGCCGAGCACTCAACCCCGCCACCGTCGCGCTCGCCCAATGAGCTCGCACGGATCATCCAGGCCGCGTTCGCGCCGGCGGCTTTTGCACAGACGACGCAATTCTCCAGGAGCTGCAGATGCTCGCCCCCGCACCGCAGGACTTTAAGCGGGAGGGAAAGTCATCGCCAATCGCGTATGACCGATAGACGAATATCGAAATCAAGCTCCGCGCAAATCTTGAAGGCAAAAGCGCAAGTCGACAATCGAACTGGATGCGTTGAGTTACGGACTGCTATCGAGCACCTAAGCTGCTAATGACAATGAGTCGCATTGTGACAAAAACGGGAATTCCAGCGCTCATATCAATCCCCACGGGCGCGGGGAATATACGGCGTTCGCAGATCACATGTTCATGACCGGACGTTGATCCCCTCGCCAGCGGGGGAGACGTATGATCATCATCGCCGTATTTGTCGAGATTGGGTCGATCCCCGTGTGCGCGGGGAAGATCGCAGCCCAAATAGGTATCATGTAGTAATGGTAGGGTCCAACCCCGCGTGCGCGGGAGAACCGATCAGCCGAAGTTGCTGATACGGGGCGAGGCACTATCCCCGCCTTGGACGGGGAAAACACCATGACAGTCTTGCCACAACCCATTTCTCCAGGTGTATCCCCGTCTGCGAGGGGAAGGCTCGAGGTCGTATCGAATGGCATCCCATCCGTGAGGTTCATCCCCGGCAACCGGGGAGGCTTGAATCCTTGGTTGCCAACTTCCCACACGTCGGGTTCATCCCCGGGAGCCCGGGGAACACCGCGAATTCGGAAACACGATGTTCGACAAGGAAGGTTTATCCCCACAGATGCGGGGTTACTACTGACTTGATGATACCCGCGCACGGATTCGAAGGCCCAACCTCGCCTATACGGGGATAAAATGCCTCAGCCATGCCGCCCCGGCAAACCGGGGAATCACGAGCCTGCGGGTCCCAACGGAAGAGGTCGACCCCCGTGTCAACGGGGAGCGCGAGATACAGTGGTTGCTCGGTTTGCTTCAACACGGGCGATCCCCTGCCCTGGGGCAGTAAACGTGGGCCACTAGTGAAGTACTCTACGCGACATAGTGAACAACACATCATTTTTTAATGAGCGAGTTGGCTGGCCAACTTATGCCCGTCTTGAGGTCGTCAACTTGGGAGGGCGCAGCAGCAGCATGCCAAAACCGAATGCCCGATGCCGTCCCAGCCCGCGCTCCAGCAACGCAGTAAATAACTGTGGGTCTCGAACTTCCAGTAGTCCCACGAAAAGCGCGTCGGGCCGCTCAATAGTATGGTAACCCGACGCTCTCCCACCGCGATGCCTACGCCTCAAGCCGCGGATACGTCGGAATCCGATTAAGCGCAGCGCGACTACTGCTGCTGCGGGGCCAAGCTGCCGACTGAGCCATTGTTGATAGACTTCTTCTCGCGTGCTGATTGCCTGGCCCGCGGCCTTGGCGTGATCAATTGACGCGAGATAGACGTCCCGCTCACCGGTTTCGCTGCGATTGATCGGACAGACTCGTACTTCAAAGCCAAGTCGCTGCCCTACCTTCCAACGTGCTGGCATTTCCTTGCTTGCGAGCGACTCCCAGCTGGCCACCTCGGCGGCAACCGGCTCCGCGTAAACGGTGGCGTGTTGATAAAGTGCCTCCCTGTCTGAGTCACAATATGCGAGCAATCGGAGTTGCCCGTCGCGCCGCTCCATCAAGCGATGCGTTTTAGGCGCGAGATCGGCAAAACATGCCTTCAACCAACTGTGCACGGAATAGCCGTGATCTTCGTCCTGCACACTGTTGTGACCGTGTGCCTCGGCGAAACGCACCAATCGTGATGGATCAAGCTTCAGGTCAACCAAGTGCATTAGGCGGAAGCTCCAAATAACCATCTGCAACCATGCGGCGGCCCGAGTGGCACTGGGCGCGCCAATCACGGCGGTCGTACACCGAAGTCAGCTGTTCTGCATGCAAAGCATCCAAATCCGCCGGCCAACGCGCACGCATAGAAGCGGTAACTTTTCGGCCAGTTCGCTGCGCGCGGGGCATTTCCTTGAGAGCCATAAGAACATTCCGTGCCTTCATCCGGCCGGCAAGAATGGGTGCGGATGGCAGGCATGACTTCCGGCCGAGGAACAAGGGACGTGCTGGTCGTCGCAGCGCGGCTTCCAAGGCTTCGATTCGGGGCGCTCTTCGGTCAACCAGCGAAACGGCGACTGTCATCAATCCGTTTGCCCAGTAATCCCGAAACCGCACGTGCGTCATATACCGAGCCTCACCGCCGCCGCGATGCTCCGGCTCGCCGCGTGTGGTCCAGCCATACTCGCGCATATGCGCAGTGCCCAGATCGACAGTGTGGTAATCCCGAAGCGCTTCTGGATAAAAATCCCAACGAGCCGCAAAGATCAAACGCTCCTGAAGCGCATTGAGCCTATCGGCGTCGCCGTGAGCCCATCCAAGGGCATTTGCGAAGAGTCCTGTGAGGAGTGAAGCGCCCGGGAAGAGATCGGTCGGGTTGTGGTGGTCGACCATGACACCGCCAAAACTCATCAGAGGAGCATCGAGCCGCAGCAAGAGCACGTCCATTACCCAACTCCGAATATGGCGTTCAGCGAGCTTTCCACTGACCGGGCAAGCGGTGCTTTAGGCGCCTGTTTCAGAACACTCGTATCTCGCGTACTCGAAACGAACCGCTGTTCAAAGGCGCCGTACATCGCGTCCAATTCCGAAAGATGTCGACCCATGGATAGGATGGCGGATAGCATGGGGTCGCCGTCTAGCGTGAGCGCCTCGAGATATGAATTGGCGAGACTTCGAGGCTGAGATCGACCGACCTCCAGCAGGAGAAATTCCGCTCGGGAGTACGGTGCAGTTGAGCCAAGCTTCGCGCCGGGCGACACGGTTGCGATCGCGTTGATCAATCCGGTAAGCACCTGTTGAGCATGCTTCACGCTCTTCCTTGACTGGTTAGCCCAATCCTTGGGATCGCAACCATACATGTTTGAAACAAGCAACGGGACGTCCACAACAACGTAGCTGTAGAACAGGCCGGCGCCGAGCTCCATATCCCCAGCGTGTGCGGCTCCTGAATCATCGTTTTCATTCTTCAGGTCGTCGACAACCGTGAAGAAGTCCGTTTCAGTGGCAAGAGCATGAACAGTAAAGGCGTGCGCCACATGCACCGCCGCATCCGTGCGCGCCAGTATGTCCGAGGTGACGAAGCGCCCGAACATCGCCCCTTCAATGCCGGCCATCATGTCGCCATGCCCCGCTGCTTTCAACAAAGCCTTGTAATTCCCTCCATGTGCCTTCAAGTCAGCGTCGAAGAGTTTAACCGCATCGGCTTTGCGTTTGGCGGCTCGAACAATCAAGTTGACAAAGAAGTCGGCTTCCGGCTTTCCAAATAGCACAGCTTGCTTGAGCTCCAGCGGATTTTCCCCACTTTGCCCTCCCATTATCAGGCGTTTGACCAGTGCCTCTGTCAGCGCACGTGCGGTGGTATCCCGAACCCCCGCTGTCACCACTCGGCGAAGTATCTCGCGTTCGAAGAATAGCCGCGAACGGATGCCTCCAGGGACAACTAGCGAAGCACGCAGGTTCTCCCTCCAATGGCGCTTTTGGCATTGAGATGAGATGCGAAGGCGTTCGGCGTTTCCGAAGGGGATGCGCTTTGCAAGGCCGGCGTCATCGCGATTCAGAAGAGCCGCGGCATACGAAGTGAGCGAGTGGATCTGGAGAAACATCGGTCAGTCCTGCAGTTTCCTTCGATAATAGGCTCGGGCGAGTCGCGAATTAGCCTCCTCGCGCTCCGCGGTATTGCTGGCAAACAGGAGTTTCGCGGCATCTCGCCAGTCAGCGCGTTGGGCTTTTGCGGAAAGTTGACGTGCAGCACGAAGCAGCAAAGTGTTGAATGAGGGTCCAGTCGACGCGAGTAGCCTCTCCAAGCGCAACTCCGAGAAGCCCGCCTCTGCTAGCGCATGCCCCAGGGCTATTCTTTCGTCATACCCGCTATGGGATGGAATCGTGAGCGCGCACACCAGGGTCCGCCAGGCAGGTAACCACTTCTCGGCCTGCCATCGCACATTGACGTGACGGAGGATGAGCCGATGAAATGCAAGGGGAGCCTGTCCAGCGACGGCCATCCGTCTGAGCTTGGCCCGATCACCGGTGGAGAAGTGAGGATTGGAGAGCGCTCGGGCCAGTGTTCGAACATGCGCGTCTGGCTTAGGGTCCTTATCCGACGACTGCATCAATTCCGTCCTTCAAAAATTCGCCAAAGTGGGTGCTCAAGCTACCGTAAAATGCTCGACGGGCGCAGGTGCGCGCGCGGTACCGTCGGCCTGCGCGAGCGGGCATGCTGACAATCGCAAGCTCCAACGTGTTTATTGCCGCCGCGCGGACACAGTGAATCCACTGGCACTGGACAGTGTTGTCGTCGTTTTCCTCGAGTGCCTGCCACAGCCAGTTGAAGTAACTCACACCCCAGTTGCTCGAGAATGGCGCGCAGACTTGATGTATCCAGGCACCGACTTCCCGGTTTCCCAAGTCCGCAATCGACTTCGGCCCCGCTTTTAGGAGTATGTGGAGGGAGAATCTGAGCACCTGATACTCCATACATCCGGCAGCGTGCACAGCCCACTTGGAAAGGTATGCAAGGCGATCGCGCGCGGGTCCGCCACGAAACAACAGTGCTGCTACCTTCCCAGGAACACGGACACGCGCTTCGCGGAAGCCATCAGTTCTTCCCTTTCCGCGAACGAGAGCGCTACCTAGAAACCATCCCGCGGCTTCGCCATCTCGTGGACACTGCGCTCGCCCGGGATTAAAACCATCAACAAACAACAGACTGCGGACCAATCCCGGAGTAAAACCATGAGAACTCACCGTGAGGGCGCTCTGCCTCTCGGCGTCGACGGGAATCCATGGATCACCCAGATTTCCCTTGAGGTGTTGTGCGGCGATACGGGGCACTGTACTCACCGCGCTGTAGGCGACGAGGCCAGCTTCGCTACACCGCAGCCGAATACGCCTTGCCACTTCGATAAAGAATGGATCGAGAGAAGTGATCGACAATGACGTCTTTCCATCCCATGGCAATAGCCACAACCAGCGGTTTCCCCCCTGTCGGAACGGATAAGGCGGATCAAGCAATTCACCGCGGATTTCCAGGAGCATCTCTACGTCCCGACGCCAGCGGGCACCGAGGTCTTCGTTTGGCACGAATGCGACATAACACCGGGACCCCCAACCGCCGTTCATGCGGGCGATGCCATAGTTGCCAGAGCCAAGGAACCCGATTGAGGTTTGCAGGCTCACCAGGGCAAACGCCCACAGTTCCGGGTCATCCGTTATACGTGCGGACTTGAGGTCATGGTTCTTGGCAGTTTGGAGCACGTCGAGTGCATCGGGAGTCGTGGCCTTGAGCTTGAATGTGCTAAAGAATCGTGTAGCGCGCGACGGTGGCTGCATGAATGCCGGCTTGGCAACGTCTTCGACCATCAGTGTCCACGCTGCATCATCGGAGCGTTTGGTGAGCTGGCGTATCCCATCACGCCAGAACTTTGCGCTCCGCCGAGTTTTGCTCGACCCGTCGCAGGCGAGCACAGCTCCGGCGACATGGCACAGAAACATATGCCAAGAATCTTCCTGGTGCCGCTGTAGACCGAGAAGCGAATTCACTTGTTCGCGGCCCAACGCTGCAAATAAATCAGGCAGGCTCATGCGCCGGATGTGACGTCCGATTAGTACACGGAAAATGCGATCTTCAAGCAGGTTCATATCCGCGACCGAGCCAGCCTTTCAAGCCCGAATCGGCTGTAGGAATAGAGCTGATCCCCATAATGAAATTGAATCCCACCTCGCGTAGCTTCGATGTTATCGATGTTGGTTGATTCGGTATCAGGACACAAATGTCCTGGAATAGTGATTTCATTCAACACACGCCCGAAGGGGCTGCGGTGGATACCTCGCAGCGGCAGCGTGCGATCGCGCAGGCCTAACCTGGTAGCGAGTCTCGCGGCAATGTTGGGGAACCGTAGTTCGCCGAACGGCAGTTCGAGCAAGAGCGAGGAGTGGGCTGCGATCTCAGCTGCGGTGGCGGTGCCAAACAGCGACGCCGTATGTTCGCGCCAAGCAGGGCTGTTGAGTGTTGCCAGAGCTTCGGGGTGGGTCGCACGCTCCACGAGCTCCCGGTTGTCGCACGGAATGACGATGGTCCTGCCGCAGCCAATTAAAGTCAGTGTGAGTTGCACGATTCGTAGATCGGCATAGACGAGGCCGAGACCTCCTCTGGAGTTGACCTGTCCACCCTTCCGGATCCACGACTCGAGCGATGCTGTCTTGGGGACCAGAATTGTGCAGGTCGCCTCCGGACGAGGGCCCCGGTCGTGCCTGTGAAGCCGCCCAATGCGTTGAAGAAGCACATCCATTGGACACAGGTCGGTAATGAGCCAATCGGCATCAATGTCGAGGCTTTGCTCCAGCGTCTGTGTCCCGATAATTATCAATGGTCCTGGCCTGGATCTTGGCCCCAGCCGAGCAGAGATAGCCGCATCCATGATCTCACGGTCAACGCGGGCATACCGGCCGTGATGCGGACATATCACCGGAACACCCGCTTCAACGGGGCAGCAGAATAGGAAGTTGACGAGCTGGAGATCGGCCTCCACGAGCTTCTGCAGCAGTATGGCTCTCCCAACTGTGTTGGTTATGACCAGCACACGTTTCCCGGCGGCCGTTGCGCGTAGCAGTCGAGGGAACAACGTCCGAAATCGAACCGGCTGGTCGAACAGCCGAAGTGGCTCCAGTCGAACACGCTTACTGCGTGCATTGGGATTTGGAAGGACCTGGAGTCGCTTGCCGGGCGCTGCCAGACTCGGGTAGCCGGCGGCTAGCGCCCGTGACAATGAGGGAATTTTGGCACGTTGATCACACGCAGTAAGAAATTCAACTCGCGCTGCGGCAGCAAGTGTTGCGGACAACAACAACGCTCTACCACCCAGGGCAACATGCCGCGTCAACAGATGGCGCAACAAATATCGCATGTAAACGTCAGACGCATGGACTTCGTCCAAGACCAGCAGCCCCCGATTCAGGCAGGCCGCTCGCAGGTGCGCGTGCGGTACCGCGATTGCCGACAGCAATGCCTGGTCGGTCGTACCAACGGCAATGGGTGCGGCCAAGAACCGCTTAGGTCGTTCGGCAGACCAAAATCGCTCCTGTCGACGAGGATCGTCATGATGTCGACGACAATCATATGGCAGGTGTGTAACAGGCTCACCATCTACGCGCACGTAGCCTGGCACAGCAAGTAGTACGGGCGGGTGCGCAGGGCCGAACACGCGCGCTACGCTGCTCCTTACGCGGTCATAGATTTCACAGGCCGCAACGCGCGTCGGCAGGGCATAGTACAGGCTGTCCACGTAGCCTGCCTTGAACACTGAAAAGAAGTGTGCGAGGGCAGCCTCTGTTTTTCCTGAGCCGGTCTCAGCTTCAAGAAGCAGCAATGGTGCGAGGCTGGCATCATCCAACTTCGACTGTGCCGACCGTGGGGAGCGGCCGAAGATAGCCTCAAACCGCAGGTCAGATTTAGCCATCGACGCGCGCGCAAATGACACGTCAAGCCCGACAGCGGCCACTGCGCGGTGCGCCTGCTTGGACGCCCAAGGTATCCGATCGGCTCCCTCGTGCTCATAGGGATAGAATGCTGGGTGGGAGCCGAGCCAGTCCGCGAGCATCACGAGTCCGGCGAAGACTTGTTGCAACCTTGGCGTGGCATTCAACGGACTTCCGAGGCTACCAAAGGCCGTCGGAAACATCTCGCGCGCACGACTACCCAAGTTTCGAAATGCCTCGAAGGGATCGTAGTTGCCATCCGGAGACCAAAACCTGCGATAGTTGACCGCATCAATGTTTTGGTTGTAGTTGATGGCTGGACGGCCGTGATGCGAGATTGATGCAATCAGAAATTGCGTAACACCATCATCAGAGGCCGCCCAGTGCCGAAGCTCTCGCAAGCCCAATGACTGTACGAGCTTCGACGACAGGTCACTGCAGAAGAACAGGGCGCCGACTTCGCGTGTATGTCCTGCAGTATCTCGCGAAATGCAGTCGCCCTTTCTTTGGAAGCCACAGTTACACTTTCCGATGTCGTGCCAAAATGCCAAGACCGCAAGTCGATCGAGTTGCGCGGACGAAAGCGCATGTAATGCTGCGCGCTCCAAGCAACGGCGGACGCTCGGCAGCTCCACCAAGGCGCGAAAAACTGCCGCAACGTCTATGCAGTGATCAACCAACGACAGCGCGACTGTGCCGCCATCTTCGCGATTGAGCTTCCCCCACGGCCTGAGGATTGGAGAGTTCGCGTGCTCCATCGTTACATGAGAAGACTGAAACGCATGTAACGCAGGTCGGTAAGAAACCCAAGCTTGTGATGCTTTTAAATTTAACACGACTCATCAATGTCATGTAGGAAACACTGTTGTCGACTATTTGTGCATCTAACTCCCGGTCAAATCGTTGGGCACTCCTGATGGAATGCGTTCAACGCACTTTCAAGGGACGGAAACTGCTGCGATTTCCACGGCGGTCGTCGACGAGGACGGCGAGGGGGAAGCGTGACTACTCGCCATCATGCACAGTCCGCCGACACCGACCCTGCCGATGAGATCGAAATAGGGCGCAGAGCGACAGAAGCTGTGGCTCTCACCTCCCCAACGACCACTGCGTGTCGGATCGCTGCGATAGGCGAGCAGGGTTGGATTATCGCGTTCATCGATCGTTCGCGCCGCTGGGTTCACTGTCGCGCAGACCATCAGAATCAGAGTTGCGAGCAATACACGATTTCCGTAATCCTCATCCCAACCATTCATTGGGACGGTCCCAACCAACTATGGCCAATGCGGTCCTCACGCTAAGACTCCGAGACGCACACGATCTCATCGACGTCGGGATTCTCGATCGCCTGACCGACAATCTGGCCGGCATCATTGATGGCGTCGGCGTAACTGTTGAGGCCGCCGAGCGTGCTGAGATCGGTCGTTGAACCGTTTCGCCACAGCATTGCATGTTTGGTCGTGACGCCACCGGGGTACAAAGATGACGAATTGCCGACTATCGAGCCGGACGCGTTGATTCCTACCGCTTCGCCGTCGCCACTGCCCCGCAGAGTTCCAAGGTCAAGGATGGCATTGCCGCTGTCCCAGAGAGTCGCATGCATATCTTCAGCGAGCATCAGCGAAGTTCCGATCTTTGAGCTGGGGCCGTTGGGCTGATTACAGGTGCTGCTACCCATGCCAGGTCGCATATCGAGATCTGGCAGGATCTGCGCCGCCGTCCCTTTCCAGTAGACGGCGCGCTGATGCTCCGCATGGACAAACGCCTTACCGCAGACCGTTGATTCCAAAAGCAGCGGAGTACAGGTCAGCGAGGCCAGCCAGAAGGCGCGCGTTGGTTGGTTGCTCTAGTACGCCGCCCGTTGGGGGTCCCCGAGCGATCCTGCTGCGGCTCCGGAGTTGTTGAGGTCGGATACCCCTGGATGGGGAGCGTTCGACAGCCCCTGAACTTCGTCAGGAAGTAGGATCCAGTTGTTGAAACAACGGCCCGCCCGTAATTACCTATCAACTCAAAAAATCGCTCGGTCGCCAGAGCATCCTAGAATGTCGCTCGCTCGACCTGAGTGTTCTCACGGCCCGGCAAACCGTCCGCGCCTGCGGTTCCCGACTGACCGTCTTGCCCAGCGGGGCCCCCGGAGCCGCTCCGACAGTAGGTGGTGCCACTGCCGCCACTACCGCCAGCAGCAGCACGATGCAGATGCCTGCGAAGAAGCCGTATGGCGCGCTGGAGACTCGGCGTGTCTCGTCGGTGCGGGTGATATAGAACTGCAAGAGTGTCAGGTTATACTGCATTACTTGCAGATTCTCGTCGCTGCTATCCTGCATGCCGGTGAGCGGGTCAACCGCCGAGCGCCGCCGGACGTCCGCGTCGATATCCGCCCGTCGCGTCGTCAGCTCGTTCAGCCAATGG
>Ga0105237_10008822_pt1 | contig 10872 bp, 4 predicted proteins | sample KBSC24metaG_FD_81520 | JGI IMG/M metagenome (GOLD analysis project Ga0105237, IMG submission 81520) | Corn rhizosphere microbial communities from Kellogg Biological Station, Michigan, USA - KBS C2-4 metaG | ecosystem: Host-associated > Plants > Roots > Rhizosphere > Soil | place: Michigan, USA... | reverse complement strand
CGAGCCCGCGGGCACGTTGTCGGCCATCGCACAAGGCGATGCGCCGCCGCCTGAGCTCGAGGTCGCGCACATGCCACGCAGCGGCACCGCGCTCACGCATCGGTTGCTGGTGCTGCTGAGCCCCACCGCATCGGCCGGAAGTGGCTGGGTGCAAGCGAGCTCGTCCGCGCCGGCCGCCGCGGATCCAGCTCTCAACGCATGGGTTGCGACACTGCTCGGGGACTCACGCAAGATCCGCTGCACGATCGAGCGGCTCGACGCGACGGGCGCCGTGGCCGAGACCCGCACACTGCCGCTGTTCGAGTTGCTGCTCTCGCCGCTCGAGCTCGTATATGGCGTCGACGCCGACACCAACACTGCGCAAGGTTCGTCGCTGAGCCAGGTCGAGCAGCGCGCGCTCTATCACGCCAAGCATAAGGCCGGCGGCTTCGACGTCAGCGCGACTCTGCGGCTGCAGCATGCCCGGCCAACCAATCTGGCAGCGGGCGAGGTGACTTTATTCGACGCGCTGGAACAGGCCGCAGCGATACGCAAGCTGCTCGCGGGTGCGCGCGGGGCGGATGCGGAAGATTTCAATCCACCCGAGCGCGCCGGGCAAGGCACGCTGGACTTGATCGATCTCGAAGCGCGGGTCGTGCGTGCCGAGAACGGGCTCAACGCAGTCCACAAGGCACTCCTAGCGTTTGTCGCAAAGCCGGCGACAGCGACGAGCGAGACGCTTCGCACCAACCTGCTGAAGCTCGGCAGCTATGGCGTCGGCCCGGCCGTCCCGGTCGTAGCAGCCGGCGACGACCCGGCCGCACGTACCGCCCTGCTCGCACAGGCCGCTGCTCTCACCAAGACCAGTGCGGCACGATTGAATCAAGGCACGGCATTGCGCGCCCTGCCCGTGGCAGCCGATCCGCGCGCGCGGCGCGGCCAGCTCGTCGATCGCATGAAGGCCGTATTCGGATCGGCGTTCGTGGTGTTGCCGCACTTTTCGTTCGCCGCCCCGGCCGCTACCGAACTGACAACGGCGCTGGCGGCGAGTGTGCAGGCGATGGGCGGCGACCCGCTCGCGGCGAACACCTGGTTTGCGCGCTCGACTCGTGTGCGCGATACGGTCGCTCGCTTCGGCACATGCATGCGCAATGCCGAGGTGCTGGGCACCGGCGACCGCCTCAAGCTGTCCGTGGCGCAACTTCCGTTCGTGAACGGCGAGCGCTGGGTCGGACTGCCACCCGATGCCGATACGGAGTTGCCCGCCAGCAAGCTGTCGCTGGCGCTGCAGGTGCCCGGCAAGATCGATGCGACCAAGCCGCTGGCCGGATTGTGGGTCGATGAATGGACCGAAGTGGTGCCGAGCCGGACCGAGACCACGTCGCTCGCATTCCAATTCAATCCGCCCGATGTGTGCGCACCGCAGAACGTGCTGATCGCGGTGACGCCGACACCGGACGAGGATTGGACCGTGCAGACGCTCGATCACGTGCTGATGGAAACGTTCGACCTGGCGAGGTGTCGCGCCGTGGACCCCGAAACACTCGGGCAACTGGCTCAGCATCTGCCGGCGTTGTACTTCGCCTTCAACGCCAAGGACGACTTCGTGTCGACCGACTTCGCGCCGCTGACGCGATAAACCAACTCTGTGCAACGCGAGAACTCCAATGGCTGAGAAACGCAAACCCAAAGCCCGAGCAGTGAAGCCTGGACTGACGAAAGCCCGGCCGACCAAGACTGTCGCGGCGCCTCGATCCACAAAATCCCCGCCGACGGAAGCGACCCCGACAAAACACGGGGCGACGAAAGCCGGGACGACGAAGCACGCGCCGACGAAATCCGGCGCAACAAAAGCCGGAACGACGAAGCGTGCGCCGACGAAATCCGGAGCGGCCCAACCCGGCGCGACGAAACGCGGGCCAGGCAGGCCCAAATCGGCAGAGCCCGGCAACACGCGGCCATCGTCGACGAAGAAACCGGCCGGACCCATTCTGTCGCTCCGACCAATCGGCGATCCTCCTGACGATCCACCGCCGCACGATCCGCCACCTCCTCCACCGCCGCCGCCTCCGCCGCCGCCGCCGCCACCACCTCCGCCGCCGCCACCACCACCGCCGCCTCCGATCACGTCGTCGATAACCAGCTGGACACGGCTCGAGCCACGCACGCGCACGAACGACATGGGCAAGAGCGTGAGCGCCCGGCTGTTCGATCCGCTCTGGATGATGGCGCGTCAATGGCAGATGGGTGAGTTCCAGGGGGAGGATGCCGGCACGCCAGTACAGGCACGCGTGCGCGCGACCAGCGCCCTGCTCTCACGCTGTCATCTCGGCGCGCTGCCGCCCAATACGAACACCCAAGCCGCACGCTACGACCCGCTGCAGATGCCGCTGGAAGTCATGGTCGAGCGCCGGCCGATGCGCGCCAGCAGCGCAACCGACGTCCGAATGCTGACCTTGGCAGTCGAGGCGGGGCTGCACTTCCTGCACATGCTCGAGCTGCAGCCGCTGTCGAAGAGTTACCGTGCCGCATTCATCGCCAAGTTCGGTCTGCAGCCGCTGTCCGCTGCGCAATCCGACGCCCCCGATGACGCGACGCGACGTTTCATGCAGTCCATGTCCGGTCGCGCGCCCGATGCGCGGCTGCTTGCGCCAGCGTTCCGTGGCAACGGTGCGGCCCAAGTCGTCCTCGATACTACACTCGCGATCGCTGCGGGAGATCGTCTCGAGGTGCAACAGACCGCCGTTGCCTGGCTGGCGTGGTACGACAGTATGTTCGCTGAGCCAGCCGCGGCGCCCGACGACGCCTGGGATCCCTCGCGCATGGAATACGCGGTGTCGGTGGCCGCCAGTATGTCGGACCAGCCGGGCACCGAAGTGACGCTGACAGCCAGCGAGTTCGACGACGGACGCCTGGACTGGAGCAGCTTCGATGTCAATCTGGAAGCGGCTCTTGGCAGCAAGGGCGACCGCACGTTCACGACGAAGACCGAGACCACGATCCCGGCGCCGGTGACCTTCCGCGGTGCACCGGCACCACGTTTCTGGGAGATCGAAGACTCGCGGCTCGCCTACGGTCTGGTGCCGGTCGGTCCTACCGATCTCGGGCAGCTCATGATGATCGAGTACGTCAGCAGTTACGGCAACGACTGGTTCATCGTGCCGCTCACGCTGCCCGTGGGTTCGCTCACGACCGTCAACTCGCTCGTCGTAACCGACAGCTTCGGCGTGCGCAGCCTGCTGCGTCCGATTGGCGATCCAGGATTGCCGGCGGCCAACTGGTCGATGTGGAGATCGTCGGCCATGGTGCCGGCCGGCAGCCCGCCACTGGCTCATTTCAGCTCCGACAAGTTCTTTCTGCCGCCGGCGCTCGGTCGAGTGACGGAAGGCAGCACCCTCGAGGACGTTCTGTTCATGCGCGACGAGATGGCGAATGTCGCTTGGGCGATCGAGCGAACGCTCGAGAACGCGCTCGAACAAGCGTTCCCTGCTCTCGCCAACTCGACAGCGCCCACAACCGCCGACGCGCCCGCGGCGGGTGCGGCTGCGCGCTATCTGCTCGCGTCGACCGTGCCGGAGAACTGGATCCCGTTGCTTCCGGTTCAGCTTCAACTCCCGAGCGATGCCGGCAAGATCATCTCGCGCCTCAAGCGCGGCGCCGTCCTGCAGCCCGACGGCTCGCAGAAAGTCCACCATGCGCAGGGGCAGGCGCTCAATTCATCAGGCGCGTTGCTGCTGTACGACGAGGAGGTCCCACGCGAAGGCGTGCATGTCACGCGCTCGCGCCGGATGGCACGCTGGATCGACGGATCGACCTGGGTGTGGACAGCATTCCGCAAGCAGGTCGGACGCGGCGAAGGCTCGAGCGGGCTGCGCTTCGATCAGTTGCTGGATCGGGCCAATGAGCAGTCGCAATGATCGCAAAGCGCATCGGCTCTCCATGCGAACATGGTGACCAAGACTTGCCATCGCGCCGCGGCCGGCGCTTCAGTCAGCCGCCGCGCAGAGAGACGTCGCCCTTCCGTAGGGGATGCCCGACTCGACACTCGGGCTTTCCTGATTCTGTTGTCCTAGTCGATCCCGTAACTTCTCCGGCCATTAGCCGGCCGGTTCCCGTGCAGGGCGTGCGATCCGCGCGCGCTCTGCGCGTCCTATTCGGTTGTACTTGAGGAGGATCCATCGATGAGCTGGTTATTCGTGGCTCGATTGCGGCCGTTCGTCCTGCTGGCAGGCGTCGCCAGCCTGCTGCTCAATCTCGCGCTGCTGATGCCGTCGATCTATATGACGCAGGTGTTCGATCGCGTGTTCTCGAGCCGCAGCGTCGAGACGCTCGTGATGCTGAGCGCTCTGGCGCTGCTCGCGCTGGCGCTCGGATTCTGCATGGATGTCGTACGCGCTCGAGCGCTCGCGTGGTCGGGCCGCGCGATCGACCGGCGGCTCTCGCCCAGCGCGCTGGCTGGTGTACTGCGCGATGCCGCAGGCGTCGGCGGCCGTGCTAATACCGACGTGCTGCGGGACATCGCGCAGCTGCGCACGTTCCTGAGCGGCACCGGCATCCACGCGATGTTCGATGCCCCCTGGCTGCCGATCTACGTGCTGGTGATTGGACTGATGCATCCTGCGCTCGGTGCAGCCGCCGCCATCGGAGCGGTCCTGCTGATAGCGCTGGGTGTACTGACGGAACGGCTGACACGTGCGCACGCCGAGCGTGCTTTGCAGCGTTCACGCGATACGACCAAGCACGCCGAAGCGCTCACACGCAACGCCGAGATCATCATCGGCATGGGGATGACCCGCGCGGCGGTCGCGAGCTGGGAGTCGCGCCATCAAGAGTTGCTGGACGCCCAGGCGCGCCTCGGCGCGGTCACGGCGAGACTCAGCGCCACCGCGCGCATGACACGCCAAGCCCTGCAGATCGTGATGCTGGGCCTCGGCGCGTGGCTCGTGATCGATGCCCACGCCTCCCCCGGCATCATGGTGGCGGCGACGATTCTGCTCGGGCGCGCACTGCAACCGGTCGAGCAGTTGATCGCCGGATGGAAAGTGCTGGTCGAAGCGCGCGGAGCATGGGGTCGCCTCAGCGACCGCCCCACCGGTCAGGCGGATGACATGAGCCTGGCGCTGCCCGCACCGGCCGGCCAGCTCGAGCTGGAGCGCTTGATCTTCTCCGTTGCTCCGGGGCGTCCGCCGCTCATCAAAGGCGTCGGCTTCACCCTCGAGGCCGGCGAGAGTCTCGGCATCATCGGACCCAGCGCTTCCGGCAAGACCACGTTGATCCGGCTGATCCTCGGCATCTGGAAACCGCAGGCGGGCGTCGTGCGTCTCGATGGTGCCGACATCTCGCGCTGGGACCGCGATGCGCTTGGCAGCCACATCGGCTACCTGCCGCAGGATGTCGAGCTGTTTGCCGGCAGCGTGGCTCAGAACATCGCGCGCCTCGGTCCGGTCGATTCCGAGCAGGTCGTGCAGGCGGCAAAGCTCGCGCACGCCCACGAAATGATCCTGCGGCTGCCGGACGGCTACGACACGCAGATCGGCGAGGCCGGCGGCATTCTCTCCGGCGGTCAGCGCCAGCGCATCGCCTTTGCCCGAGCTCTGTACGGCAACCCGCAGCTCGTGGTGCTCGACGAGCCTAACGCCAACCTCGACGCTCAGGGTGAAACCGCGCTTGGGGCCGCGCTGGCCGAGCTCAAGGCGCGCGGCGTGACGACCATCATGGTCGGCCATCGCCCGGCGCTGATGTCGCAGCTCGACAAGCTCGCGGCGCTCAAGGACGGCGCGCTCGAAGCGTTCGGTCCGGCGCCCAAGGTCCTGCAAGCGCTGCGCGTGGTTGCAACACCGGCCAGCCGTCCGACGCCCGTCGAACCCGACGCACCTGCGGAGGCACTCGCATGAAAAGTACTCAAGCCATGACATTCGCCTCGTTGCTCGCACATCGCGACCAGGATCGAGGCACGCGCGCCGAGCTCGTACGACAGGCCAGCCGACTGCTGATCCCGGTCGCAGTCGTCGTCGCACTGGTCGTCGTCTGGTCTACGACGGCGCCTTTGTCCGGCGCCGTGGTCGCCAGCGGTCAGGTCAAGGTCGAGCTGAATCGCAAGACCGTGCAGCATCAGGAAGGCGGCATCGTGCGCGAGATCCTTGTGCGCAACGGCCAGAAGGTACGCGCCGGCGAGCCGCTCGTTGTGGTCGGAGACGTCCGCACCGATTCCGCGTTGAGTCTGTTGACCGATCAGTTGACGGCTGCCCGCATCCGCAGTGCGCGCGCCGAAGCGGAAGCTGCGCTGCAGCCGCGCTTCAACGCGCCGGCAGACCTCGCCGGGGAACCCTCAGCTGCCCAGCACCTTTCACGCGAACAGGCGCTGTTCGCGGCGCGCCGCCGCACACTCGACGAGCAGATCGCTTCGCTCGAGAAGCAGATCCGCGAGGCGAATGCGCAGGCCAGTGCGCTCGAAACGCAGATTGCAGCCACCGAGAACTCCACGCGCCTGTCCACCGAAGAGCTCGAAATCAACAACAAGCTCGTGCGCGAGGGCTTCATCAACCGCACGCGGCTCATCGAGCTGCAGCGCACTGCGTCCGACTACGCCGCCAAGGTGGGCGAGTATCGCAGCGAGCTTGCGCTCGCGCGGCAGCGCGCCGGTGAATTCGAGGCTCACATCGCCCAGACGCGCAACCAGTATCAGCAGCAGGCCACCGACGAGCTCAAGGAGTCGTCGGCCAAGGCGCGCGAGCTCGAAGAGCGCCTGCGTCCGTCGCAGGATCAGGTCGAGCGCCAGATCGTGCGCTCGCCGGTCGATGGCGAAGTCATGTCCATGCGTGTGTCGGCAGTCGGCGAAGTCGTCGGTCCGCGCGAGCCGATTCTCGATGTCGTGCCGGAGCATGAGAAGCTCGTCGTCGAAGCGCGCATTCACCCGCAGGACATCGACCACGTGCACAAGGACGCGGCGGCGGAAATCCGCCTGAGCGCGTTCGATGCGCGCACCGTGCCGATGCTGCCAGCCAAGCTGCTGTTGGTCTCCGCGGACCGCGTCACCGATTCGGATAGCGGCGAGTCGTGGTTCATCGCCACCGTCGAGGTCGACGCCGACGCGCTCAAGCGCTATCCGCAGATTCATCTGCACGCGGGCATGCCGGCCGAGCTGTACGTCGAGACCCCCGAGCGCACGCTGTTCCAGTACTTGCTGAAACCCCTGGGCTTGTTCGCAAGCCGCGCCATGCGCGAGCCCTGAACGTCCCGCAACCCATTGCACCAACATTCCATTCACGGAGCACGACTCATGAGCATCTTCATCGGTAGTAACGCGGGCGAAACCATCACTCCCGACCTGGTATCGCCAAGCGTCCTTGTGGTCGGCTCGCCGAAGAGACCGTCTGCCGCAGCTGACCTGATTTTCGCCGGCGGTGGTGACGACATCGTCGCTGGAGGCGGCGGCAACGACATCGCGTTTCTCGGCGCCGGCAACGATACCTTCCTGTGGCGCCCGGGCGACGGCAGCGACGTCGTGGACGGCGAAGCGGGGACCGATCGGCTGCACTTCGATGGCTCGTCCGTGAACGAGAACATTGCGATTTCGAGCAGCCTGCTCGGACTCGCGCAAATCACGCGCGATGTGGGCAATGTCAGCTTGCTCCTATCCCATATGGAGCGTATCGAGCTCGCGACGTTCGATGGCCAGGACCGCATCACGGTCAACGACCTCTCGAGCAGCGACTTGAAGGAGGTCGCAATCGATCTGGCCGGCGCGGCGAACCCGAGCGCGGGCGATGGGCAAGCTGATGCAGTCACGGTCAATGGGACGGCGGCCGCGGACCACATCAGTCTCACCATGAATGGAACATCGATCATCGTCGGCGGCCTCGCCGCCACGACCACAATCGATCACGCCGATGCGACGCTCGACCAGCTGGTGATCAATGCCGGTAATGGCGATGATCAGGTCAATGCCGCGGGGGTGCCGACGGCTGCGATCCATCTTACGATCGACGGCGGAGCCGGCAATGACGTCCTGGTCGGAAGCGGTGGCGCCGACACGCTGCTCGGCGGGGACGGGAACGATCTGATCAACGGTGGGCGCGGCAACGATAGCGCACTCATGGGCGCGGGCGATGACACGTTCGTGTGGAATCCGGGCGACGGCAGCGACATCGTCGAAGGTCAGGCCGGTGTGGACACGATGCTGTTCAACGGCGCCAACATCAACGAGAACATCGACATCTCGGCCAACGGCGGGCGCGTGCGCTTCACCCGCGACGTGGCCAGCATCACGATGGACCTCAATGATGTCGAGCACATCGACTTCACCGCGCGCGGGGGCGCCGACCGCATCGTGGTCAACGATCTGTCGGGCACCGATGTCCAGCAGGTCGACGTCGACCTCGCCGGAGTACCCGGCACGGGCACCCCGGACGGGGCGGTGGATACCGTGGTGGTCAACGGCACCAGCGGCGATGACGTGATCAGGCTGTCGCTGCGCGCCGATGGCGCGCTGCTGATCGACGGCCTGGCCGCCGAGGTGGTGGTCGAGCACTTCGATCCGACCGACGTGATCCAGATCCAGGGCCTGGGCGGCGACGATGTCATCGACGCCAGCGGCCTGGGTGCAGCCGCTGCGGCACTGACCTTGGACGGCGGCGACGGCGACGATATCCTGCTCGGCGGGGCCGGCAACGACACGCTGCTCGGCGGTGCCGGCGATGATGTGCTGCTCGGCGGCGGAGGCACCGACGTGCTCGACGGCGGCACCGGCGACAACATTCTGATTCAAGGCGCGGCGTTCGCCGCTCAAGCGGTGGTGGCGAGCAGCTCCAACGGGGTGCTCAGCGTGTTCGGCGACGCGCTCGGCAACAACGTGGTGGTCAGCCGCGATGCGGCCGGCAAGATCCTGGTCAACGGCGGCGCGGTCGCGGTGCTGGGCAGCACGCCCACGGTGGCCAATACCAGCGAGATCGAGGTGTTCGGCCTGGGCGGTGACGACACCCTCTCGCTCAACGAGGCCAACGGCGCACTGCCGGCCGCTTTGCTGTTCGGCGGCGCGGGCAACGATGTGCTCACCGGCGGCTCGGGCAACGATCAGCTGTTCGGCCAATCGGGCAACGACACGCTGCTCGGCAAGGGCGGCAACGACCTGTTGTTCGGCGGGGACGGCAACGACACCATCACCGGCGGCGACGGCGACGACCAGATGTTCGGCCAGGGCGGCAACGATCGCATGATCTGGAATCCGGGCGATGACACCGATCTGATGGAAGGCGGTGCGGGCGACGATACGGCTGAAGTGAATGGCGGCAACGGTGCCGAGGTCTTTACCATCACCGCCAACGGCACGCGGGTGCGCTTCGACCGCGTCGATCCGGCACCCTTCAGCCTCGACATCGGCACCACTGAGCACCTGGTGCTCAACGCCAACGGCGGCGACGACACGATCACGGCCGGCAACGGCCTCTCGCCGCTGATTCAGCTCACCATCGACGGGGGCGCGGGCAACGACACGATCACCGGCGGCGACGGTGCCGATCGGCTGCTCGGCGGCGACGGCAACGACTTGATCGCAGGCGGCCGCGGCAACGACACCGCTTTCCTCGGCGCTGGCGACGACACCTTCGTGTGGAATCCGGGCGATGGCAGCGACACGGTCGAGGGACAGGCCGGTGTGGACACGATGCAGTTCAACGGCGCCAACATCAGCGAGAAGATCGACATCTCGGCCAACGGCGAGCGCGTGCGCTTCACCCGCGATGTGGCCAGCATCACGATGGATCTGAACGATGTCGAGCACATCAACTTCACCGCCCTGGGCGGCGCCGACAATATCTCGATCCATGACCTCTCGGGCACAGATGTCACGCAGGTCAACATCGACCTCGGGGCCGCGGGCGGCACTACCGGCGACGCGCAAGCCGACACGGTCATCGCCGAGGGCACCAACGGCGGCGACACGATCGATGTGCTCGGGAACGGGACTTCGGTGACCGTGACCGGGCTCGCGGCGCTGGTGAACATCGCCAACAGCGAGGGCGCCAACGATCAACTCGTGATCAATGCGCTCGGCGGCGACGACACGATCAGCGCGGCCGCCCTGCCGGCCGGGGTCGTGCACCTCACTATCGACGGCGGCGCCGGTGACGACACCATCCTCGGCAGCCAAGGCGCCGATACCCTGATCGGCGGCGACGGCAACGACCTAATCACCGGCGGCCGGGGCGACGACCTCGCGCTGATGGGTGCGGGCGACGACACCTTCGTGTGGAATCCGGGCGACGGCAGCGACACGGTCGAAGGCGGCGACGGCACCGACACGATGCTGTTCAACGGTGCGAACATTGCCGAGAAGATCGACATCTCGGCCAACGGTTCGCGGGCATTGTTTACCCGCGACGTGGCCAACATCACGATGGATCTGAACGGCGTCGAGCATATCCACTTCAACGCGCTCGGCGGAGCCGACAACATCGTCGTCAACGATCTGTCCGGCACCGATGTCACCCAGGTCGACATCGATCTCGCCTCCACCATCGGCGGCACCGCCGGCGACAGCCAGCAGGATCGCGTAACGGTCAACGGCACGGCCGGTAACGACAACGTCCTGGTTACGGGCGATGCCGATGGCGTCAGTGTGAGCGGCTTTCCGGCAGGAGTCACCATGGCTCACGCCGACGCAGCCGACCAGCTCGTGATCAACAGCCTGGGCGGGGATGACGTCATCAACGCGAGCGGCCTCACCGCGGGCACGATCGGTCTGACGGTCAACAGCGGCGACGGCAACGACTTCGTCATCGGCAGCCAGGGCAACGATCTGATCAACGGTGGGCGCGGCAACGATAGCGCACTCATGGGCGCGGGCGATGACACGTTCGTGTGGAATCCGGGCGACGGCAGCGACATCGTCGAAGG
>Ga0105237_10008819_pt1 | contig 10875 bp, 10 predicted proteins | sample KBSC24metaG_FD_81520 | JGI IMG/M metagenome (GOLD analysis project Ga0105237, IMG submission 81520) | Corn rhizosphere microbial communities from Kellogg Biological Station, Michigan, USA - KBS C2-4 metaG | ecosystem: Host-associated > Plants > Roots > Rhizosphere > Soil | place: Michigan, USA... | reverse complement strand
CGCGAGCTCGGCGATGTACGGGCGCATCAGCGCCGCGCCGAGCGCGCAGTTCAGGCCGAACGTGAGCGGCTTCGCGTGGCGCAGCGAATTCCAGAACGCCTCGACCGTCTGGCCCGACAGGATGCGGCCCGACGCGTCGGTCACGGTGCCCGAGATCATGATCGGCAGGCGCTCGCCGGTGTCTTCGAACAATTCGTCGAGCGCGAACAGCGCGGCCTTCGCGTTCAGCGTGTCGAAGATCGTCTCCACGAGGAACAGGTCGACGCCGCCGTCGAGCAGCGCCTTCGCCTGCTGGTAATACGCGCTGCGCAGCTCGTCGAACGTGACGTTGCGCGCGCCCGGGTCGTTGACGTCCGGCGAGATGCTCGCCGTCTTCGGCGTCGGCCCGATCGCGCCCGCGACGAAGCGCGGTTTGTCGGGCGTCGCGTAGCGCACGGCCGATTCGCGCGCGAGCCGCGCCGATTCGACGTTCATCTCGACGACGAGGTCTTCCATCCCGTAGTCGGCCTGCGCGACCGTCGTCGCGCCGAACGTATTGGTTTCGACGATGTCCGCGCCGGCCGCGAAGTACTGGTCGTGGATCTCGCGGATGATCTGCGGCTGCGTGAGCGACAGCAGCTCGTTGTTGCCCTTGATGTCGCGCGGGAAGTCCTTGAAGCGCTCGCCGCGATAGGCGGCCTCGTCGAGCTTGTAGCGCTGGATCATCGTGCCCATCGCGCCGTCGAGGATGAGGATGCGCGATTTCAGCAGCGCGGGCAGTTCGGCGCCGCGCGTGTAGGGCGCGTCGAGCGGGACGGAAGCAGCGAGAGGGGTCGCAGACATGGCGGAAGACCGGCGAAGACGGGAAAACCGTCATTGTAGCCGGTGCGCAGGGGCGCCGCCCGGGCTCGCGCGGCGTGGGCAGCGGGGCCGGCGCGAAGCGTGCGGGCGAGCGTTGTTCGCGCAACGAAGGCACGCCCGGCCGCACACGGCCCCATCAAACGAAAACCCCCGCCGGCGAACCGGACGGGGGCGTGGATCAGAGTGCTCGCGGCGCCGCGCAGTGCGCGGCGATGGGCCCGGCGATGCGCCGGACCGGATGTCGTCAGTGCAGGACGACGGGCATCATCATCAGGCTGTCGAACTGTCCGAGGAATTCGTCCACTTCGTCGAGCGACGGCTCGTCCTCGATCAGCTGCTTCACGTGTGCGCGGAAACGCTCGGCAAGTTCGCCGTCGATGAAAATTTCGCGCTGCGCGTTCTTGTCGACGATTTCATATCCGCCGGCATTCATCAGATGGTGACCGGCCTGCGGCGCAAATTCGACGACGCAGTAATTGGGGCTGTTGTAGATCATTTGCATGGCGGCACTCCTCTTCGCAGTGGCATCTGGCCTTGTTGCTCCGTAGGTGGGGCAGGCTGTGCCGGTTTCAAGGGGCTTGCGCTGCACACCCCGTTCTCCCGTTTGCGTGGGGTGTATTGGTTAGAAGCCGATGTCTATCAAACGTTTCTTATTGTGATCCGGTGCACTGAAATAGTTGTTAAAGAGTGTCATCGGCCATTTCGGCCAACAACTTTAATCGGTCGAAATTGCCGATCTATGGATCATCACGGCGCGGGCGGCGTCGACGCGGGCGATGAACCCGTGGGCGCCGATGGTTGCACGTCCGCCGGCGGCGCGGGTTGTGCCGGCTCTGCGGCGGGTGCCACGGCGGCCGGGGTGCTATCGGGCGCGCTGTCGGGCGCATTTGTTGCGCGTGGCGTCACCCCGTCGGCCGGTGCGTCCGGCGGCGCGAGCCGGCCATGCCAAAGCAATTCGATTTGCGCGCCGTTCGGTTCCGATTGTACGAGCCTTGCGGGCAGCCAGTCGAGCGACGGCGCGAGCCACATGTCGATGCGGCGCGTGTCGCCGGCGCGGCGCGGCAGGCGCATGAAGTGCCGCGCGCGGACGATGCCGGTTTGCGTCTGCACGTCCTCGTCGCCGATCACCGTGATCGGCCACGTCTCGCCGCTGTTGTTGTCGATTACGAAGAACTGCTGCGTGACGCCCGGCTGGTACGCGGACGGATTGCCGCGCACGAGCCCCGACAACTGCATCAGCATGCTGAAGCGATCCTGCACGCCGTCGGGCAGCGGTGCGTTATTTGGCGTGCGGGTGAACACGACCTGGCGGATCTCGCGGTTGAAGATCGCGATGTCCTCGGGGCGCTTGCCGCGTTTCTCGACATATCGATCGGGGGCCACACCGAACGCGTCGATGCGGCCTTCGCTGCGGTACGTGAACGGACCGACGAACGGCACGGGCATCGACACCGACAGGTCGTAGATGTGTCCGTCGGTGCGCCAGTGGATCGTGCCGATCATGTTCTGCATCCCGTTGTAGAACGTATCGTATTGCAGATCGCCGGACGACGGCGCCACGAACTTCACGCCGCTCGTCGCGGGGCCCGGCGTCGCGGCACTGCTCGCGCCCTCGGCCGGTGCCGCATTCGCGTCCGATGCGCCTGCCGTGCCGCTCGCGGCGGAGGCGGCGGCGGCAGGCGGCGGCTCGCCGTGCTCGGCCGTCTGCGTCGACGTCAGCACGGGCTCGGGCGACGGCGCGTGCTTCGGTGCGGCGGGAGCAGGCTTCGCCGGCGCAGGCTCGGCATGATGTTCGGCTGGAGGTTCGACCGGCTTCGGCGCGGGCTGGCGCTCGATCGGCCGCGGCTTCAGCAATTCGATCTGCACCGGGATCTCGGCGGGCGCGGGCGGCGTGAACGATTCGCGGTTGCGCGTCAGCCACAACGCGGCGAGCGCGTGCAGCACCAGCACGACGACGATCGCGATGCCCGCGCGCAGCCAGTGGCGGGGCAGGACGTGACGAGAACGGGTGTCGGCAGGCGGCATCGGCGAAAACGGAACAGGGTTGGGGCAGTCGTGGCGGATCGTGCATGACGTACATCGCAACGGCACGTCACGACCGCACGTCACACCCATCGGACCGCCGGCCGCGCCGCGCGTTCGCGCTGCATCGCGCGCATTCGCCCGGGTGTCGCGCGGGTCGCGTGTCAGGCGTCGCGCGCGTCCGGACTATAGCCGAGTTCGTAAGACAGTTTCTGCGCGCACGCGCGCAGCGCGGTGTCGATCTCGCCGCCCCACGCGATGTCGAACGTGCCTTCCTGACCGAGCGCGACGATCGCGAGCGCCAGCTCGCCGACCGCATCGAACACCGGCATGCAGAACGCGTGGATCGTCGGCAGCAGCATCCCTTCGACGCGCGCGGCCTGATGCGCGCGCACGTCCGCGAGCACCGCGTCGACCTCGTCGAGCGTGCGCGGGCCGCCGTGATGCGGCGAGCGGCGCGTGTCGGCGAGCTCGCGTTCGAGCATCGCCGCGGTCTTGCTGCGCGGCAGGTACGCGGCGAACAGCAGGCCCGTCGCGGAGCCGAGCAGCGGCATCACGTCGCCGAGCTTCAGCGACGCCTTCGCGGGGTGGCTCGATTCCATCCAGTGCACGATCGTCGGGCCCTGATTGCCCCACACCGCGATGCCGACGGTCTGGTCGACGCGGTCGCGCAACTCGGTCAGCGCGATTCGCGCGAGTTTCACGCCGTCCACGCGCGCGAGCCGCGCGAGGCCCATCTGCAGCGCGAAGCCGCCGAGTTCATAGCGGCCCGACACGGGATCCTGCGACACGACGCCGAGCCGCGAGAAGCTCACCAGATAGCGGTGCGCCTTCGCAGGGCTCATGCCCGCGCGCTGCGCGAGGTCGCGCAGCATCATCGCGCGCGGCTCGCTCGTCAGCACCTCGAGCAGGCGGAAGCCGACCTCGATCGACTGGATGCCGGAGCGGACCTTCTCGCCGCCTTCGCCATGCTCGCCGGAGCCGGTGTCGTCGGTGTCGGAATCAGCGAGATCGTCGTCGGGAAGCGGGTTGGCGGGCATGGGCAACGGGGGCGCGGCAAGGCGGCAAGGGTCGGGACGAAAGCGGCACGCACGATCGTGGCGCGCCGCGCGGATTCACCATCGTAAAATAGATTCCCTCCATCGTCACTACAACGGCAGACACCCCATGAAACTTGCATCGCTGAAGGACGGCACGCGCGACGGCCAGCTGATCGTCGTGTCGCGCGACCTGCACACCGCGGCGATCGCCGATGCGATCGCACCGACGCTGCAGCGCGTCCTCGACGACTGGGCGTTCTACGCGCCGCAACTGCGCGACCTGTCCGACGCGCTGAATCACGGCCGCGCACGCAACGCGTTCGCGTTCGATCCGGCGAACTGCATGGCGCCGCTGCCGCGCGCGTTCCAGTGGGCCGACGGTTCCGCGTACGTGAATCACGTCGAGCTCGTGCGCCGCGCGCGCGGTGCGGAGATGCCGCCGGAGTTCTGGACCGATCCGCTGATGTACCAGGGCGGCAGCGACGACTTCCTCGGCGCGCGCGACGACATCGTCTGCGCGTCCGAGGAGTGGGGCATCGACTTCGAGGCCGAAGTCGCGGTGATCACCGGCGACGTGCCGATGAGCGCATCGCCCGACGACGCGCTGAAGGCCGTGCGGCTCGTCACGCTCGTGAACGACGTGTCGTTGCGCAACCTGATTCCGGCCGAGCTCGCGAAGGGCTTCGGCTTCTTCCAGAGCAAGCCGGCCACCGCGTTCGCACCGGTCGCGGTGACGCTCGACGAGCTCGGCGACGAATGGCGCGAAGGCCGCGTGCACCGGCCGATGATCGTCCACTGGAACGGCAGGAAGGTCGGCCAGCCCGACGCGGGCACCGACATGGTGTTCCACTTCGGCCAGCTGGTCGCGCATGCGGCGAAGACGCGCAACCTGCGTGCCGGCTCGATCGTCGGCTCGGGCACCGTGTCGAACAAGGACGCGAAGCGCGGCTACTGCTGCATCGCCGAGAAGCGCTGCCTCGAGACGATCGAGCACGGCGCGCCGCAGACCGAATTCATGCGCTATGGCGACACCGTGCGCATCGAGATGTTCGACTCGGCCGGCAAGTCGATCTTCGGCGCGATCGAGCAGTCGGTCGCACCGCCCGACGGCGCGGCCTGACGCACGCGCGAAGCCCGGCTCCGGCCCGCGCGCCGGGTTTCGCCCGATGTTTGCCCGCGCGGGCTTGGCTACACTCGATTCAGGCGTTTCAAACGCCTCAAGCACCGGGAGCTGCGCATGGCCGATCTTGCCGCATACGGCGGTTACGAAGCATTGAAGGTGACGCGCCGCGAGCATGGCGTGCTCGATATCGTGATGAGCGGCGAGGGCGCGAACCGCAGCGGCCTCGCGACCGCGAACGAGCGCATGCATCGCGAACTCGCCGACATCTGGCGCGACGTCGACCGCGATCCCGACACGCGCGTCGCGGTGATCCGCGGCGAGGGCAAGGGCTTTTCGGCGGGCGGCGATCTCGCGCTCGTCGAGGCGATGGCGAACGACTTCGACGTGCGCGCACGCGTGTGGCGCGAGGCGCGCGACCTCGTCTACAACGTGATCAACTGCAGCAAGCCGGTCGTCTCCGCGATGCACGGCCCGGCCGTCGGCGCGGGGCTCGTCGCCGGGCTGCTCGCCGACATCTCGATCGCCGCGAAGGATGCGCGCATCATCGACGGTCATACGCGGCTCGGCGTCGCGGCCGGCGATCATGCGGCGATCGTGTGGCCGCTGCTGTGCGGGATGGCGAAGGCGAAGTACTACCTGCTGCTGTGCGAGCCGGTGAGCGGCGAGGAGGCCGAGCGGATCGGCCTCGTGTCGCTCGCGGTCGAGCCGGCCGACCTGCTGCCGAAGGCGTACGAAGTCGCGGAGCGGCTCGCGCACGGGTCGCAGTCGGCGATCCGCTGGACCAAGTACGCGCTGAACAACTGGCTGCGCAGCGCCGGGCCGACCTTCGATACGTCGCTCGCGCTCGAATTCATGGGCTTCTCCGGGCCCGACGTGCAGGAAGGCATCCGCTCGCTGCGCGAGCGGCGCCCGCCCGATTTCCCCGGCGACGCACCGTTCTGACGCGCGCTATCATCGAACCAGGGCGGCCGCGCGACCCGTGCCGGCCGCTTCGCTCACCCAGTCAACCAGGATGCCCGTAATGACGAACGAAGCCTCCGGCTCCAATCCTTTCGCCGGCTTTGCCGGTTTCAAGCCTGCCGACATGCTCGACCGGATGTGGGACATGATGCGGATGTCGCCGTTCGGCGGGATGGCGTCGTTTCCGGGCGCCGCGTCGGGGTTGCCGCCGTCGCTGTCGAGCATGTCCGACATGATGGCGCCGCTCACGAGCGTCGAGGAGCTCGACAAGCGGATCACCGATCTGCGCGCGGTCGAGCAATGGCTCAAGCTCAATCTCGGGATGCTGCAGTCCGCGATCCAGGCGCTCGAGGTGCAGCGCGCGACGCTCGCGACGCTGCGCGCGTTCGGCGCATTCGCGCAGAGCTCGATGTCGGCGGCCGAGGAAGCCGCGGTCGCGGCCGCGCAAGCGGCGTCCGCGCCGCGCGCCGATGCGCAGCAAGCGCCGGATGCCGGCGCTGCCGACGCGCCGCCCGCAGGCGACGCCGCGCAGCAGGCGTTCGACCCGGCCGGCTGGTGGAACCTGCTGCAGGCGCAGTTCAACCAGCTCGCGAGCCTTGCGATGACGCAGCCCGGCGTGCAGGCCGATCAGCCGGACGATGCATCGCCCGCGCAGGCCGCGCCGACAGCGCAGGCGGAACCGCCCGCACCGGCCGCGGCCGCTGCCGCCGCGCCGCGCAAGCCGGCCGCGAAGCGCGCGAAGCCGTCCGGTTCGGCCGCGGCGCGCGCGGCGGCCGCTTCGTCGCCCGAAACGCGTCCGCCGAAGCGCTCGACCTGACGCGAACCGGATGGCAGGTCGATCATGCGGCTCGCGCTCGTTCTGATGGGGGGCGGCGCCCGCGCCGCCTACCAGGTCGGCGTGCTGAAGGCGCTGGCCGAGATCGCGCGCGAGGCCGATCCGCAGCGGCATACGGTGCCGTTTTCGGTCGTATGCGGCTCGTCGGCCGGCGCGATCAATGCAACGTCGATCGCGAGCCACGCGGACGATTTTTCGCACGGCGTGCGGCGCCTGCTCGAATTCTGGGAGCCGCTGCGCGCGGACTACGTGTATCGCACCGACTGGCTCGGCATCGCGGCGGCCGGTGCACGCTGGCTCGCGGCGATGAGCTTCGGCTGGGCGGCACGCCGTTCGCCGCGCGGGCTGCTCGACAACGCGCCGCTCGCGCACTTGCTGCAGCGCGAGCTGAGTTTCCACCGGATCGAGCAGATGCTCGAGAGCCGGCTGCTGCATGCGCTCTCGATCACGGCGCTCAGCTATTCGAGCGGACGGCACCTGACGTTCTACCAGGCCGCCGAGCCGATCCAGGCATGGCGGCGCGCGCAGCGCACCGCACGGCTCGTTGACCTGTCGGCGTCGCACCTGCTCGCGTCGTCGGCCATTCCGTTCGTGTTCCCGGCCGTGCCGCTCGTGCTCGACGGACAGGTCGAGTACTTCGGCGACGGGTCGATCCGGCAGGTCGCGCCGCTGTCGCCGGCGATCCACTTCGGCGCGAACCGGATCGTCGTGATCGGCGCGGCCGATCCGCGGCCCGAGATTCCCGCGGCGAACGGTTCGGGGCGGGTGCGCGGCTATCCGACGCTCGCGCAGATCGGCCAGCAGGTGCTTGCGAGCGTGTTTCTCGACTCGATCGGCGCGGACATCGAGCGCATCGAGCACATCAACCGGATGATCGAGCACCTGCCTCAGCAGGTCGAGGTGGACAGCGGCTGGCGGCACGTCGACGTGCTCGCGATCGCGCCGTCCGAGCGCATCGAGCTGATCGCCGCGAAACACCTGAAGCAGATGCCGGCGACCATGCGCGGGTTGCTCGGCGCGATCGGCGGCAGCCAGCCGGCCGGCGCGTCGTTCGCGAGCTACCTGCTGTTCGAGGAGGCATTCACGCGCGAGTTGATCGAGCTCGGCTACCGCGACGGGCGCGCGCAGCGCGACACGCTGGCGCAATGGATCGCGGGGGCCGACGGCTGCAGCGCGCCGCCGACGGGCACGCCGCCGGAGGGTGGCATCGCGACGGGCGAAATACGGGTCTGACGCGAGTCCGGTCGCGGAAACGGCGCTGAAGCAGGTGCGCCTTACAGATCGGTTGCGTTTTCGCGACGCCTGCCCGCGACCGATCGCCGCACCGCAGTGGGCGGCGCGCGACCGGGCCGGCGTCTCGGAACCGTCATGGGTGCGTGCTATCATGGCCGCCGCCGTATACACCATATCGAGCAGCCTGCCGTCCGGCAGCCGTACGGAGAACCCGTCCGGAAGCCGTGTGACGCCGGGGCCGGCTCGTCAACGAGCCGGCTTGCGCCGGCCCCCCACATGAGGCACGCACGGCCGGCTCCGTTCGAGCGGAGCGGGGGCTGCGGCGTGCGTCGAGGCGGCGGCGCGGCCGCCTGGCAGCCGGATTTGGAATCTGCGTCCGGCGGCTGGATTCCCGCGTAAAATTAGAGTCTTGGCTGCGAAAAGCGCGCTCGCGCGCGTACGCGGCAACAGTCACGTTTAGAGAAGTCGCATTGCGCAGAACAGGGGTGGGACCATCATGAACACCATGCTTTATCCGGAACTTTACAGGTCGCTCGAAGCTGTCCGCTGGGACATGGAGAAGGACATTCCGTGGGACAAGTTCGACGCTTCGCTGCTCACCGACGAGCAGGCGAAGACGATCAAGATGAACGCGATCACCGAATGGTCGGCGCTGCCCGCAACGGAAATGTTCCTGCGCGACAACCAGCACGACAGCGACTTTTCCGCGTTCATGAGCGTGTGGTTCTTCGAGGAGCAGAAGCATTCGCTCGTGCTGATGGAATACCTGCGCCGCTTCCGGCCGGAAATGGTGCCGACCGAGGAAGAGCTGCACGCGGTGCGCTTCCAGTTCGATCCGGCGCCGCCGCTCGAGACGCTGATGCTGCACTTCTGCGGCGAGATCCGCCTGAACCATTGGTATCGCTGCGCGGCCGACTGGCACACCGAGCCGGTCATCAAGCACATCTACGAAACGATCTCGCGCGATGAAGCGCGCCATGGCGGCGCTTACCTGCGCTACATGAAGAAGGCGCTGAACAACTGCGGCGACGTCGCGCGCGCGGCGTTCGCGAAGATCGGCGTGCTGATGGCATCGGCGCGCCGCACCGAGAAGCCGCTGCACCCGACCAACCTGCACGTGAACCAGGCGCTGTTCCCGCGCGACACCGTGCAGTCGCGCCTGCCCGATCCGGAATGGCTCGAGCGCTGGCTCGACGAGCAGATCCGCTTCGACGGTGAGTGGGAAAAGAAGGTCGTCGACCGGATCCTGCACAACCTGTCGATCCTGTTCGAGCGCACGTTCGCGACCGCGCAGGAGCTGAACCGCTATCGCAAGGAAGTCACCGGCCGCCTGCAGTCCGAAAGCGGCCCGTCGTCGGCCGCGCAACCGGCCTGACGCCGCGCGGCGGCGCAGCCGCCGTGACGCTCCGCCGGTTGCGATCGTCGCAGTGAATTCCTGCATGAAGCCCGCCCGGCCCTCCGGCGGGCTTTTTATTATCTGGCGCCGCCGCGTCCTGTCGCGACGTGCACCGCGCGCCGCTCACGCCATCCGAACTCCATCATGTCCGCCACCTTCGAACGCAAGCTGATCACCCGCGACGCCCTGGTTGCCCTGCGCGCTTCGCTGCCTTCGCCCGTCGTGTTCACCAACGGCGTGTTCGACATCCTGCACCGTGGCCACGTCACGTATCTCGCCGATGCCAAGGCGCTCGGCGCGTGCCTGATCGTCGGCGTGAACAGCGATGCGTCGGTGCGCATGCTCGGCAAGGGCGACGACCGTCCGATCAACCGCGAGGACGACCGGATGGCGCTGCTCGCGGCGCTGGAGAGCGTCGACTGGGTCGTGAAGTTCGAGGAAAAGACGCCGGTGTCGCTGATCGAGGCCGTCCGTCCGGACATTCTCGTGAAGGGCGGCGACTACGACATGGACGCGCTGCCGGAATCGGCCATCGTGCGCGGCTGGGGCGGCCGTGCGCTCGCGATTCCGTTCGCGCATGACCGCTCGACCACCGCGCTGCTGAAGAAGGTGCGCGCGCAGCAGTCCTGAGGCGTGTGCCGCGCCGTCAGGGCGCGGATGCCGCGAGCGGCTCTGCCGTGAGGGCCGGCGCGGCGATCGGAGCGCCGATCACGGGCTGATCGGTCGCCTGCGCGAGCGGCATCGCATGCACTGCATCGGGCCGCACCTGCCGGGACAGCACGCCCGGTTCACGCGCGCCGGCCGCCGGCGGCGGCCCGAACACGCCGCGCACGGCCACGAACGCGAGCAGGTTCGCGAGAAAGAGAACAGCGATCAGCCAGCGCAGCATCGTCGACACTCCTCGTCGTGGTTCAGTCGTTCAACCGTTCAGTCGCGCCGGCCGCATGGCAAAGGTTGCCGTTGCAGCCGGCGATCGTTCGCGACGGCCGGGCCGCGTGGGCGGCCGGCTGCCTGCATGGGCGCACACACCGCGCCCGTTCTTCCATCCTTCCTGTGACGATGCGCGCAGCCGGGCATCCGTCGACCCGGTCGGTGCGACGCCGGCCGGTTTTCGTCAATCCTGCGCCGCCCCTTCCGCGGCGATCAACGCAAGCCCCGACAGGATCAGCGCGTCGTGCCGCGTATGCGGCAGCGTGAGCGCGCGCGCGACGTCGTCCGCCGCACCGCCTGCCAGCACGAGCCGCACGGGCGCCTGCCACGCATCGGCGAGATCGCGCCATGCGCGCTCGATCAGCCCCGCCTGCGCGTACAGGCAACCCGCCGACAGCGAGCGCGGCGTATCGACCTGGAACGGCTCGGCCTGCGCGCCGGCGAGCAGCCCGCTCGCGATGTCGGTGGTCAGCGTCGGCAACTGCGCGGTGTGCGT
>Ga0105237_10008817_pt1 | contig 10876 bp, 10 predicted proteins | sample KBSC24metaG_FD_81520 | JGI IMG/M metagenome (GOLD analysis project Ga0105237, IMG submission 81520) | Corn rhizosphere microbial communities from Kellogg Biological Station, Michigan, USA - KBS C2-4 metaG | ecosystem: Host-associated > Plants > Roots > Rhizosphere > Soil | place: Michigan, USA... | reverse complement strand
TGGCGCGTCGATCAGTCGGATCACGGTCACGGAGCTGCGCGAGAACACGTTCTACGCGCAGATCACGGTCGTCCAAGACGGCCAGGAGGTCGAGGTGGACTCCCGGCCCTCCGATGCGATCGCACTCGCGATTCGTGCCGAGGCGCCCATCTTCGCCGCCGACGACGTGATCGCGGAGTCCGCGATCGAGTTCGAGGGCGAGGAGGTCGACGAGGAGCAGCTCGAGGCAGAGGTGCTGAAGTTCCGCAGCTTCCTCGAGGACGTGACGCCCGACCAGTTCGTCGTCGAGAACGGCGACGAGGAAGACTGAGCAGCTAGATCGGAGGGCCCCTCCTAGCGCACGACGATGAAGGCGAGTGCCGCCCCGTTGAAGAGGGCGTGCACGAGCATCCCCGGCACGACGCTCGACGTGCGGTCGCGGAGCCAGGCGAGACCGATACCGAACGGAACCAGCACGATGAGCGCTTCGACGAGCCCGTGCGCGAGGCCGAACACGATCCCGACGAGGAGGATCGACGGCATCCGGCCGAGGAAGCGAAGCAGCGACTGGCCCACACCGCGAAAGGTCAGCTCCTCGACGAACGGCGCGATCACGGCGAAGAGCACGAAGTTGGCTGCGAAGGCGCCGGCGTGTGCCGGTTCCCAGTGCACGTTCGTGATCCCTTGCTCGGAGCCCGGGGACTCCGGAAGCGGCAGGAACGACGCAAGCGTCTCCCAGACGAGGATCCCGACGATCACCGCTGCGCCGAGCTTGAGTGCCCTCCCCCAGCTTCGTGGCGGCCGCAGCGCGAGAAGGTCGAAACGGTCGACCGCGATCAGGAGGACGATCCCGAGCCAGACGGCGTAGATGACCGTTCCGCCCGCGAACGTCGAGTAGGAGTAGATCTCCTGGTGCGAGGTACCGCGACCCGTGCCGGTTCCGCCGGCGAATCGTGCCGCGTAGTTGAGGACGGCGATCAGTCCGACGAAGACGCCCCAGAAGACGAGACGTCTGTGGTTGTGCCGCGGGAGCGGCTGTGCAGCTTCAGTCTCCACGACGGCGCAGCATAGGGTTCGGCCAATGCGCCACTTCACGCCCGAGGAGGCGAATGCCGCACTGGAGCAAGTCAGGCCGCTCGCCGAGCAGCTCGTCGCGGGCCGGCAGGAGCACGCGGCCGCGCTCGAGCGGCAGGAGGAGCTCGAGGGGAAGATTCGGGGCAACGGCGGAGGCATCCCACCGGCGGAGCTCGCGTCGGCAACGGCGGAAGTCGACGGCCTCGCTCGGCGCCTTGCGCGCCTCGTCGACGAGATCGCGAGCCACGGCGCGCAGGTCAAGGACCTCGACAGCGGGCTGATCGACTTCCCGGCGCTGCACCACGGCGAGACGGTGCTCCTCTGCTGGCAGCTCGGCGAGGACGAGATCGCCTGGTGGCATCGGATCGAGGACGGCTTCGCGGGTCGGCGCCCGCTGCCGTTCGACTGAGGATTTCGCGCGCCCACCGCGAACTCCGGTACGGGGATGAGTCCGTTCTGGAGGCACATCGTCGTGGCCGCGGCGATCTTCGTCCTCGTCTCCCTGCTCGCGCGCCTGATCGACTGGTCCCTGCAGCGGCGGCCGCTGCCTCCGGAAGCCGTCACGCGCTATCGCATCTTCCGGCGGACGGTGGCCGTGATCGTCCTGGCCGTCGGCCTCTTCTCCGCGTTGCTCGCCATCCCCGAGGTCCGCGCCGTGGCGGGCGGTCTCCTGGCCTCATCGGCGCTTCTGGGGGTCGTCCTCGGCTTCGCGGCGCAAAGGACGCTCGGAAACTTCGTCGCCGGGCTCCTGATCGCCCTCGCCCAGCCTGTGCGCATCGGCGACCGCGTCGAGTACGACGGCACGCCCGGCGTGGTCGAGGAGATCGGCCTCACCTACACGTTCATCCGAGCGGGCGACGGCCGGCGAATCGTCGTGCCGAACGAGAAGCTCGCGTCCGACACGATCGTCAACGCCTCCATTCGCGGACGCGAGACCTATGCGGAGGTGTCGGTGCCGGTCCCGCTGAGGACCGACCTCGAAGCCGCGCTCGACGCCTTGCGGGAGGACGTTGCCGAAGAACGGGACGCACAGGTTTACGTCAGCGCGTTGGCCGACGCCGCGACCGTCACCGTGCGGGCGGTCGCCGACGACGACGTGGCGGCGCTGCAGCTCGAGCGCGAGCTTCGCTTGCGCGCTCAGAAGCGGCTCCGAGCGCTCGGCGTCTGGGCGTGAGCCGCAAAAAGACGCCGAAGCGGCGTCACCGCACTCTCCTTGTTCTCGCGATCGCCGTTCCGCTCGCGCTGCTCGCCCTCACGGCCGCGGGTGAGGCCGTCTACTTCGGCCCGAGCTGCGATCTGAGCACGCTGCGGCCGGTGCGACAGGCGCAGAGCTCACTCGTCTACGGCGCGAATAGCAGTCTGATCGGCGTCCTGCCGGCCGTCGAGAACCGAACGGCGGTCGGCCGTGACGCGATCAGTCCGTGGATGCCGAAGGCGACTGTCGCGATCGAGGATCGCCGCTTCTACCACCACGGCGGCGTCGATCCGGTCGGGATCTTGCGGGCTCTCGTCGCCGACGTGAGCGCCGGCCACATCGTCCAGGGCGGCTCGACGATCACGCAGGAGCTTGTCCGCAACCTCTACCTCACCCGTGAGCAGACGCTACGGCGAAAGGTGGTGGAGGCGTGTCTCGCGGTCAAGCTCTCGCGGGCGTGGTCGAAGGAGAGGATCCTCACGTCGTACCTCAACGACGTCTACTACGGCAACCATGCGTACGGGATCCAGGCTGCCGCCGAGACGTACTTCTCCGTTCCGGCCTCTCGTCTGACGCTCGTGCAGGCCGCGCTCCTCGCCGGGCTTCCGCAGGCGCCGTCCTACTACGACCCGCTCCACAACCCGATTCCCGCGCTCGCGCGGCGGGACGAGGTGCTGCATGCCCTGCGCCGCAGTGGCGACATCTCCGAAGCGCAGTACACGGTGGCCGTGCGCGACCGGAGCCTCCACCTTCACCCAAGCCCGGCGTACGCGAGCAGCGAGCCGTACCTCGTCGGTTATGTGGAGAACCTGCTGGAGCAGACGTACGGAGCGGCGACCGTCCGGGCCGGGGGCCTGAAGATCTACACGACGATCCGGCCTCGTCTCCAGCGTGCCGCCGTGCGCGCGCTTTCCGAGGTGCTGTACTCGCCGACCGACCCGGCCGGTGCCATCGTCTCGATCGACCCTGCGACCGGCGCGATCCAGGCAATGGCGGGTGTCAGCCCAGGCACACCGGACAACGAGTTCAACCTCGCCACGATGGCAGAGCGTCAGGCGGGGTCGATCTTCAAGCCGATCGTTCTTGCCGCGGCGGTCGAACAGGGCATGAATCCGTGGGCGACCCGCTACCTCTCCGCGCCGTTCTACTACGTGCCGCTCCACTGGCGCGTCGGGACCTACGACGGCGTCTATGCCGGGCCGGAGTCGGTCGCGGCCGCGACGCTCCACTCGGACAACACGATCTACGCACGGCTCGCCTTGGACGTTGGCCCGGACTCGATCGTCGCGATGGCGCAGAAGCTCGGCGTGCGGGCTCAGCTGCAGTCGACACCGTCTCTTGCTCTCGGCGCCGACGCCGTGAGTCCGCTCGACATGGCGTCGGTGTACGCGACACTCGCCGCCGGCGGCGTCTATTCGCGGCCGCTTGCGATCCGCCGAGTCGTCTTCTCCGGAGGCCAGGTCGACGCCGACTGGAGCCGGGTGGAGCGGCAGCGGGTCGTGCCCGACTGGGTCGCCGCGACGGTGACCCACGTGCTCGAAGAAAACATGCTCCACGGGACGGGGATCGGCGCACACGTTCCCGGTCGTGTCGACGCCGGCAAGACCGGCACGACCGACAACGACGCGGACGCGTGGTTCTGCGGCTACGCGCCATCCCTGGAGGCAACCGTCTGGATCGGCTACCCGCGGGCGGAGACGCCGATGCTCGACGTACACGGCTCGGCTGTCTCGGGGCCGACGCTTCCCGCGACTGCCTGGCGGCTGTACATGGAGCAGGCACTCGACGCCGCCCCGAACCTCGCCTTCCCGCCCGTTTTGTCTCCGGTGCAGTTCGTGCCCTGGGACAGGACGTACGCGTACCGCGTCGCGCCGCAGTAGCCGCGGCTGCAGACTACGAGCAGTGGCTTCACTGCTCACACTCGAGGAGGCACGGGAGCGCGTGCTCGCGCGGGCGCGGCCGCTGCCGGCGGAGCCTGTGCCGATCGGCGAAGCGGCGGGACGAGTGGCCGCGGAGGACGCGCGCGCGAGCGTCGACCTCCCTCCGTTCGCGAGTTCCGCGATGGACGGCTTTGCGGTTCGCTCCGAGGACCTCCCGGGGCCGCTCCTGATCAGCGGCGAGTCGGCCGCGGGCCGGCCCCACGAGGGGCGGCTCGAGTCGGGCTGCGCAGTCGCCATCTCCACCGGAGCGGTGGTCCCGGAGAGCGCGGACGCGGTCGTTCCGATCGAACGTGTTGTCCGATCCGCAAACAGAGTGGAGATCTCGCATGCGATCGAGCCTGGCGCGAATGTCCGTCCTCGCGGGGGTGACGTCGCCGCGGGCGAGGTCGTCGTCCCGGCCGGCACGACGTTCACGCCGGCGCGGCTCGCGGCCGCCGCAGCCGCCGGTGTGGCGGTCGTGTCATGCCGTCGCCGCCCGCGCGTCAGCGTGCTCGCGACCGGGAGCGAGCTCGTTGCTCCGGGCGAGGAGCTTCGGCCCGGCCAGATCTACGAGGCGAACGGCCTCATGCTCGGCTCCGCGCTCGTAGCGGCCGGCGCGCAGGTGGTGGTGGAACCCACCGCTGCAGACGACGAGGCGGTCCTGCGAGAGGTGCTCGAACGAGGGCTTGCGTGCGATGCCCTTGTGACGTCGGGTGGCGTGTCGGTCGGCGAGCACGATCTCGTTCGGGCGGTGGAGCGGGAGCTCGGGGTCGAAGAGGTCTTCTGGCGTGTTTCGATCAAGCCGGGTAAGCCCGTGTCTTTCGGCGTTCGCGGCGATACGCTCGTCTTCGGGCTACCCGGTAATCCTGTCTCGGCGCTCGTCGGTTGCGAGCTCTTCGTCAAGCCCGCGCTACGGGCACTGCAGGGACACGCGGAGCCGCTCCCTCGACTGGAATCCGGGCGTCTCGCAGTCGGTCTGCGGCGGAACGAGGAACGCGACGAGTTCGTGCGTGCGCGAGTGCGAGCGGAAGAGGACGGCGTTGTGCTCGAGCCGGTCGTCGGACAGGAATCGCACATGATCGTCCGTTCGAGCTCAGCCGATGCGCTCGTCCACGTTCCACGTGGAAACGGGGAGCTCGTTGCCGGCTCGCTCGCGCGCTGGTTCCCGCTCGGCGACTGACGACGCTTACTCGTTCACCGCGCGTCGCGTCTCGGAATGTGCTGTACGGCGGCGCTGTGCCAAGACGAGCGTGCGGATCAACTCGCGTAGCGGTCCGCGGCGGGGCCGTTCGTGGGGCGCCGGATACGGCGCGTAGCGTCCGGCGGCAAGCGCGGTGAGCTGGCCCGCGACCGCGAGCCAGCCGAGCCCGATCACCAGGAGTGGCAGTGGCGCGTAGCCGATCGCGAAGAGCTTGGCGAGATACCACGGTGCGTCCCAGCCGAGGCCGTAGTGGGTCGCGAACGACCAAACGAGGTAGAACGGTCCGGCGAATCCGGCCGCGAACACGCTTGCGCGCATTGCCGGGTGCCGCGACTGCACCTGCGGCAGCCAGAGCCAGGCGTGGAGCGAGGGAAGGACGAACACGAGCGCGAACGGATTCGTCGCCGCAACGAGCAGGCCGACGACGCCCAGCGCGAGTAGCGCTCCGCTCTGGCCCCCAAGCCGCTCCTCCGGCCGGATCTCCCGGCGGGGCAGGAGCCGGCTCCGCGCGACGATCCAACCTGCGGCCGCGAGCATGACGAAGGCGATGAGAGCCGCTCCCGGCCACTTCACGGTGTTCAACGTCGGCGGGTGCCCACCGCCGCCTCCCCAGAAGCCGAGCACACCGAAGATGAGGAAGAGCGCACCGACCCAGGTCCAGAACCCGAGCCGGCTCCGATAGCTGCGCAGAGCCGGCGCCACACGGATTCGGCGTCTCCGACACCGCGCGAACAGATCGACGGCGGCCGCGAGGAACGGCAAGAGCATCCCCACGAGCACGATCTCGATCGCCCAGCCGCGGATGAGCCGTTGCCCCAGGAAGACATAGCTCGTCGGGCCCTGGGCAAGCGAGACGCCCTGCTCCATGGCGTCGACCGTGTCCTGTGCGGCGAGGCCGATCAGGCCGAGATGCCGGACGTCGAGCCGCCCGGCCCTGCGGCGTCGAACCTCGGGCGGCCGCGCCCCGGCCGTCGTGATCGTCACGGCCGGGATGCCGCGACTGACGAACGGCGCCTGCTCGTATGGACTGAAGGGGAACGCGAGCCCGAACAGCTGCTGAAGCCCGCTTGGCCGCGCCGGCTCGTTGCCGCCCTCGTCCGCCAGTGCTGCCCGCAGCGTCTCGACGAGTCCCGGTGCGGGCGAACGGGCTGTATCGCCGTTCAGAACGAGCCGCGGCCGGCCGGTTCCGGCGATCGAATCGAGGTTGATGACCCCGAGAATGTTCTGGCGCGCTCCTGGCTCGGCCGCGAAATGCGCGGCGCCGCGAGCGCCGTCAGCTGCACCGTCCGTTGAGAGGAAGACGAGCGAGTATGGGAGCGAGACGCGTTGTGCTGCGGCCGTCGGCGCGTACGACCGTGCGAGCTCGATCAGTGCCGCCGTTCCCGACGCGTTGTTGTCCAGTCCTCCGTCGGCGCCCGTGCCGTCCCTGTGAGCCATGACGACGATCTCGGCGCGAGGCGTAAGGCCCGTTTTCTCGGCAACAAGGTTGACGAGCGTTGTGCGACGACCGCGGATCGTTGCCGTGAAGCGGTCGCTGCGGACGTCGAATCCGTAGGGCTGGAGCTCCCGCCGGAACCACGCAGCGGCCCCTCTCGCGTCCGGCGACCCCGGGGCTCGGTCCGGGTAGCGCGCGGCGAGATCGGTCGCAAGAGAAGCGGCCGTCGGTCCGTCGAATGCCGGCGGCAGGTTCGGTGCCTGGAGAGGCGACGGCCGTGCCACGCTGAATGCGAGCAGAAGCAGCGGCAATCCGACGAGGAGCCAGGTGCCTCGGTAGAGACGGCCGTTGACCGGACGCTCGAGGGATCCCGGCCGCAACCGTCGGCGCTCGGGTGCGGGCGAGGCGGCCGTCACGAACGCCCAGTTTAGGACGGGCTGCGGGCGGGACGTTTCCCCGTGGAAACGGAGTGGTTAGGGCTGGCGGTCGGCGGGAAGGCCGAGCCGAGGAATAAACATCGGGCGATGGGCAAGACGAGTGCGACCGCTACTGGTAGAAATCGGCGGGTTTAGAACCCGGAACCTACGGGAAGATGGCGAGTCATGGACGAGACGGTACTGGTCGAAGCGGCGGAGGAAGAGCTCGAGGGGATGAGAACCGTCCGCCTCCGGATCCCCGCGCGGGCTGAGTACATCGCTCTCGCCCGCCTCGCCCTCAGCGGCCTTGCCGACATCGTCGAGTTGTCCGAAGAGCTGCTCGCGGACCTCAAGCTCGCGTTGACCGAGGCCGTGTCGAACTCGGTCCGCCATGCGTACGCGGACGAAGGCGGCTTCGTCTCGATCGCCTACGAGCTCAGCCGCGGTGCACTCGCGATCGAGGTCGTCGACGACGGCGCGGGATTCGACCCCGACCGTCCGCCGCTGCTCGAAGGGGAGGAGCTCACGGAGGGCGGTCTCGGCATCGCGATCATCCGGACGATCGCGGACGAGTTCGAGCTCCATTCTCAGCCCGGTGTCCGCGGCTCGCGGCTTCGGTTCGCGAAGCGGTTGGGCGGGCCCACCTGATCGTTGTCAAGCACGACAACGACTCGGCGTAAGCTTCTCGTCGTCTTCAACCGCGCGCCGGTCGCGTACGGGCGTGATGCCGGAGGCGAACGGGTGGCGCAGCGCGGCGGCGGGGGAGTCGTCACGGCTCTCGGCGGCCTGTTCGCTCACCACGATGTCACGTGGGTGGCGAGTGCGATGAGCGACGAGGACAGGGCCGTGGCGGCCGAGCGCGGCGAGTCGTTCCTCGAGGAGACGGCGGACGGCGCCACCTACCGTCTGCGCCTGGTCACTCACGACCCGGCGGCGTACCACCGCTTCTACAACGTGCTCGCCAACCCGACGCTCTGGTTCCTGCAGCACTACCTGTGGGGCCTCGGCTCCGCGCCGAACTTCGGCCCGCAGCTCCACGAAGCGTGGAGCGACGGGTACGTGCCTGTGAACGAGGCGTTCGCCAGGGCCACGCTCGAGGAACTCGACCGCGAGCCCGATGCGGCCGTCCTGTTTCATGACTACCACCTCTACCTCGCACCGCAACTCGTCCGGGAGGCCCGGCCGAACGTGGTGACATCGCATTTCGTCCACATCCCGTGGCCGGAGCCGGACTACTGGCACGCGCTGCCCGAAGACCTACGCGTAGCCGTCCACGAGGGGCTGCTCGCGAACGACGTCGTCGGCTTTCACACGGAGCGGTGGCGGCAAGCGTTTCTGCGCTCGGCGGAGCGGCTGCTCGGCGCGCGTGTCGACGCGGGCACGGGGAGGGTCGAGCACCAGGGCCACACGACGCGTGTGGTCGCGCGGCCGATCGGTGTCGACGCCGAGGAGTTCGCGCGGCTGCAGAAGGACCCGGCCGTACTCGAACGAGAAGCGGCCCTGGTGGCGCGGCGCCCCGAGCAGCTCGTGCTGCGGGTCGATCGGACAGACCCCTCGAAGAACGTCGTGCGCGGCTTTCTCGCGTTCTCGTTGCTCCTCGAGCGCCATCCCGAGCTGCATGGCCGGGTAGGGATGATCGCGCTGCTCGCGCCTTCCCGGCAGGACATTCCGGAGTACGCCGAGTACGCCGCGGACGTCGAGGCCGCCGCGCGGGAAGTGAACGACCGCTTCGGTCGAGCCGACTGGCAGCCGGTGGAGCTCGACATCGCCGACGACTTCTTCCGCTCGGTCGCCGGCTACAAGCAGTTCGACGTGCTGCTCGTGAACCCCGTCTTCGACGGGCTCAATCTCGTGGCGAAGGAAGCGTTTCTCGTGAACCAGCACGATGGTGTGCTCGTCCTGTCCGAGAACGCCGGCGTGCACGAAGAGGTCGGCGAGTGGGCGCTGAGCGTGAACCCCCTCGACGTGGTTGGACAGGCCGAGGCGCTGCACACGGCGCTCACGCTCGAGCCTGCCGAGCGGCGGCGGCGAGCCGATGCGATCCGCACCCATGCCCACACGCATGACATCCGCGAATGGATCGTCGCGCAGCTGGCCGACCTCGACGCCGTACGATCAGCCTGATGGAAGACCTGTCGCATGTCGACGAGTCGGGCGCCGTACGGATGGTCGATGTCGGCGGCAAGGAACCGATGCGCCGGCGGGCCGTTGCACGGGCCGAGGTTCGAATGGCCGCCGAAACCGCGCGGATCCTCCGCGAGCTGCCGAAGGGCGATGCGCTCGCGACGGCGCAGCTCGCGGGAATCATGGCTGCGAAACGGACGAGTGAGCTCATTCCGCTCTGCCATCCACTCCCGCTGACGCACGTCGAGGTGACGCTCGAGGTGGGGGAGGAAGCCGTGGAGATCGTCGCTGCGGCCGAGACGACTGCTCAAACCGGCGTCGAGATGGAGGCGCTGACCGCGGCGTCGGTTGCTGCGCTCACGGTCTACGACATGGCCAAGGCGGTCGACAAGCAGATGCGCATCGCCGAGGTCGTGCTCGTGGAGAAGACGAAGGAAGGCGTCACCTGAAGGCTGCCGTGCTGACCGTGTCGGACGGGGTCGTGGCCGGAACGCGCGAGGATCAAAGCGGCGAGGCCCTCGACGAGCTGTTGCGCGGCGAGGGTTACGAGGTCGAGCGGCGGGTCGTTCCCGATGAGCGCGGGCAGATCGCGGCGGCGATCCGAGAGCTCGCTGCGTCGACGCGGCTCGTCCTTACGACCGGCGGGACGGGGCTCGCGCCGCGGGACGTGACGCCGGAGGCGACGCGGGACGTGCTCGAGCGGGACGCTCCGGGAATCGCGCAGGCGCTTCGGGCGGACTCGATCGCGAAGACGCCGCACGGCCTTCTCTCACGAGGCGCAGCGGGGGTTCTCGGCTCGACTCTCGTCGTCAACCTCCCGGGCTCGACGGGTGGCTGCCGGGATGGTTTCGCTGTTCTGCGACCCGCGCTGGCGCACGCGCTCGAGCTCCTGGCCGACGCGCCGACCACCCACGAGCAGACGTGACGGCCACTCCCAGCCAGGTGCTGCTCCCGACGCGCTTCGCGCGGCTCGTCAAGATCGAGCACACGGTCTTCGCGCTGCCGTTCGCCTACGTCGGGGCGTTCCTCGCCGTCGACGGGACGCCGAGTGGACACGATCTCCTCTGGATCACGCTTGCCATGGTCGGTGCTCGCTCGCTGGCGATGGCGCTCAACCGCCTGATCGACGCGGGCATCGACGCGAGAAACCCGCGGACGGTCGGTCGTGAGCTTCCGAGCGGCCAGCTGTCGGTTGCCCAGGTTGTCGTCTTCTGCGCCGCTTCTCTTGCGCTCTTCCTGGCCGCGGTGTGGCAGCTCGACCCACTCGTGCGCTGGCTCTGGCCGATCCCGGTGGTCGGCTTCGTCGTCTATCCGTACCTCAAGCGCTTCACGTGGCTCTGCCATCTCTGGCTTGGCGCGGTCGATGGGCTCGCGCCCGTCGGCGCGTGGGTGGCCATCACCGGGCGGCTTCCGTGGCAGGCCTGGATGCTCGGCGCCGCCGTCGCACTCTGGGTGGGAGGCTTCGATCTCTTCTATGCGCTCTTCGACGAGGACGTCGATCGGCGACAGGGTCTGCACTCGGTCGTCACGCGC
>Ga0105237_10008814_pt1 | contig 10877 bp, 10 predicted proteins | sample KBSC24metaG_FD_81520 | JGI IMG/M metagenome (GOLD analysis project Ga0105237, IMG submission 81520) | Corn rhizosphere microbial communities from Kellogg Biological Station, Michigan, USA - KBS C2-4 metaG | ecosystem: Host-associated > Plants > Roots > Rhizosphere > Soil | place: Michigan, USA... | reverse complement strand
CAGCGAGTCGGAACTAAAGTCGCCGCCGAGGACCACCATCACATCCGGCGCAACAAAACTCAGATCGCTTGCAGGCTTGTTGAAGCGCACCGCCATCACGAGATATTCAACAGACGACGGATCTATGCCGGCGCCTTTCTTTAGTTCCGCGAAGGCTCCGCGCATCTTCGCCAGCTCAGCCGGATCCATCACGCGTGGCGCAGCTTGGTTGAGAATACGTTGCGGGCTGATGTAGATCAGCGTATCCGCTTCCGGGAGTGTTGCCAGCGCGGCTTGCGGATTTTGCGCGAGGGCGTGGATCGAAATTGTTAGCAGAACGATGGCGCTTAGGGGAACGAGTCTTAATCGCAAATTGGACCTCCGTTTATTTGATCTGACGGTAGCGATAGCACTTCGAATCGTGATCGTTGACCAGGCCGACAGCTTGCATAAAAGAATAACAGATTGTCGAGCCGACGAATTTAAAGCCGCGTTTGAGCAGGTCTTTACTGAGCGCGTCTGAGATCTCCGTGCGGGCCGCCAACGGTTCGCCGGGCTTTCGCTTCAGTGGCTTGCCGTTCACAAATCTCCAGACGTAGTCTGCGAAACTTCCGAATTCGCGTTGCACTTCGAGAAACGCGATCGCGTTCGTGACGGCGGAGTTAATCTTCAGACGATTGCGGATGATGCTTGGGTCTTGCAGCAGGGCCGCGATCTTGTGATCGTCGTACTTCGCGACTTTCTTCGGATTGAAACCATCGAACGCCGCGCGATAGTTGTCGCGTTTGCGCAGGATCGTCTCCCAACTGAGTCCCGCCTGTGCGCCTTCGAGAATCAGAAACTCGAACAGACGCGTGTCGTCGTGAACCGGCACGCCCCACTCTTCGTCGTGATAGGCAATCGATAACGGCGTGGTGGCCCAGAAGCAACGAGTTAACATGGGCCGCTATTATATCTGTGGCTGGAGATTCGTCTATCCGATTCGGCCGGTCAGGCATTTCACTACCGTTACGAGCTCCCTGATCTCGACGGGCTTGGCGACGTGCGTGTTGTAACCGGCGGTGATGGCCCGGATTCGATCCTGAGTGCGTGCGTATGCTGTCAGCGCGATTGCCGGAATGTGCTTGCCTTGTTCGCCTTCATTAGTTCGCACCTGCTTGATCAGGTTGTAGCCGTCGATGTCGGCCAATCCGATGTCGCTAATCAACAGGTCAAACTCATGCGCGCGCAGCAGGTCGAGTGCCTCTGCGGCTGACGTAGCGCCCTGCACCTTCGCACCGTGCGCGGTCAGATCGATCCTCAGCAGGTCGAGCGCGTCCAACTCATCTTCCACTACCAGGATTCGCACGTTTGCGAGATCGACTTGTGTTACCTCTGTGAACTGAGTTGCCGGCGGCAGGCTCTCACGATTGAGCTCCGTGCTGGGCAGCGGAAGTCTGACAGTGAAGACTGCGCCCGTACCGGAGCGGACGTTCTCTGCCGAGATCAGCCCGCCGTGCAGCTCGACCAGGTGGCGTACGATCGCGAGTCCGAGGCCGAGCCCGCCATGGGTACGAGTGGTCGAGCCGTCCGCCTGTCGAAAACGTTCGAACATGTGCGGCAGAAATTCCGGTGCGATGCCCGGTCCGGTATCGCTCACGACGATCTCTGCGTAGACATTGCCGTGCGTGACGCGCACACCAACGACTCCGCCGGGAGGCGTGAACTTCGAAGCGTTCGAGAGCAGGTTCCACACCACTTGCTGCAAGCGATCTGCGTCGCCGGCGATGATCTTCAGACCAGGCTGGAAATGCGTTTCGATCTTGATCTCTTTTGCTTCGAGTGCGGGTCGCACTGCATCGAGCGCGGCGTTAACAACGCATACCAAATCAACTGGTCCAAGGTGAAGCTGAGGCTTGCCGGTGATCACGCGCGAGACGTCGAGGATGTCTTCGATGATTTGTTTCTGCGCCCATGCGTTTCTTTCGATCACCTCGATTGCGTGAGCGCAGCTTTCCGCGTCGAGACGGCCGGATTTCAGGATGCGCGCCCAGCCGATCACTGCATTCAGCGGTGTGCGCAGCTCGTGTGAGAGTGTTGCGAGAAACTCATCTTTCAAGCGGTTCGCTTTTTCTGCATCCGTACGTGCGGCGCGTTCGCGAACGAGGAGTTGGGCCAACTCCTTTTCGGTCTTTTTACGCGCAGTGATGTCGCGCATGATGCTGACGTAACACTGCGGTTCGCCGAGTCCGCTGCGCATGGTGAATAGAGAAACGTCGATGGTTCGTTCGTCACCGTTTTTCGTGCGACAGACGTGCTCGCCGGTGTAGTCGCCCGAGGCGACGAGTTGTTTAAAGATCTGCTGAAAAGTTTTTTCACCGAGATAGATTGCGGGCGTTTCACCTTCGAGATCGTGGTCGGCGTAACCGAGCATGGTGAAGTGCGCGCCGTTTTGTTGCAGGTACAGACCGTCCGGATCGATGATCGCGATTGCTTCTTTTGAGTGGGAGAAGATCTCTCGGTAAAGATCGCCGTGCAGTTCTACAGGGCGAACGCTCGGCTCTGGTTTTCGTCGCGAAGTGACCTCTGTAGACATGGCAACGCCCTGGGACAACGTGAATTCGAGGGAGGCTTTGCCGGGTGAAGAAATCTTAACAAAATAGGCCTGTATGTCCTAAAGGACCTGTTGCTTGATGGCGACCGGCCCGTTTGTGCGCACCGATTCGTACACCGCATCTGCGATTCGCACGGCCATGAGACCGTCGAGGGCGGTGACCGGCGGCGGTGAATTGTTCACGATCGAGTCAATGAACCCGCGGTCTTCCTGCACGTAGCCCCAACGCTCTTCGCGCGGAAGCTGGTGCATTGTCTGCACCGTGAAGTGTCCTTCAAGATTGCTGCTGCACGTAAGACTCTCCATCTCGCGCGTGAGGAGCGTCGCGTGATGACAAAACACTTCGACTCGTTCAAACGGAAACAACCAACTCGCATCCGCCGCGGTCGCGAGCGTCGCGTGCATCCCGTTCGCAAACTTCAACAACACCGAAAAATCATCGACCTCTTTGTATTCATGCGTCGATCCGATCGCGTGCAAACTCTCCACTTCACCAAACAGGAATCGCATCATGTCAAACATGTGAATCGGCGTCTCGTACAGAAACCCGCCGGTGATCTCCGTATCCCCCGTCCACTCAGGTTTGAGTAGCTCGCCGCGATTCATCTTGACGTGCGCGGAATGTGGCTTGTACGTCTCGGAGAGCATCTTCCTCAACGACGCATACACCGGCGCGAAGCGTCGATTATGGCCGACCTGAAAAACGCCTGGTCCTTCATTCGATTTTTCAAACACACTTTCCGCGTCCGCGGCGTTGGTCGCCAGCGGCTTTTCGCAGAAGACGTGCTTGTCGGTCTCGATCGCGGCCATCGCTAACGAGACGTGTTGCGTGTTGGGCGTTGTGATGTAAACGGCATCGGATCTCTCGAGTAATTCAAGCGTCGTGGCAACGGCAGTCGCGTTATACGAAGTGGCGAGACGTTCCGCTGCCTCGGGTACAACGTCGTAGATTGCCGTGAGTTGAACACGCTCGTCACAAGCCAGGACGCCCGCATGAACTCGCGCAATGAATCCGGCGCCCATAATTCCGATGTTCAGTTTCGCCATTCGCTCTAGCCTTTCGACAGCACGTGCTCCGTTGCTTCACGAGCTTCGCGCGCAAGTGTAAAAGGATCTCGTTCCAAGTACTCGGGGCGGAAGATCTCGACGCTCGCGACCCTGTCGTAGCCGATCTTTTTGAATGCCGACAACATCCCGCCGAGCGGCAAAATACCGAGACCAGGCAACAAACGGTGTCGATCTTCCAACTGCTCGCGCGGCAGATCTTCAGCGTCGTTGATGTGAAAGATCCGGATCATTTCTGGGTCGAGTGCTTCGATCATCTCGAACGTGGAGTTGCCGGCGTAGAAGTGAAAGCTATCGATTACGAGACCGAGATCTTTTCGATTCACTTCGTGGACGATCTCGGCCGCGAGATCGAGTGTCGGAACGCTGCAATCAGTTTGGCCCAGAAATTCGAACGCAAGCGCGACGTCGTGTGCCGCCGAGATGTCGCAGAGCTCGTTTAAAACTTTGATCGACTCAGCGATTACGTTTTCATGTGACGCGCCACCCTCCCGCAACCGGCCGGGCACGACGACTATGCACGGACACCCAATCGCAGCCGCAATCGCGCTCAGCTCGTCGCATTCACGCTTGATTCCGTCGTATGCCTGCGCGTCGCGAAACGTGATGTGTTCGATGGAGTTGATGCTGAGTGGCGACAGGCCCGATTCGGAGAAGAGATCTTTGAGCTCTTGCGCTGAACGTTCCTCGAGAAAACGGCGTAGCTTGGCGGCCCAGATTTCCAGGTATTCAAAGCCCGCGGATTTGGCTGCCTGCAAATCAGTCGCTAGGTCAGCCCGCATGGTCGTAGCGCCGTTAAGTGCGAGTTTCATAGTAGGTCGTATAGGTCCTATGAGTCTTATTGCAGACGAGAATAGCACGCCCGCCGCCGCGGTTTGACTTGCCGCATGCTTTAGTTGTAAAAGTGGCGTCAAAGACAACCGAATACGCATACCTAATTTCTCGGTTCCAGTGACCCGGGAATCGGTTTTTCAAAGCATAAGGAGATACAAATGGCCCTACGACTTGGCGATGTAGCACCCGATTTCACAGCAGACACAACTGAAGGCCCAATTAGCTTCCACGAATGGATTGGCGATAGTTGGGCAGTGCTGTTCTCTCACCCAAAAGATTTCACTCCGGTCTGTACCACTGAGCTTGGCTACGTGGCGCGCTGCAAACCCGATTTCGAAAAGCGCGGCGTAAAAGTGATTGGCCTTAGTGTCGATCCGACTGATTCACACAAACGCTGGGCTGAGGACATCAAAGAGACCCAGGGAACCGCGCTGAACTTCCCCGTGATCGCGGACCCGGATCACAAGATTTCGGAACTGTACGACATGATCCACCCAGAGATCAGCGACGTATTCACAGTCCGCTCAGTGTACGTCATCGGTCCCGACAAAAAAGTCAAACTGATGATCACTTATCCGGCCAGCACCGGACGCAACTTCGACGAGATCCTGCGCGTCATCGATTCACTGCAACTGACCGCGAAGTACAGCGTTGCGACTCCGGTCAATTGGAAGGACGGCGACGACGTGATTATCGTGAACTCGGTCTCTGACGAGCAGGCGAAGGAGAAGTTCCCGGGCGGTTGGAGAGCACCGAAGCCGTACCTGCGAATCACTCCGCAGCCAAACAAACCCGCTGCTCAAACCGATACGGCCGCGAAGAGCGCGTCGTAAAGTTTGCAAAAAGCTTGAATAGGTCTTATAGGTGTTATCGATACCTGTAAGACCTATTCGTCTGCATGACTCTTCCTCCCCAAACCCAACTCGGACGCTACCAGATTCGCTCACTGCTCGGCGCCGGCGGCATGGGTGAAGTCTATCTGGCGCAGGACACGAGCCTGAATCGCAAAGTGGCGTTGAAAGTCCTGCCCACCGATCTCGCCTCGAATCAGGACCGTATGCGCCGCTTCAAACAGGAGGCGACTGCGGCTGCGTCGTTGAACCATCCAAACATCGCGCACATCTACGAAGTCGGAGAAGCAAACGGCGTCAACTTCATCGCGATGGAGTACGTTGACGGCGCGACCTTGCGCAACAAGATTCACAACGAAGACGAAGATCTTTCGAAGCTCCTGCGCGTCATGCAACACGTTGCAGAAGGACTCGCGAAGGCGCACGACGCAGGCATCGTTCATCGCGACCTCAAGCCCGACAACATCATGATCACTTCCGATGGTCACGCGAAGATCCTCGACTTCGGTTTGGCCAAGCTCATCGAAGCGCCGGCGAATTCAGACAGTGAAGGTCCAACGATCCTGCAACAGCACTCAACGCCGGGATTGATTCTCGGAACGCTCGGTTACATGTCGCCCGAACAGGCGCAAGGCAAGACGAAGGAGATCGACCATCGTTCCGACATCTTTTCGTTTGGTTGCATTCTCTTTGAAGCGATCACCGGCCGAAAAGCTTTTTCCGGACAGGACCAGATCGACGTTCTCAACAAGATCATTCGCGAGCCGGTCGCGTCGCTGTCCACTTACAATCCAGGCGCGCCCGCCGATTTGCAACGTATCGTGCGGCGTTGTCTTGCGAAAGATCCGGACCAGCGTTACCAGAACATCAAGGACGTCGCGATCGAGTTGTAAGAAGTCCGGCGCGAGTTGCAGGAACGCGGCATCGATACGACTGTGCCGCCTCTGTCGTCGTCAAGCGCTGAAGCTCGAACTGTTTTGATGTCGGAGTCGACGCGCGTTCAGTCGCAGCCGCGCACTGCGGAGTCGCCGGCCTCAGCTTCAACGCGGGCTTCGAACGCCGAGTTCATTGTTAACGAGATCAAGCAGCACAAAACCGCCGCGCTTATCGGAACAGCGGTGCTATTGATTGTCGCGATAGCTGCCGTCGTCGGGTTTCGCTCCTATCAACATGCGCAAGAGACGGAGGTCGCCGTCGAATCGATCGCTGTGATCCCGTTCATGAATGAGGACAAGGATCCAAGCTCGGAATGGATCTCCGATGGATTAACCGAGAGCATCATCAACAACCTTACGCAACTGCCAAACTTGAAAGTGATCGCGCGCAGTTCCGTGTTTCATTACAAAGGGAGGGAAACCGATCCCATTGCGGTGGGCAAAGAGCTGGGCGTCCGCGCGGTGTTGACCGGCCGTTTGCAGCATCGTGGCGACAAGATGCTGATCAGTGCCGAACTGATCGACATCCGCGACAACAAACAACTCTGGGGCGACAAATACGAACGCCAGCTCGCCGACATGCTCTCAGTGCAACGCGAGATCGCGCGCGAGATCACTAACAACCTGCGACCGACACTCTCGGGCGTCGAGCAGTCGCGCATGGACAAGCAGTACACAGTCAATGCTGATGCGTTTCAGCTTTATCTAAAAGGCCGTTTCTACTGGAACAAACGTACCGGGCCGGATTTACATCGAGCGGTGCCGTTCTTTGAGCAGGCGATCGAGAAAGATCCAAACTACGCGCTCGCTTACACCGGTCTTGCCGACACTTATGCTTTGATCGCAGTCTACACAAACGAGCCCGCACGCGACGTAATGCCGAAAGCAAAGGAAGCGGCGCTGAAGGCACTCGCCCTCGACGACAACCTGGCGGAAGCTCATGCGTCGCTTGGTCAGATCACTGAGTATTACGATTACGACTTTGTCACTGCGGAGCGAGAGTATCGTCGCGCTATCGAGCTCAATCCGAACTATGCATCGGCGCACCAGTGGTTCGCTGAGCATCTTTGCGCTCTGAGACGGAACGATGAAGCGCTCTCTGAGATTCGTCGCGCTCTCGAACTGGATCCAATGTCTTTGATCATAAACCGCACCTATGGAGATGTTCTCGCCGACCAACGAAAGTTCGACGAAGCAATTCAGCAGTATCACAAGACTCTCGAATTGGATCCGAACTTTCCTACTGGACATTTTTTCCTCGCCCGCGCATACGAAGCCAAGGGTTCATATGACGAAGCGGTGAAGGAGTATGCCGCCTCGTCACAACTCGACCCGGTGTTGGCGGGAACGATGGATAAAGCCACCGACGTTTACAAGAAATCAGGTTGGAAGGCGTACGTGCAGTTCAACCTCGAGCAGTTGGTGGAGAAAGCTCTGACCCGCAAGTTTCCGGCTTTTGTGATCGCGAGTTTTTATGTGAAGGCAGATCGTAAAGATGAAGCGATACGCTGGTTGGAAAAAGGTTACGAGGAACGCGACTTTCGACTGACAAAGCTTAGCGGCGCGTTTGAGTTTGATGGTTTGCGCAGTGATCCCCGTTTCAAGGAGTTAGTGCGACGAATGGGATTGCCCGAGTAATGTTCTATTTCACGCCGCTCTATTTATCCAGCGCGTCATTTGTTGAAAACCTCGGTTGCGTCCATCGAGCGCACGTAACGTTCAAACTCTTCCAGGTCTTCGTCACCAAAGATCATTCCCGGAACATCGTTGATCATGACGTAGGTTGGGATCGCAGTTTTGATCTCGAGACCAACGTCAGCGTCTGCGTTGCACTTGTTCGGACACATCCAGTAATCAAACCTTGCGGTCGGCGCTGATGGACCATCAACCGCCGCCGCAAAGGGCTCCCACCTCTTATTGCAGCTATCACACTGGAGGACGGGAAGCCAGCCGTTGAGACTGACGCCTGCTTGTTTGAGGGCAACTTCCAGCTTGTCTCGGTTCATGATTGTCTGCTTCTATGTCATTGCTTTGGGAAAGTCAAGATTGGTTGACTGTCGAGCTGATTTCCTCTTCCGTTAGACCTTTGCACAAGAATTCATCCAGCCGCGGCTTCGCCGCCCGATGTGAGGCGGGGCTCAGCCCCGCCGTCAGCTTTCGAAAAGATGTGGGGCTTATGTGGCTTCATCATTATCATCTCCAGCAGCTACAAAACGGATTATAACTACAATACAATTCAGACAATCTATGAAATTGATTTTTTGCCTGATCCTGCTGTTGTTCGTCCAACAGGACGACGTGATTCGCACCGAAACCGACGTCACGAACCTGCCTTTCACGGCTACGGACAAACAGCATCAGTTCGTCACCACGTTGCGCGCTGAAGATCTGCGCGTGCTCGAAGATGGCGTACCGCAACAGCTCTTTACATTCCAACGCGAGACTGACCGGCCTCTCGCGATCGCGTTTTTGATCGACGTCAGTCGCTCGCAGGAGGTGACGCTCGGGGATGAGAAAGCGGCAGCGCGGCAGTTTATCGAGAAAGTGGTTCAGTCAAACAAGGATCAGGTTGCGATTATTCCGTTCACAGGTCTCGCTTACCTGGAGCAACCGATGACGCGCGACATTCTGAGTATTTACCGCGTACTGGAGCGTGTCGAAGTTGCAGCTCCAGCGTATCTCGGTGCCGGTCGTCCTTTAACAGGCATACCGACTGGTCCCGGTTTGCCCGCTCCTCCGGAAGAGGGGACTACTGCGATCTGGGACGCGATAGCGCTGACGTCCAGCAATGTGATGGAGAAGGCCCCGGGCCTGAGACGTCGAGCGATCATTCTTCTGACGGACGGTTTGAACACGACGGGCCGTTTGGCTCTTAAGGAAGCAGTCAATCGTGCGCTCGCTGCCGAGACAGTCATTTACGCGATCGGTATCGGTAACAAACGTGATGGAATCGATCGAGATGTACTTCGTGACGTGGCGCAGCGGACCGGCGGTCGTGCCTTCTTTCCCGACAAGAATTTCGACCTGAACGCTGCCTTTGCAGAGATCGAGCGCGAGCTGCGCACGCAGTATCTAATCGCTTACTCCTCAACCAATAAGAAACGCGACGGCACGTATCGAAAGATCACGATCGACATCACGAATCCCGATCTGCGCAAAGAGAAACTCGAAATCCGCCACCGCCCTGGTTATTACGCTAAAGAGCCACAAAAAGGCACATAAGCGACACAAACATTTACTTAGGAATGAAGCGCCACCGAGCCGGTTTTCTTTTGTGTGCTTTTTGTGCCTTTTTGTGGCTAAACAAAAAGATCTGCAAAAAAGATCTTGACAGGACCATGCGGCCTACTTTATACACGTGCGTTCGCGCGGAAGGCGCGTGAGGTGAAATCAATGATGACGAGCAGGACACACATAGAAAACAAACGGCGACAGAGTTGGTCGATGGGCGCCGGCGTGTGTGGCTTAGGTCTGAGCTTGTCACCCACCAATTATTTCGGCGGCAGACTCGGACTCGCATCGACGATCGTCGATACGCCGATCATCAGGCAATAATTCAGCGGGAGCGGACTCCCGCTCCCAAATCTCCAACGAAAAAATCGCGAGAATTGTAAGGAGCGGGCAGCTTCCCTCGGAGGCTTCAAGCCCGCTCTTTTCAGTTTTTTGACAATCGAAATACCTTTTTGCGAAAAGGAATTAGGACAAAAAACAAAAATAGGTCCTATAGGTCATATTAGGACCTATGCTAATCAACCGCTACCAAGAAAGGAGGTTCAACCGCATGCCTTACGAAAAGCTGCCACTCGGCGGAGCTCAGCACGACGTTTTGTCCTGGGCCAACCACGAGTTCAGCATCGAAGAGCAGAACATGCTCCTCAACGTTTCGCGCCTGCCATGCCTTTTCAAGCACGTCGCGCTGATGCCTGACGCGCATCTCGGAAAGGGAAGCATGGTCGGTTCGGTAGTTGCCACAAAAGACGCAGTCATTCCCGCAACCGTCGGTGTCGATATCGGCTGCGGAATGATGGCCGTCAAAACACCATTCAAGAGCGGCATCCTCGACGGTAAGTTGAAGGAGCTGCGCTCGAAGATCGAAGAAGCAATTCCAACCGGATTCAGCGAGTACAAGGAGTCAGTTGATGAATCGTCTTATTGGGACGGCTGGAGCGAATTCAAAGATCTTCATGAAGGAGTTCAGGATCGCAAAGCAAAAGCAATGAAGCAGTTGGGTACCCTTGGCGGTGGCAACCACTTCATCGAAGTTTGTCTGGACACGGAAATGCACGTCTGGCTGATGCTTCACTCCGGCTCACGCAACATCGGTAAGGAACTGGCTGAGCGTCACATCTCAACCGCGAAGAGCTTGTGGCGTTTGAACGAACTGCCGGCTCCTGACCTCGCTTACTTCATTTCCGGAACCGCGGAGTTTAAGGCGTACTGGAAAGACTTGAAGTGGGCGCAGGGTTACGCGATGAAGAATCGTGAAATCATGATGGCGCGCCTGTTGAAGGCATTCAACAAGATGTTCAATCATCGCCAGCCGTTCAAACCTGAACTGATGGTCAACTGCCACCACAACTACGTTGCGCTCGAGCAGCACTACGGCGAAGACGTTTTCGT
>Ga0105237_10008813_pt1 | contig 10877 bp, 14 predicted proteins | sample KBSC24metaG_FD_81520 | JGI IMG/M metagenome (GOLD analysis project Ga0105237, IMG submission 81520) | Corn rhizosphere microbial communities from Kellogg Biological Station, Michigan, USA - KBS C2-4 metaG | ecosystem: Host-associated > Plants > Roots > Rhizosphere > Soil | place: Michigan, USA... | reverse complement strand
CGGCGAGGGCGCGAAACGGGCCGCAGCGATGGCCGAAGCCGAACGCTCGATGCGCGACTTCAGCAGGATTCGCGTGGGCGAGCTGAGCGAAGAACCATTCACCCCTGCCGATTCCGCGGCGCTGTTCACGATCCAGGCCGCATGGCTCGAGTCCAGGCTGGCTGAACCGTTTCCGGGTCCGACCGTCGTGATCACTCATCACGCCCCATCGCGAAGGAGCATCCATCCGCGATTTGCCGATTCGCTCCTGAATGCGTGCTTCGTTTCTGATGCAGAACACCTGGTCGACGGAAGGCGCTCGAGCCTGTGGATACACGGCCATACGCATGACAGCTTCGACTATGTCCTCAACGGAACGAGAGTCGTGTGCAATCCACGCGGCTACGCGAGGGATGGCGTGAACGAGAATCGGCGATTCGATCCGAACCTGGCGATCGAAATCGACCAGCGCGTCACGTCATGAACCTCATGAATGGCGTCAAAGCTCACCCAAACCGGCGCGAAAACCGGGATACAGTGTCTAGCCTGGCTTGCCGTCGAGGCGCGCCCGCGACAACACCGGCCAATAGCGCACGGCGTAGATGGCGAATGCAGCAGACCAGCAAATGCCGGAGACGATGACGGTCACCGGGTAAAGGCCGGGGACGAGCATGCCACCCACGACGCGGATCAACGCCGCGAGTTGAATGAGAACGAAGCACGCCGCCTCGAAGCCGTCCGCCGTAATCGGGCGTCCAGTATGGCCGCGTGCGGTACGCGTCATCATGCCGATGGTCATGCCGCCAATCGCGCCGATCGTCAGCGCGTGAACCGCAAGCGACTCCGCCACCACTCCGCTAGCTGCAAGTGCGCGCAGCGCGAGATGAACGACAATCCAACCGTAAGACGCGTGCAGGATCCACACCAGCGGCGTCCTCATGGTCCGCCACGGCTGCCACAGATAGAGGCGCGCGAGATGCGCAGCCGCGACAGCAGCCGCCAGCACTGCAACCGCTCCCGCGGGAGCTTGCAGTACGTCGGCTCCGAGCAAAGCCAGGATGCCGCCCAATGCCAGTTTCTCGACGAGCGGATTGCGAGTGGCCCGAGTCCCCGGTATGGCGTTGTTGGTGAACATCGGGATGACTCGTCCGCCCATGACGGTCAGGATGAACAGGACAAGGTCAAGACCGACCTGCAAGCTGGCCCACACCGGCCAGGCGAGCACACCCAGATAGGACAGGTGCAGCGCGAGCACGGCCAGGCCGAGCAACAACAGCACTGCTGCAAAGAAGTAGTTTCGGTGGTTACCGCTGCGCCAAAGCGGGATGCCTATGCCGATCGCGACTGCCACGGGAAACGCCGCGTTCACGGCTGCCGCCGCGGCCTCGTACGGCGTCAATATCAGCACTCTCCCCGCTATCCAGAGCAGCGCGAACGCTGCCAGCGTCGCGCCCGTCGGCGTGGGTTGACCGGTCCACGTGCGAACTGCGGTAAACAGAAACCCGGCTATCACCGCCAGCGTGTAACCGAACAGCATCTCGTGACCATGCCAAACCTGGCTTCGCAGATAGGCCGCGGGCAGATAGCCCACGTACTGGCAGACCCAGAGTGGAACCGAGACCGCGGCGTAAATGCTGGCGAGAAGGTAGAACGGCCGAAAGCCCAAACTCCAAAGTGCAAAACCGCGCGCCGGTGCGGCCGACCGCAGCTCGGGGGACGCGCGGCGCGAAATGTCAGCCAACAATGTCACGGCAGCGCTTGATCGATGCGCTCCACCGCGTCCTCCAAAGCCTGCAGCCCAAACGAGACATCGACCACCTCGCCGTTGAGGAAAAACGCCGGAGACCCGCGCACGCCCAGCAGCCTGCCGCTCACCAGGTGCTCCTGCACGCGCCGCAGGTAGATGTGATCGGACATTTCCGAGTCGTAGCGCTCGAGATCCAGCCCGATCGCGCCGGCATACCTGCGCAGGTCCCTGGTCTTCAGATGCTGCTGGTTCTCGAATAATCGCTCACGCATCGCCCAGAATTCACCTTGCGCGGCCGCAGCTTCGGCGGCCTCGGCGGCGAGTTCGGCATGCGGGTGGATTTCCACGAGGGGAAAATGACGGAAGACGAAGCGGATGCGATGCTCGAATTGCCGAAGCAGGATACCAATCGCGTGATACGCCTGCGCGCATGACGGACTCTCGAAGTCGCTGTATTCGATCAACTCGATTCCCGCCGCGACCGGACCGAGGGCATGGTCAACGAAGGCGATCGAAGGGGTAATGACCTCGACCAAAGCACTGTGGCTCAACCGGTCTCGCTCCGCGCGGGAAGGCGGTCCGACGATTGACTTTCCGGGTCCTTTGTCAGTCGACACGAGTAATCGGAGCGTCGACCAGGTGCTCGGACAAGAACCAAACCTGCATTTCATTGGTGCGCAGCACGTCGCTCACCAGCATGTCGTTGGTGCCGAAGTCGCCCAGGCTGTTGGTTTTCGCAGCGTCGCTGCGCGTGGCAAGGATGACGATGGCGTGCGCTTCCAGCAGCCGTGACAACTGCGCGAGCGCTCCTTCACGTCCGCGTGGGGGCCGCGGGATCATGGTCGTCTCCGCCACATCCGCAGCCATAGCGATACTCACCCCGCCCAGCAACTGGATGCGCTCCGCGATGCTGTCGACCAGCGCGGCCTGCTCCTTGTAATGCTTGTCGTAAAGCAGATGCAATTGAAAGAAAGTGGGCCCCGCAATCTGCCAATGGTGTTTCTTGTACATGTCGCGTAGCGTCATGGTGTCGGCGAGGATCTGATTGAGCAGTTCGACGCTCGTCGCGCAGACTTTCTCGGACAGCGCGATCGGCAGCTTCACGATGCGTCCGTACGGTTGCACTATGTGGGCATGTTGGTGCAGGTTCGGCCTGGCCCGTTGCATGACGTCCGCGGACTGCGTTTCCGCCGTGCCGGTCTCGAGTGCGATCGTTGGCATCGTCGACTCCTGTAGGTGAAACTATTCAAAGGATGACTCCGGGTACCATGATGGCCGCCGTCGCCGCCGATGGCTGTCGGGAATGCTGGATGGTCGGCGTAGGGCGGCCTTGATCCGGTGCACGTTCGATGTCCGTCTCAGAGGCTATGCAGCAATGACCGCGATCTACAGAATCCCGTCACCCGGAAGAACCTATCGTTCGCTCGACACTCTGCTGGCCGCGGTGCGCGGTTGTCGCGCATGCGAGCCCGATTTGCCGCTGGGAGCGCGCCCGGTGTTGCGCGCTCACGAAGCGGCGCGCGTCCTCGTCGTCGGACAGGCGCCCGGCCTCCGCGTCCATACGACGGGCATTCCATGGGACGATCCGAGCGGCCAACGCCTGCGTGAATGGATGGGAGTCGATACCACGACCTTTTATGATGAATCGCGCATCGCCATCATTCCCATGGGCTATTGTTATCCCGGCAGAGGACGGGACGGCGATATGCCGCCGCGACCGGAATGCGCCAAGTTGTGGCTCCATCGCCTGCTGGCCAAGTTGCCCAGCATCGAATTGACGTTGCTCGTCGGGCAGTACGCGCAACGGCACTTTCTGGGCAGCCGGCGAAAGCATTCACTGGCGGAGACGACCAGGAGCTGGCAGGACTATTCGCCGCAATACATTCCGTTGCCTCATCCTTCGCCGCGCAATCAACCATGGTTCAAGCGCCATCCCTGGTTTGCACAGCAGCTCGTGCCTGCGCTGCAATTGCGCATCGGAGCGCTGGTTACGCGCTGAGCGATCCGGGGCCCGTTAATCGAGCCGAGTATTCGTCCTGCGCCCGATTGCGATTGCGGCCGATTGCCGTATGCGATCAAAGCGAGCTCTTGACCATCATCAATCTGATCTTCTCGATGGCACGAGACGGGGCGAGATGCTTGGGGCATACCTCCGTGCAGTTCATGATCGTGCGGCATCGGAACAGCCGATAGGCATCGTTCAGATCCTCGAGCCGCTCCTGCGTTGCCCGATCCCGGCTGTCGACGATAAAGCGCTCCGCTTGCAGCAGACCGGCGGGCCCGACGAACTTGTCCGGGTTCCACCACGACGACGGGCATTGGCTCGTGCAACAGCCACACAGGATGCATTCGTATAGCCCATCCAGCTTTTCGCGATCTTCCGGCGACTGCAAGCGCTCCTTCTGCGGAACGGGTTCATCGTTGATCAGATAAGGCTTGACGGAGTGGTACTGCTTGAAGAATAGCGTCATGTCGACCACCAGGTCGCGAATGACCGGGAAGCTCGGCAAGGGACGCAACACCACCGGTTCCTTCAGCTCCCTGACCGGGGTAATGCATGCAAGACCGTTACGGCCGTTGATGTTGATGGCGTCAGAACCGCACACCCCTTCACGACAGGATTTCCTGATCGTGAGCGAATCATCCCGCGCCTTGATGCGCAGAATGACGTCCAGGAGCATCCGGTCGGTTTCCGGGTCGATTTCGTAATCCTGCATGTACGGCTTCTTGTCCCGTTCCGGATCGAAGCGAAATATCGACAGTTTCACGCGAATCTCCTGATGCCTTCATGGGTGTCTTCAACCTTGCCGCAGCCACAGGATTCGGGCGAGCCATCCGGCAAGTCCCGCGAGATAAAGGACGAGCGATGAAAGCACGAGAACGCGAAGCGCAATCGGGTGAACGTAATCCATGACCACGTCCCGCACACCCACCCACGCGTGCGCCAGCAACGCGACGACAAAGACAGAGGTGACGACGTTGATCGCGGGGCTGAGTATCCAGTCGTGCCAGGCCACGTACGAGCGGGATGGATCGACGATGAGATGGGTAAGCAGGAACAGGATGAACAACAGCATGTAGACCGCGCTCACGCGTTGCACCAGCCAGGCACGCAGACCTGAAACGGCCTTTCTCAAAGCAACGCTCCGGCTGCAAGCAGCGCTACGAGAAGTCCGCCAATGTTCACGATCCACGCACTACGCCGCGCGGCCGGCAGAAGTGACCCGATGTCGATGTCGCTCAACAGGTGTCGGATGCCGGCCAACAGATGATGAGCCAGCGCCCAGATGAGCACTATCGACGGAGCCTTGAAGACCCACTGATCGAAAAGACCGATCAACCGCGTGTAGGATTCCGGCCCTTGCAGCGACCGATCGAGGATGTAGATTCCGAAGGGAATGCCAAGGGCCAGAAGAATGCCGGTGACTCGGTGGGTGATGGAAGTCAGCGCACCCACCGGCATCTGGATCCGGACCAGATCGAGAAACACCGGCCTGCGCATACTCCTCCCTGCCATGGGGATCAGTTTCGGCCGGGCGCAGCGCTGTCGAGGGCCTCGCTTTTCGCGGCGATGCAATCGAGGAGGTCGTGCCACGCCTTGTCGAACGCTTGCGCGCCTTCAACCTGGAGCTGATCGGCCAATGCTGCGTCGTCCACTCCCAGGCGCCGGAATTCGTCGATCACGTGTTCGGCATCGCCACCATCGACCGGCAACGCGCCTCTCACCTGGCCATGATCGGCAAACGCGAGCAGCGTCTTGTCGGGAATCGTGTTGATCGTGCCCGGCGCCGCGAGCGCTTCGATGTACAGCGTGTCCGGCGCCTCGGGATCCTTGGTACCGGTGCTGGCCCACAGCAGGCGTTGTACCCTGGCGCCTGCACCTTCCACTGCTCGCCATCGCGGCGACGCCAGCAGTTCGCGGTAAGCCTTGTACGTGCGCTTGGCAATCGCGATGCCGAGGCGATTGCGAAGCTCGCGCGGAACCTTGTCCTTGACGGCGACGTCCCAGCGGCTCACGAACAGCGACGCTGCCGAGTCGACTTTGGGATCGAGGCCTGCGGCGATCCGCCGCTCGATGCCGCGCAGGTACGCATTCGCCGCGGCCAGGTACTGCTCGCGCGAAAAGAGCAGCGTGACGTTGATCGGCACGCCAGCGAAGATCGCCTCCTCGATCGCGGGAACGCCAGCACGCGTTCCGGGAATCTTGATGAACAGGTTGGAGCATCGCGCCCGCGCATGGAGTCGCTTCGCTTCGCGGATACTGCCCGCCGTATCGTCCGCCAGCAGCGGCGACACTTCCATCGACACCCAACCGTCGACGCCGCCGGTCGCCGCGTGGGCCGGACCGAACAGATCCGCCGCCTGCGCGAGGTCTTCGAGTGCGAGATCGATGAACAGATCTTCGCCGGACTGGCCCGCGGCCGCCTTTTGGCGAATCGAATCGTCGTAGAAGCTGCCGTCGCGGATTGCGCGATCGAAAATCGTCGGGTTGGACGTGAGGCCCGTTACATTGAAATCATCGACGTAGCGCCGCAGGGTGCCGTCGATCAGCATCTCGCGTGTGATGTTGTCGAGCCAGAGGCTCTGCCCGAGCTCGTGAAGTTGTCGCGTCGCTTTCATCGGGGCTCCGCATGTCACCGCCAGTACGCGGTCTGCCCATGATGCTCGTAGAGGGTCGCTTCGTGTTCCCTGGAAAGCGGACGCGAAGCATCGTATTCGGGACTCGTCTCGACCGCTTGGCGTGCGACCTTCACGTTCACCTCGTGCTCCGACCAGCTGACGCTGTCAATCCACTCCGGCGAAAGCAGGACGTGCTTGCCGGGCAACCACTTGCGGGTGTCCACGACCACATAGCGGATCGCCCAGCTCTCGTCGTCGAAAACGAAATCTTCCACGCTGCCGATCGGGCCGTCGGTGGCCATGATTTCATAGCCGATCACTTCCTTGCTGCTGCGCAAATGCGTGTCGGCCGCTTCACGCTCCCGATCCAGGCGTCGCTGCCTCTGGCGCGCGATCGCATCGTCCTGCGGTTGTCGCGGGGAAAGCGCAACGTCCGAAGACGCCCCGACCCAGGGCACGGGATATACGCCGAGGCCCCATAGATTGGCACCTTCCCAGTAGTTGTTGTAGCCGTAATAGTTGTAGTAGTCGATTTCGTGCTGCCGCGAAACCGGCTTGTCGGTGTCGACGCTGGGGCTGTCCCGGACTTGTTGCCGGCTGAGCGTCACGTTCAGGACCTCGTCGACCCAATCGACGTCACGCACCGAGATCGGTGAAATCAACACCTTGCGGCCACTCAGCCAACCGCCGGCTTCGACGACCATATAGCGTATTGCCCAGCGCTCGTCATCGAAATAGACGTCCTTCACCTCGCCGATCTCCCCATCGGAGGCACCTACGGTGAAGTCGTGCAATTCTTTCACGGTATGCAGCATTGCGTTGCTCCTGAGATGTTTCCGAACACTACTTCGCGCCGTTGGTGGTTCGACCGTGCGAAAACGGCGTCCCTCGAACGCGCTCTGAATCGAGGATCCTTGCGGGGCGCACCGCGGGAGCGGCTATTGTTCCCAGCAATAACGGCGCGAGCATCAGGGGCGACGTGCGCGCGCGTGCAGGACGCTTGTTCTTCATGAGGACCTCCGTAGCGACAGACCGATAGGCCGCCGTCCACATTCGCGTAGGAGTGTGGTGCATCGGCGGATTGGCGAAGCGATGCGCTCGACTGCAGTTTTGAGCCTACCGGCGCGCCAGCAACAGAACTATCAGCAAATCTCGACAATCGAAGTCAGGCATTCTTGACTCGACGCGGACTGGCTCAGAAGCCGCCAATTCAGGAATCGACCCTGCTCAGCGCTTTACCCGAGTGATGCAGGATGTCCGGTTCGCCGGGGTGGTGGTCATGCTGACGTACGCTGTACATCGTATTGTCTGCCGTGGTTCCAATCTTGTGCACTCCGATAACGGTGCCGTGACCAATGGCGCTGCGATAGTGCCACGTCACGTCCGTGCCGGCGGGAATGGTTTCGAAGGTTGTCTTGGTCGTTGCCATGTCTTTAACTCCGGAATTCAGTTTGTTGGCGAACACGCGCTCAGCGCATCGGCCCGTGCATGCGAGATAAGCACTCACGGGCATAAGTGACGAGATGGACCGTGTTGAAGGATACGAGTTCCAGTTCGGTCCGCACGTTACCCGGCGCCCGCTCTCTTGCCCGCTGGCAGGTACGTTCCTGCCTGCGACCGGAACGGGATGGCGAGTCGATTCCAGCCGTTGATCGCGACGATCGCAAGCGTTAAATCAACCAGGGCCTTTTCATCGAAGTGCCGCCGCACTTCCGCGTAAAGCGCGTCCGCCACACCATTGACGGAGATCTCCGTGAGCGCTTCAGCCCAGGCGAGTGCAGCCCGCTCGCGATCGGAATAGAAAGGCGCTTCACGCCACGCCGCAAGCACGTGCAAGCGCTGCTCGGTTTCGCCGCCCGCTCGCGCGTCCTGAGTATGCATGTCAAGGCAGTACGCGCAACCGTTGATCTGGGAGACCCGTGTCTTGACGAGCTCGAGCAGCGGATGCTCGATTCCCGAGCCGCGAACGTAAGCTTCGAGACCCAGCATCATCCTGTACCCATCCGGCGCCACTTGCTTGTAATCGCTTCGTTGTTGCATGGCCTGCTCTATCGCACGAGCTTCGCGTCGAGGGTGATCGTGGTGCCCCCGAGCGCTTGCGACACCGGACAGCCCGCTTTGGCGGCCTCGGCATGCCTCGCGAAAGTGGCCGCATCGATACCGGGCACCGCCGCCTCGCAGACCAGATGACTCTTCGTGATTCTGAAGCGTCCATCATGCGGCAAGATCGTGACGTGGGCGGTCGCGTCGATGTAACCGGGTTTGAATCCTGCACCACCCAATACGAGCGACAGCGCCATTGCGAAGCAGCTCGCATGGGCCGCGCCGAGCAGTTCTTCGGGATTCGTGCCCTTGCCGTCCTCGAAGCGCGAGTCGAACGAATACGCGCTCGTGAACGCCCCGTTGCCGAAGTCGACCTGGCCCTTTCCGTCCTTGACGCTTCCTTCCCAACGTGCGTGTGCCTTGCGTGTTGCCATGACAGCTCCTTCGTCCCTGCAGTTCTGGAGCCTACCGCTACGCCAACAACGGAACCATCAGCAAATCTGGACAACGCAGGTCAGGCATTCTTGACTCGGCGCGCTTCCGCTCAGAGATCGGACGCGCGCAGATACCGCAACATGAGCGTGCCGTCGGACACGAGGACGTGATGAAGCGTCATGCGCCGCGCCTTCTCGGGCGCACCGACGACGATTCGATGGGCGTGACCGGCTTCGAGCAACGGACTGATGGTGAGACACAACTCGTCTACGCGATCCGTTTCGACAAGCGCGCCGAACAGCGTCGGACCGCCTTCGCAGAGCACCTGCCGGAGTCCGCGCTGCGCAAACGCGTCGAGCATGACACCCACGTCGAGTTTCTGCTCTCCGCACACGAGGACCTCGGTCACGCGCGAGAGCGCTTCTTGCTTCTCGTACGATGACGCTCCAATGGTCACCACGATGGCCTTGACCGGCGCCTGGGTGAAAACAGGGGATTCCGGGTCGAGGCCCAGGGTTCCGGAAACGATCGCGAACACCGGGTGATCGGCGAGGCCGTTCGCGCGGCGCAACCGAACCGATGCGGCGTCCAGCCGCATCGCACCGTATCCTTCGGCACGCACCGTTCCAGCACCGACGAGAATCACATCGCTCAGTCTTCGCAGGAGGTCGAAAACCCGCTTGTCCGCCTGCCCGGAAAGACCTCCCGAGACGCCGTGATCGGTGGTCGCCCCGTCGATGCTCGCAACGAAGTTGACCCGCACCGATTGCCTGCTGCGGTCGTTGATTGCGTAGCAGCCGGCGAGTTGCGCGTCGTCGAGGGCTGCGGCGTCGCGCGAGGGCCAGCCCCAGCCGATGGTCGCCTCCTTCATGAGCGCCCCATGTTATGGCGTACGTATGCCGGTTTACGAAAGCCGAGGACCGCTTCCGTCATGCGGACCGCGGCTACCGCGGCCGGAACGTCGTGCATCCTCACGATCCTGGCCCCCTTCATGATGCAGATGACGGCCGCAGCCAGCGAGCCATCCAGCCGTTTGCCCTGCTCCCGATCCAGCGTCTCACCGATGAAGTCCTTGTTGGAGACCGCGACCAGCGTCGGGAGCCCGATCGCGATGATCTCGCCCAGGCGCCGCGTGAGCTCCAGCGAATGGCAGGTGTTCTTGTTGAGGTCGTGCCCCGGGTCGATGATGAGCCGCTCGAGCGGAACGCCAGCCGCCACGGCGCGGTCGATGCGATCGCGGAGAAACGCGGCGACCTCGGCGGTGACGTCATCATAATGCGGGCACGGCGGTTCGCTGCGCGGCGGCGCGAGGCTATGGGTCAGCACGAGGGTGGCGTCGCTGTCGGCAAGGACCGCCGCCATGCGCGGGTCATACAATCCGCTCGTGTCGTTGATGACGCTGGCCCCCGCCGCGATGCACAGCCGCGCGACCTCGGCGTCGTGGGTGTCCACCGAGATCACGACATCCGAGGCCGCGTGGATCGCCTCGACCAACGGCACCACCCGTTCAAGCTCCTCGTCGCGGCTGACGGCGGGGCCGCGCCCGAACGGCACTCCGCCCACATCGAGGAAATCCGCCCCATCGCCTGTCGCGGCCATTGCGGCGTCGATCGCGCGGTCGAGTTCAAACGTTGCGCCATTGTCGAAGAAGGAATCCGGTGTGCGGTTGATGATCGCCATGACCGCGACCTCCCGCGAGAAATCGAACGCCCGTGCGCCTATCCGCCGCTGCATGTCAGAAACTCGCCATTTCAAATCGAATTGATTGCGCGACGTCGTCGCGAGACCCGCCTCGGCGAGCCATTCCCGACGCTACGCGTGCGTACAGGATTCAATAATAGGAAAATCTCCGCAGCAGGAGTCAGGGATTCTTGATTCCCGCTGCCACGAGCCCCGATGGCTCAACGCCAAGCCGAGCGCGAACTTCGCGCAACGCTTCGGTATGGATTCGACCGGCTCGATCATTCGAGGAACGACGATGACGACATCCCATCCGATCCACAAACCGCATCAGGAACACTCCGTTCCGTGGTTCTGGCCATTCGCGGCCGCT
>Ga0105237_10008812_pt1 | contig 10877 bp, 8 predicted proteins | sample KBSC24metaG_FD_81520 | JGI IMG/M metagenome (GOLD analysis project Ga0105237, IMG submission 81520) | Corn rhizosphere microbial communities from Kellogg Biological Station, Michigan, USA - KBS C2-4 metaG | ecosystem: Host-associated > Plants > Roots > Rhizosphere > Soil | place: Michigan, USA... | reverse complement strand
GATTCGGCCGCGGGAATTATCGGAAGGTCGGAGCCAAGAAACTGGCGCAGGAACGATGAGTAGGTGGCGACGTGAAATTGCTTATCCGCCGAGCAGTAGCGATCGAAATAGTCCTTAGCGAGCGATGCCAGATCCGGCGAGTAGGTCAGATAGAGCACGCGCCGCGCACCCGTGGTGTCGGCAGCATGGAGCAGCGCTGTGGTCTTACCTGACCCAGGATGCCCCTTCAAAATGCGTACAAGTTGACGCGCGCCGGCGAACCTCGCCTGATTTGGCGTCCACGGCGCGGGATTATATTCCTCCCGCCGAATATCCGATACCGAGAGCGGGAGATAATTCGCGTGGAACGACTGCGGCGACAGTGGAGAATGATCGTCATGGTGCCGGATGTCGCGCAAGAAAATGGAGCCTTCTGGAGATGCCTCGAAATCAGCGCCTTCACGTAGCGGAGCCGCGCTCTTGGGCGCCCACCACGCGTAGAAATGGCTGCCGCTACCGCCGCCCAGGCGCGACCTTCGCCATCCCCTGTTTGCACCCTGTGTCGCTTTGTAATGTTGACGCCTCTCATCCACAGCCAGCCGCTGCAGCAGGAGAGAAGCACGCTTACCGATCGGCTGACTGCGGTACTCTGCGATTTTCTCCAGAAAATCCGAGTGGCAAAACAGCGGACTCGATGGGCGGGCGGTCAAAAAACTTGTTTCGAAAAGATCAAGATTCTGCGGCATTCCCAATGAACCATAATAAATGAGAGTCCATTATGCACAAGCTTATCCCGCTTCTTGCTCTCTATTCGTTCGGAACCGTTCTTGGTCAAACCGTTGCCACTAGAAGTCCGTTCATTCGGTCGATCGGCGAAGGCACTGTGGCCATTAGCCCGGATCAGGCGAAGGTCGACATCAGCGTTACCACCCAAGCCGCGACCGCGGACACCGCAGCGTCACAGAATGCCACTCAGACGCAGGCCGTCATCGACAAACTGAATCAACTACTCGGAGCGAATGCCGATATCAAGACGATCAATTACTCCCTTTCGCCCAACTACAACTATCCTCCTAATGGCACTCCGATTCTGATCGGTTTCATCGCCAACAACACAGTGGAAGTAACAACGGCCAATCTGAGCGGCGTCGGGAAGATCATTGATACCGCCGTGCAGGCTGGTGCGAATGGTGTCTCAAGCCTCCGCTTTGGACTCCAAAATGATCAGCCCGCGCGTCAGCAAGCGCTCCGGCTTGCTTCGATTCAGGCAAAAGCAAAAGCGGACGCCATTGCCCTGGGACTTGGCGTGCACACGGGTACCGTGCTCGCCGCTCAGGAAGGCGTTGTCTCCGTGCAACCCGTCGGACCCCAAGCAGTTGGAACCGCGGCCGCCACCACTCCAGTACAGCCCGGCAACCTGACCATCGTTGCCGATGTAACGCTGGACGTCGCTATCACGCAGTAGCCAGGTCGCGCGCCAGAGCCAGGGCGCCCAGAACGCCGGTGCGGTCGCCGAGCGCCGGAGGGACAATGTATGCGTCGATCCCGCTGAGCAAGGCTGACGAAGTCACATACCCATTCAACAGAACCTGAACCTTCTTTCGTATCGCAATGAAGAGTTCAGCGCGCTGCATCACCCCTCCGCCAAGAATCACGCGTTGTGGGGAAAGCGTGCAGATAATATTCTGGATTCCGAGCGCCAGGTAGTGTGCCTGTAGATCCCAGGCTGGGTGCTCGGACGGAAGGGTTTCCGGAGCGCGCCCCCAACGTGCGTGCAATGCAGGTCCGGATGCCAGTCCTTCGAGACAGTCCCCATGAAACGGACAGCATCCGGCATACGCGTCGTCATCCCGGTCGTGCGGCACGCGGAGGTGTCCCATTTCCGGATGCAACAAACCGTGCATCACTTTTCCGTTGACCAAGCCGCCGCCGCCGATGCCTGTGCCCACAGTGATATAGACAAACGTATCGAGTCCTCGCGCCGCACCCCACCGAGCCTCGGCGAGCGCCGCGCCGTTCACGTCGGTATCGATAGTGACCGGCAGCTTTGTTGTCCGCGCGACTTCTCCAGCGAAGTCGAAGTTGCGCCATGCGGTCTTCGGCGTGTTGATGATATGGCCGAACGTTTTCGATGCCGGGTTCAGATCGAGCGGCCCAAAAGATGCGAGGCCGATCGAGCGAAGTTCTTTATAGCCGGCGAAGAATTCCGCCGCGCGGGCGATCGTTTCAGCCGGGGTTGTCGTGGGAAAGTGCTGCGTAACGAGATCTTCCGGGCTGCTGCCCACCGCGCAAACGAACTTGGTCCCGCCCGCTTCAATCCCACCAAACATAGACTCCATTATCGCTATGGAGTCACTGACTGCTGAAGGGAAAACGTGAGACTGTTTCCGATCTGCGTCTTGAGTGTTCCTCCTTCGGTGACGGAGAACTTCGATAACGTACTCGGCATAATCAAGAAAATTGGAATAACTCGTGAAGCGCCCGGTGCGATATCGCCAATCGGAATGGGCGCTCTCGAGATGGGTATCACAGACCCCGAGCCCGCGATTGTCTGGTACGACAAAGAACTAATGTTAGCGGCAGTGGCCGCGCCTGGACCCGCGTTGGTCACCGTGAGCTCGAGGTAAATGATGGGTCCCCACTTGGCTTGGCGCGTGATTGCGGCGGAGGGCACCGGCGCGAGACTCGCTTGCGGGACGACGTTGCCCAGCCAGTCAGTCGGATTCGCCCAACTAATTGGTCTGGAGCCGAGTGCGGCCACGAGATCGCCGAGATCCCAGTTCAGATAGAACCCCGTCAGCGCTCCGTCATGCAAACGCCGATGGATCGCCGATGCGAATGCGGGCTTGTAGCTGTAAGGAGTGTGGTCGAGGGCAATCGCACCCAGTCGGGTGTCGACGGCACTCGCCAGCAGTAGCCAGATACCGGCAATATCGCTGGCCGCGCCGGAAATACGAGCTGGGTCGACATCGGCTCGACCACTCAGAATATCCACGCCCCGGAGAATATCGAATGCCCGCATTCCCGGCAGATTCCGTCCAATGAGGGTTGCCAGCAAATTATCTACCCAGTCGCCGAAGAGATCGGAAGGATCAACAGAGGGAAAAATAGCGCGCGGAAACAGATCCAGTACGACCCTGCCGCCGAGCGCCAACTGCTGGGCCGCGGTGGAACTCACGGCGGCGTTTTCCACATAGAGAACGCCAGACTTGTGACCCGCTGCTTTGGGAATCAGAAGTTTTCCCGAGATGGTGAGCCCGGGCTCGGTAACAAATGATAAATCCTGAGAGACGTAGGAACCCAAATCAGTGATTGCGCCATATTGAGGCAGCGGCGCCTGGTGGTTGTTCTGAATCAGCCGTTGCACGGCGGGTAGCATCTCTTCCAAAGAATTCGGATCGCGCGGCGTGGCGGCAATCACCTGATAAATGTCCAGGCCGCCGACGTATCCGTTGGCCGTCACGTTCAGTTGATCGTTCGGCAGTACATTCAGCGGGAGTTCCGTTGCGTCGCCCTTGCCGCCCTTCAGCCATTGAATCATAAACGCGTAAAGCGCCTGACGATTTTCCAGCGGCATGCCGTGCCCGCCTGGTCCGGTGAACCGCTGAAGCTTATCGGAGGCCTTGTAGAGAGAATAAAAGCTCTTTGCTTCGTTAAACACCGGGTCGGAGGCCGATGGCGGAAAATTTTCATCCTGCGCGGTATTCAAAAGCAGTATCGGGAGCGGCGCGAAAGCTTCGAAGAAGTCGGGAGAGTCAAGTCCGGACGAGAGAAAGTTCGCGAACGACTGCTCGGAATCCCCGACAGCTCCGAGAGGAATGCCCCACTTGTAACTGGGACCCACGCACGCCGGCGCCGCGACTTTAATGCGAGGTTCTAGCACCATCGTGTAATACGTCAATGAGCCGCCGCCCGAGCAGCCGGTAGCGCCAATCTTGCTGTCGTCCACGTCGGCGCGGCTCGTGAGGTAGTCGATAGCGCGCATGGCATCGAAGATTTCATAGCGGCCAAAATTTTGTCCCAGGATGAGACCTTGCGCGCCCGCCATGAGGTGCTGCCCAACGTCGCTGTTGATCAAGGGCATTCGAGTGACCATGTTGTAACCCTGTTGCCGTTCGCCTTCTCCGAGGGGGTCGAACGCAATCACCACGAAGCCCTTGGCCGCGAGATTCGCCGCCATCAACTGCGGCCATGCTTTGGCTTCGGGAAAATGGCCGATCTGCACAAGAACAGCCGGGTAGCGGCCCGCGGCATTCGGCGCGTACACGTTGGCCGAAACTCTGAGACCGGGCAGGCTTTCGAAAAATACTTTCTCGATGTGGTACGTACCCTGATCGATGATACCGGTGACTTGCGCGTTCAAAGGGCCGCTGCGTGCCGGCAGTCCGCCGATGATCTGCAGAATTCGCTGGCGGACGTAAAGCTTCCGCGCCTCGGCCTGGCCGACGTTCTTAATAGCGGCTATGGTTTGATCGCGCTGCGCCAACTGAGCCTGCGCGATGCCATTGGCCCACTGCAGGAAGACTGGTTCCTGGGCGGATAAAGACAAACAAAAAAGCAGACCAACACAGAGCAGTTTTCTCACCAGGTATCTCCTGACAGCGAAATACCTGGAAGTATAGCAGTTTACGCGAGGATTCCTTTCACCACTTCGCCTTCCACGTCGGTCAAACGGAAATCGCGCCCGCTGTAGCGGTACGTGAGTTTGGTGTGGTCATAACCGAAGAGATGAAGAATGGTCGCTTGCAGATCGTGTGGATGCAGCGGGTTTTCTATTGCCTTGAAACCGAAATCGTCGGTGGCGCCGTATGTCATTCCGCCTTTGATCCCGCCGCCGGCGAGTACGACGCCAAAGCCGTGGTTATTGTGATCGCGGCCGTTTTGCACCTTCACGAGTCCACTCACTTCTACCGACGGCGTGCGGCCGAATTCGCCGCCGATGATCACCAAAGTTTCGTCCAGCAAGCCTCGCTGCTTCAAATCTTTCAGCAGCGCCGCAATCGCCGGGTCCGCGTCGCGAGCCAGCCTCTTGTGGATCATAATGTCGTCGTGGTTGTCCCACGGCTGGCCATTACCGTAATACACCTGCACCATGCGCACGCCGCGCTCTACCAAACGGGCGGCCATCAGGCAGCCGCTGGCGAAATCGCCTTCTCCGTAGCTTGCGCGTACCTCTGGTTTCTCTTTACTGATATCGAGAATATCCGGAGCTTCCGTTTGCATACGGAAAGCGGTTTCCATCGCTTGAATCCGCGCTTCCAATTGCGGATCGGAAGAACCGTTGTCGAGTTTGGCCAATAAACCAAGCTGGCGGCGCTGATCGTCGGCCGAGTATTTCGTATTGCGGACGTACGGAATCAGTTTGTCCGGTTCGGTCTTGGCGTAATTGGCAATATAAGTTCCCTGATATTTGGCCGGCAGAAACGCAGAGCTCCAAAGCTGCGGACCAATGATCGGCAGGCCGGGGCATAACACAAAATAGCCGGGCAGATTCTTATTTTCCGTTCCCAGACCGTAGGTGAGCCACGAGCCCATCGACGGCCGGCCCGACAGCGGCGACCCGGTGTTGAGCACCAGCAGTGACGGCTCGTGATTCGGCCGGTCCGTATGCATCGACCGGATTACACAGCAATCGTCGATGCACTCGCCGAGCTTGGAAAAGATTTCGCTCACTTCGATGCCGCTCTGTCCGTACTTTTTGAACTCGAACGGAGATTTCAGCAGGCTACCGGTTTTACGCTCCGTCTTCAGATTTCCGCTGGGTGCCGGCTTGCCGGCGTACTTCGTCAGCATCGGCTTCGGATCGAAGGTATCGACCTGCGACGGACCGCCGTTCAGAAACAGATGGATCACGTGCTTGGCGCGGGCAGGGAACTGCGGCGCAACTCCCGACGTTTCAGCCAGCAAGTGCGAATAGCCGACTGCTCCAAAACCGGTTCCGATGAGACGAAGAAGATCGCGGCGTGTCATGACATTAACTCACGTAATTAAACTCGTTGGAACTGAGAAGCACCTGAAGGTACTTCGGCCAGGGTTTCTCGGGCGTGGCATGAAGGAACTCAAGCCCAAGTTTCAATTCTTTCTGCGTCGGCGCGCGATCGAAAAGCAAACGATACGCCTTCTCGATTGCCTGCTTCTCGTCGCTCGATTCGACGCGCGCGGCCAGCGCTTCCGATTGGCTCATCAGCAGCGGGCTGTTGAGGAAGAAAAGCCCTTGCAGCGGAACATTGGTCACAATTCGCGCTTCGCTGGTGCTATTGGCATTGGGAAAATCGAAGAGTTCGAGCATCGGGTCCAACCGCCGGCGGCTGACGAATCCGTAAACCGTGCGCTTGAAATTCGAATCGTCGAGGTGCTCCGGTTTGCCTCCGCCTTGCAGATCCAGCTTGCCGGATGCAAACAGAACTGCATCGCGAACCTCTTCCGCGTCGAGCCGCTGGCGGTTGAATCGCCACATTAGGCGATCTTCCGGATCGACAGTTTCTGCCTTCTGAGAATCGTCAGATCCGAGTTGGTATGTTGCCGAGAGCATGATTTCGCGCTGCAATGCTTTGATCGACCATTTGTCTTCGAGCAGGCGGGCCGCCAGATAATCCAGCAACTCGGGATTTACAGGCCGTTCGCCGAGTTCTCCAAAGTTGCTCGCCGTTCGCGCGATGCCGACACCAAAGTGCCACTGCCAGACGCGGTTCACGATCACTCGAGGCGTCAGTGGATTTTTAGGATCTGCGATATCCTCGGCCAGTTCCAGACGTCCGCTACCGTGCGTATATGGCTTTGGTTTGCCGCTGGAGAGTATCGAAAGAAAGTGCGCATCGACTTCGTCGCCGGGATTATTCTTGTCCCCCCGAAGATAGACGTGCTGCTTCTTAGGCTTTGCCACGTCGCTGATGACCTGCAGAAATGGATACTGCGGCGGGATCTCCTTATTGTACTGATCCACGTTCTTTCGCAACGTCACGAGGTACGCCTTAAATTCGCCGGTCAGGAACCGGTTGATTCCCTTTTCGTCGTAAACCAGGATGCCTTTGTCCGAAAACAAGTCCCGCCAGAGGAAGTAATCATCCCTCGGGAGAGAAAGGAGGTCGGCGCGGCTAAGATTACCCCGCTCCGTGGAACCTCCCAACCGGATCATGTTTTCGCGCTCGATCCTGTTGTGTTCGGCGAAGACTTTCACCACGCGCGCCTGGAAATCGTCAGCGAATTTCCGCGCCTCAGATTCATGTTGCTTATCTTTCTGAAGGGCGTACCAAGGTTTCAGAAACGGGTGTTCCTTCTCCGTCTTCGCCAGATACTTGTTCCAGCGCTCCAGCGTTTCCTTATCCACGCTCTCGGCGGGAATGAGTTTCGCCGCGGCCATCAGATAATCGGACGTCCGCGTAGCAAAGATATCGGCCAGTTGCGCGGCTTGTGCATCCACGTATTCCTTCAGCTTCTTCTCCTCATCCTCGACTTTCTTTTTGCGGGCCTTATATTCCTCTACTTCTGCCTTCGGTGCCAGTGGGTATTCGTCCATCTTTGTGTTGTCGAAGACGCTCAGGAGCGCGTAATAATCTTTCTGCGGGATCGGATCGAATTTGTGGTTGTGGCAAGTGGCGCAGGCGACGGTCAAGCCGAGAAAACCACGTGTGGTGACGTCAACGCGGTCGTCCTGAAACTCCGGACTGAGCGCATAGAGGCCAAGTCCGGCGGCGGTCTTTTCCGGATTCGGCAAAAGATCGCCGGCAATCTGCGCCTTGACGAACTCGTCGTACGGCATGTCGTCATTGAATGCCTGAATCACCCAGTCGCGATAACGGAAGGCATTCGGGTGAGGCGCGTCGCGCTCGGAATCCAACTTGTCATCTGAATACCGCGAAACGTCCAGCCAGTGCCGTCCCCATCGTTCGCCGTACCGGGGACTGGCGAGAAGGCGATCGACGACTTTAGCAAACGCCCCGGCCGATTTATCTTTCAGGAATGCGTCTACTTCTTCCGGCGTGGGCGGTAGACCAGTCAAATCGAAAGTCGCCCGGCGAATCAACGTACGCTTGTTAGCGGGCTTCACGGGCGCGAGGCCCTTCTCTTGCAGCTTGGCGGCGATGAAGTGGTCGATGGGAGTTTTCGCCCAGGCGTCAGCCTTAGGAGGCGCGGGCTTTGTTACCGGCCGAAAAGCCCAGTAGTTTCGCTGCTCGGGTGTGATCACATAGTCGTCGCCCTTCGCCGCCGTCGTGCCTTGTGACACGTGGGACTTCGGCCAAACCGCGCCCGCCTTCACCCAAAGAGAAAGTTGGTCGATCTCGTCGCTGCTGAGCTGTCCCTGCGGTGGCATTTTGATTCGCGCATCTTCATGACGAACTGCGCGGATGAGCAAACTGTGATCAGGGTCACCCGGAACGATCGCCGCGCCGTCCGCACCGCCCTTCAGCAACGCTTCACGAGAGCTCATCTCGAGTCCGCCCATCTTCGAAGCCGTATGGCAGGCGAAACAGTTTTTCGCCAGAATCGGCCGGACCTTCATCTCGAAAAACTCTTCCGCTTTGTCAGCGGTCGCCGAGAACGCAGGAATGGTGGAAAGAACAAGTACGAAGGTTAAACAGCGGCGCATCACGATAGGGTTTGGTCGCTCTTAACCATCATGTTATCGCAAACGCGCTGCAGGCATTCAGGGCAAAAACACGAAATATACTGGTTTTCCGGTACATTAAGCACCGCCGGAAGCTTCGCGCACCAGCAATCTTCCGATTTTTCACAGCTGAACTGAATGCCGCAAGATTTGCACGTTATGAGAGCCATGGTGTCCCGCATCGATCATACACAACAGCGTACAATCTGGAGAAGCATGCCCATCCCATTGGGGGAATTCACTTTCCGGCTCGCGGCCGGTTTCGCACTAGGTTCGGCTATCGGATGCGAACGTCAACTCCACCACCACATGGCCGGCTTGAAGACCAACGCGCTAGTGGCGACCGGTTCTTCGCTCTTCATGATGTTGCCGCTCTTCATGGGCGGCGTTGAGAGTGCGTCGCGCGTAGGAGCGCAAATCATTACGGGGATCGGATTCCTCGGAGGCGGTGTAATTCTCCGTGATGGATTTCACGTGCGAGGCTTGAATACCGCCGCCACGCTTTGGTGTTCCGCCGCCGTGGGAACAATTGCCGGACTCGGGGAGTATTGGGCAGCCTCCATCGGAATGGGTGTGGTGCTGCTGGTGAACATTGGCGGACGCCCGCTCTCAAGGCTGCTGGGAGAAGAAGGGCTCTCGGGTTCGGTCACTGGAATCATCTACAGCTTGCGAGTAGTGGCGACTAAATCCAAAGAACGGGAACTGCGTGCGCGGATAGTCGCGCTGGGCGAGAAGAGCAGGTTGACGCTGGTCTCGATGAAAGTGGAACCTTTGGCAGCGGATTCGATTTCGATCCTGGCGCAATTCGCCACCCCGGAAGACAGCACCGGTACGCTGAGATCGCTGGTTGGCAACTTCCACTTCGAAGACGGAGTCGTGTCGGCCGAGTGGCAAACTGTGGAGCCTTCGGCCAAGTAGCCTATTCGTATCGCAGCGCGACAACAGGATCGAGCCTGGCCGCTTTGTTCGCCGGCCATATCCCGAAGAACAATCCGACCGCTACCGACATGATCGCTCCCGCGGCAGCCGCCCACAATGGAACATGTGTCACCAACGACGGGAACACTAATCGGGCGGCTATGGAAATCAACCAGCCGAGAACCATCCCGCAGAGTCCGCCGAGAAACGTGAGCGTGGCGGCCTCGGTGAGGAATTGGAGAACAATATCGAAACGGCGCGCTCCGATCGCTTTACGAATGCCGATTTCATGCGTGCGCTCGGTTACCGAGACGAGCATGATGTTCATCACGCCAATACCGCCAACAAGCAAGCCGATGGAACTCAGCACAATCATCACCAACGCTACCATCGCGGTAACGTTATGAAAATCCTCGATCATCTGCTCGGCGGTGGAAATCCAGAAGTTGTCGGGGTCGTTAAACTTCACGCGGCGTTCCTGCCGCAGGACCATTCTGACTTCGTCAATCGCTTTGGCCAGTTCGCCGGGTTTCGCGTTGATTACCAGCATGTTTTCCTTGGCGCTGGGGAACATCTTGTGCATGGAGAAATATGGCAGCAGCACGCGGTTATCGTCGTCGCCGGGCAGGGAGGTAGCGGGCTTTTTCATCACGCCGATTATTTCCGCCTGCTGGCCGTTTATGTCGATCCATTTTCCGGTGGGATCGATGTTCGGAAATAGCTGGATCGGGATGCTCTCGCCCACCACGACGACGGGCAGGTGGTGCCGGCTCTCCGTATCGGTGAAGAAACGGCCGTACTTCATTTCGACGCCGCTGCCGACGTATCCTTCGTCGGTGCCGCCAATCTGAATGCGAAAGACCTCGTTGCCCTTGTAGCGAACTTTACGGATACCCTGATTGTCCGGGAAAAGATACGGGCTTGCGTGTTCGACCGATGGGCACCGTTCCTCGATCGCGAGCGCGTTCTGATAAGTAATCGGCTTACGCTTCGCTTCCTCAGGCGTCAGATTACCCGTCCGGAATCCGCCGCGAAACTTGAAGACGATCATCGTGTTTGGGCCGAACTGATTGATGATGTCCGTAATGGCCCCGTCGAGTCCGGCGATAATGGACCCCACACCGATGATGGTGCTGGTTCCGATAATGACGCCAAGCACCGTGAGGAACGACCGCATCTTCGCTTCGCGAATGCTGGCCATGGCGAGCCTGATACCGGCCAGAAGCGGGACCCAACGCACCTTGTTCATTCCGCTCTCAATGCCTCGATAGGATCAAGCTGCGCAGCCTTGCGCGCGGGATAGATGCCGAAGAACAGGCCGACCGCCGACGAGATGCCGACGCCGAGGAAGACGGCGGAATAGGGCACCTGCATT
>Ga0105237_10008810_pt1 | contig 10879 bp, 7 predicted proteins | sample KBSC24metaG_FD_81520 | JGI IMG/M metagenome (GOLD analysis project Ga0105237, IMG submission 81520) | Corn rhizosphere microbial communities from Kellogg Biological Station, Michigan, USA - KBS C2-4 metaG | ecosystem: Host-associated > Plants > Roots > Rhizosphere > Soil | place: Michigan, USA... | reverse complement strand
CGGTAAAAAAGCCTGGTAGGCCGTGAATAGCAATGGCCCAAGCCTGAGCCGGAATTTCGATTGCTGGTCCCAAACGCGAGTACCAATTATAGCGCTCGTGCCAAGCCGCGAGTTCGCGACGCCGAGCCTGGTCTGGTCAGCCTCGTCAAGGTCAAGCCATTGACCGAAAAACTGGACCATTTTAGCCGGAACCTGAAAAAAATCACTTATCAAGTTCTCAACCGCATTTGCCGAATGCGGCTTCTGCGTGATCAGGCCGAGATAGGGAAGAAGCGATTCGTCATCGATCCCCATCCGGCCGCGCAAACCGGGCGTCCCCAGACCGCCGATGTCGAAGAGGTACGCTGTAAAATCGTCGCTTCCGCGCTCGTAGCCTATCGGAAACCTGTATTTGCACCAGGCCCGGTAAAACATCGATACGGCCCGATGTGTGAAGATATCGAGAAACTCCCACATCGCCGTATCGCGCTGGCGGATGCGGTCAAGGATAAGCTCGGAATAGCGCGTCGGAAGAGCCCCGCTCATGCCGACCATGCCCATGAAGTTGACGATCATTTCGTGTCGACGCTCGTCAGTTTGGGCGTCGTCGACCTCACGCACTTCGTCGATCTCGCTCGGTGGAAACTCCAACGAGACGTGCGATCGAAATCGGACCACTTCTTCGTTCGGGAAAGCATCTCTTCCGACCGGCTTACGTTCGGGAAACACCTTCTCAAACAGGCGCACGGCCTGAAAGAACTCGAATTCGTAGGCTTCGTCAAGAAGTTTTTGGTTTAAGGGTGCTCGCGCCACAAATTAGTAAACTCGATATATCAGCCTAAAAGTAAAACACCCGCTCGTGAGCCAACAAGGCTGTCGAGCCACCCGGGCATCTCAAATGAGCAATTGCTCGCCCGCCCTAGGCGGAAACTTTTTAACAACTTCCTCGCGCTGCTCGGTGCGCATGACCATCTGGTTGAACGAGTTGGCCGACGAGTACAATCCAAGAAACCGTTCGAGCACGCAAGCGAACAGGAACAATCCACTTCCGACGAATTGGTCCTCGTCAAAGGTCAGCGTCGTTTCAAACCCGCGGACGAATCCGGTGCCGACCCGTCCGCCGATCTGACGCACGATGTTTCGCGATTCGATCCCGGTAACGCCGAGGATCTGTTTGCGCGTGATCGACGAGTCATTAAAGTTGTAGAGATACAAAATTTCCTGAAGGGCGGTCGGTTTATTGTCCTCAGCCGAGATCAGGGAAATGTAATTCAGATTCAGGTGCGATATCAAACGCCATTGTGCCGAACGGCGCTGCGGCGGACGAATCGTCTCCGTCGGCTTGGTCAGAATGCGCGCTCGCGAGATCAAAACCGTGCCCTCGACCTCGAGATCATTATCGCGTCCGCCGAACGGAAGCTTGGCCGGAAGGTCGCGGTTCGTACAGGTCGCGCGAACATTCAGCACCTCGGCCGCCGGCGATCTCGGATTAAAGTTAGAGTCAACAAGCGACAAAAATACCTCGGTCCCCTCGTCCTCCGCGCGCTGAGACTGGCGGCGGGTCGCATACCAGAAAGATTTGTCCATCTGTTCGCCGTAGGCGTGTCGAAGGGAATAGAAAGATGAAAATTCTCGGGTCGTATTTGTAACCGGGTCGGTCGTAAAGACTTCGTCGATCGAATAGATCTCGGTCGACATCTGCCGCTGAACATCGGGTATTATCTGGTACTCGTACTTCCGCTGAGAGAGATAAACCGGGTCGGCGAGCTTGTTGAAAAGATTAACTATCGGCGTGCACCCAAGGCGGAAGGTTTCAGCGGTGATCGGCGCGGCCGGCGGAGTGACATTTTTTAAATGGATCAAAATATCAAAATGGCTGCCGAATTTTTTTGCGGCCGCGGCGTCGAGACCGTGAATGTCGACGAACAGAAATTTATAAGGGAACGCGAAATATTCCGATAAGAGCCGGTAGCCGGCAAACGACCTTTTTGTATACGGCAGGATCGACTCGTTCTCGGCAAAGCCAACCTGTCGGATCGCCTCATCGGCCGGAAGAATGACCGGGTCCGGTCCCTTTAGCTGAACGTTCGTTAAGGTCTTCATCGCCCGCCCGCCGAGCGGCGCTTCCTTTGCTCGAAATTCGACCGAGGTGGCCTGATTGAGAATTATCTCGTACAGCGGAAAGACCAATTGCGGATCGCCGTCGAGATAGAAGCGAAGAAAACGGGCCGGTTCGCCTGCCTTTCCGACCTTTATTTCGTGAAGATTTGCGTCGCCAAACACGCGCAGGCTGAGGCGGACAAAACATTCTCCATATTTTCCGCGCGAATCTTTTGGGGCCGGAGATTCCAGCGAGGCCGACTCTACTTCGATCGGCATAAGCTCGACATCGTAGGCGGTGCGAAAGTGGCAAGGCGAACCGTCGACCGGCGGAGTATTTAGCCTCACGCCCCTTTCCACCACCTGCGCATTCGTCACTTTATCCTGAGGTGACCCGAATGAAAGCTGGGTGATCGCCATTGACGGTATCGGCGCGAGATAATGCGGATAGAGGATGTTAATGAATGAATCGGTGATCTCGGGCAGCTCATCGTCGAGCTTCAACCCAATGCGCCCGGTAAGGAACGCGAAGGCCTCGATCATCCTCTCGACGTGCGGATCTTCGACCTTTTCTTCTTCGAGAGAAAGACGTGCCGCGATCTTGGGATATTTTTTGGCGAAATTCGCCCCCATTCTTCGAAGGAAGATCAGCTCGCGTTCGTAATAGCTGAGGAGGAGGTCGCGCATAGTTGAGCCGCCGGAGACCGGCCTAAAAATGAAGCATCAGCGGGGCGGTCCGCCCAGCAGTGTGATCTTGCCTTCGCCCGGACTTATGACGCTGTCGAACGAGATCGGCTCGGGCGCGGGGTCGATATCGAGACGGGCATCGATCCGAAATCTTATTTGGCGATCAGTCGTCGAGACCGGTTCAAATGTGATCTCAACATCGAGCAGCCTGGGTTCGAAAAACTCGATCGCCTTTCTCAAGTTCTCTGAAAAGATGCCAAATTCCTCAGGGTTCATCGCCCCCAAGGCCGTGAAATCGGGCACGCCATAGAAGGCGACCGACCGCGGGGCCTCATCAAGACCGTCCGTTTCATAGAGCGCTTGCCGTGTGCTCAACAGCCACTCAAGGTCGCGCCGGACCGAGATCCGGAGATCTTCGAGCGTGGCCGATCGCGATTTGGGCGGTTCGGTGCTCGTCCGCGGATCAAGATCGATCAACCGATCGAAGACCGAAGGCGTTATACGGATCTGACGTTCGACCGCCATAGACCAAACAAAAACCCAAGTGGGAAAGAGCCTGCTCTTCGGAGCAAGCTCTCGCCGTCACTCGGTTTGAAAACGACCGGCCGCTGTTATGCCTTTTGGCCCGTCTTTTGGTCGAAAGCGTACGGGACCGCAGTGCCAAGATCGCCGCTCTCGTTGATCTGAGGTTTATACGAGATCTCGATCTTCTCATAATTGAGATTACCGCTGACATGACCACCGTCCGAGAACGATGCATGGTAGTTGGTCATGACCGCATTGGTGAGCGTGATCGTGATCCAGTCGTCCTGCTTGTCGCCGGTACCCTTTCGGCCGGTCAGAACAACCTCGGTCAACACTTCGTGATTTCCGATCGATTCAAAAACCTTCACCGACTGCGAATTGAATGAAGCGGAAAAGGTGATGTCAGTGAACTCCACGCGGCCGTGACTACCGCCTCCGTGCATACCGTACGTGCCAGGCTGGCTTGCCCCAAACGAAAATCCGAGCAGCTGGGTTTGGCCCTCTTTACCGGTCTTTTCGCTTTCGCCCTTCATTTCGCCCTGTACTTTTCCGTTTAACTTCAGATAAAAATCGTCTGCCATGTTTTTTCTCCTCTTTATTTCTCTATAAAGTCTTTTTTAACTTCCCCGCTATTAGCGTTTCTCCAATAGCACAAATGAAGGACGAAGCGTTGGCCAGGATTTGCCTATGTCGAATACTTTTTTCCGGCAGACCCCAGCCAACCCATCTATGCCTTCGCGGCCGGCGGCAGATCGGCCACCAAACGCAGCGAAACGGACAGTTCGTCCAGTTGAAAATGCGGTCGTAGAAATGCAACCGCACGGTAGCATCCCGGTTTTCCGGGAATCTCGGCAACGTCGACCCTGGCTTCGCGAAGCGGCTTCTTTGCCTTCATCTGCGGGGAAGCCGTGTCGCTCTCAATGATATAGTTTCGGATCCAACGATTGAGAAACATCTCAGCGTCGGTCCTGGACATGAAACTGCCGACCTTATCACGCATCATCGCCTTCAGGTAATGCGCAAATCTCGAGACGGCAAAAATATACTGCAACTGACTCGAAAGCCGGGCATTCGCATTTGCCGCATCCGTGTCATATTTCTTTGATTTATTGGCCGACTGTGTCGCAAAAAACGCCGCGTAGTCGGTTCCTTTGCAATGGACAAGGGGAATGAAACCATTGTCCGCAAATTCCTTTTCACGGCGGTCGGTGATGGCAACCTCGGTCGGGCACTTCATCGCTACCTCGCCTTCGTCTGTTTGGAAGGTATGTGTCGGCAGTCCGTCAACGAGACCTCCGCCCTCGACACCGCGGATCGCGACGCACCAGCCGTGCATCGAGAATGCCTCGGTCAGCCGGACGCCCAATGAATAGGCAGCATTGCCCCAAAGGTATTTCTTGTGATCACGGCCGTCGACATCCTCTTCAAAGTTAAAGGTCTCAGTCGGGCGTGTCGCGGAGCCATACGGCTCGCGCATCAGAGTGTGCGGCATTGTAAGTCCGCAATAACGCGAGTCCTCTGATTCTCGGAAGCTGCGCCATTTTGCGTATTCCGTTCGGTCAAAGATCTTCGAGATGTCTCGAACGTCGGTCATTTCCGAGAACGTGTCCCAGCCGAACAAGCCCGGCGCGGCCGCACTCAGGAATGGAGCGTGGGCCGCCGCGGCGACCTGTGACAGGTTTTCGAGCAGGGCAAGGTCCTGCGGATGATTTCCAAATTCGAAATCACCGATCAGGGCCCCGTACGGCGCTCCACCGAACGTACCGTACTCTTCTTCATAGACCTTTTTGAAGGTAGCCGACTGATCGAACTCGAGCGCCCGTTCAAAATCCTTTATGAGGTCCTTTTTGGTCACGCTCATGACCCGGATCTTCAGCATCGGACCGGTTAGGCTGTTTTTGACCAGATGCTGAAGCCCGCGCCACGATCCTTCGAGCTTTTGGAAGTCCTCGTGATGCATGATCGTGTTCAGCTGCGCCGACAAGAGCCGGTCGATCTCAGCAATTCGCGAGTTGATCGCGACGTCCATGTTCTTGCTCATCGTGAGCTGGCCGCTCATCACCTGGTTCACGAACTCGGCGATCATGTCCTTAGACTGTTCCTTTTGAAACTCGTCTCTGGCCATTCGGCCGTCGGTCAAGATCTTGTCCAGGAGACTGCCTTCCTGTGTTTCCTCTACGGTTTGAGCAGTTGCTTCTGCTTCTTTCTTTGTAGCCATGACGTCGTTATTCCTCCTTAGCCTCGATACCTAATTCTTTGCTGAGCTCTTTCTGCTGGTCGGCATTCGCTAGAATGTCCTCGAGCATCGTCTCAAGCTTTTCGTTTCCGTCCATTTTCGAGCGAAGATCGGCCAATTTCTTGCGCGCTTCGACAAGTTTTCGCAGCGGCTCGACCTGTTGCACGACATTGTCAGGCTCAAAGTCTTCCATGCTCTTGAACTTCAGCTCGACGCCCATCTTGCTGCCGTCATCCTGAAGATTGTTATCGACGGTGTATGCCAGACGGGGCTTCATACCCGTGAGGACCTGATCGAAATTATCGGGGTCGATCTCGACGAACTTCCGGTTCTTCAAGGCGGCCTGCGGCTCTTCGGATTTCGCCGCGAAATCTCCCATCACGCCGAGAACAAACGGCAATTCCTTCATTTCGATCGCTCCGCCGGTTTCCACATCGTACGTGATCTGTACGCGTGGCGGCCGGACGCGATCAATTTTATGTTGCAGACTTTCTTTTTTTGGCATTGGCTTTTTCTCCTAATCTAAAATTTCAAATCGTTAATATTTCTGACCGGTTGTCCGGGCCGCATCGACTATTGCGGTGCACCATCGTTGGTATTGAATCCTAGCGTCTGTCGAACCTGTTCGATTATGGAATTGTCCTTTATAACATCCTGCAGCCACGTATCGAGTCCCATATGTCCCCACTTTACAGCGCGCTGGACGAGGTACGAGACCGGACTATGCGGCTCGGTCTTCTGAAAAAAATCTGCTATCTCGGCGAGCCTTTTGAGTGCATCCTGTCGATTTTTGACCGGTCCGCCAACTCCGCCCGATCGCCCGTCGGCACCGTCCGTTCCGTCGGCTCCCGCCTCGGCGTCGTCCGCCGTCTCGAATACCGCGTCGGGCTCTTCGATCCGCTTTTCCTCCAGAAGCTTTTTGACCTGGCTGTGGACCTCGTCGAGGGCCTTCTTAAGACCTGTGATCCCGGGGGCCTGATTGCGGTTAAATTTCTCCTCGATCACGCGATTGAGGTCATTGTAGGCCGCCCAGCATTCTTCAAGGAGGAAGTTTACCTTTTCACAGGTGGCCCGACGGGTCGCCGCGGTTTCCTTTCGCCACATCTCGGCGGTAACACGGCGTTCTCGATCCGCCTGTTCCCTCAGATTTGTGTATCTTTCGCGTTCCTCGCCAGGAAGCCCTTCAATGGTTTCAGGCCAATCGAAGGTTTTCGAGTCTTCCCAGTCCATGTAGCTATAACCTTCACCGCCGGTGAAGGGCGCACCCTTTATCGCGAAAGAAACGTTGGTTTCAAGCCACGAGATGGCGTTTGCCCGGCCCTCTTCATCACCCTCGTCGATCTCGGGATGAAGAGTTTCCCAAAACTGGTCCTGAAATCCGATGATCAATTTGAGGCCGTCGCGAAGACCGACGAAACCGTGTTTCTTAATAAGAGCTTCGGTAAGCCAAACGCCGATCTGAAGGTCCTTTGTTTTCGAGGTGAGAGCCGGCACGGCGAGGCTGATCACTTGGCCAAAGTCCGCGACCTTTAGCTCGGTCTGCCAGGCTCCTTGAGAAAGATTGGCGTCAGCCCGCCGGGCTTCGGCTATCTCATCGTAGAGACCCGAATAGCGCTGGCTCTCGCCAGACGGGTTCTCACCGGGAATCGGCTGCAGAAGCCCCTCAAGGTCTATGACTGACGGCTGTTGAAGCTCTTCAATCATCGAAAAAACTCCTCAGATTCTAGAAAACAAGGTGAATCGAAAAACAACTTTGCTTTGAAGGTGTCAAACATAATAAAGCAAAATCTTCAAAAAATCACGCGAATTTTCACTATTCTGCGTCAGAATGTGAAAATTCTATCGTTCGGATGTCCAAAATCGACTTATCACGGCCATCCATCCAGAACATTTTCATTCCTTCACCCACGAAAACGTCGTCTCCGGCGTCACGCCAGTCGGTCATTCGGCCCAGACGGACCTGGTCGTTGGCGCTTTTCCACGAGCCGGAATAGAGGGCAGGGAAGAAAACTTCACCTGACATGCCGTTCGTCAATTCGATCTCGCCCTGTATCCAGTAGAGATCGCGCAGCGATTTGGGCTCGAAGAACGTGACCTTTTGCACGCCTTCGAAGGGCAGCCACATATATGAGTCCTTATGAAACATCTCAAAGACACACATCGTGAGGTCGTTATAATCGCGAAAATCGCTGAATTCCTCGCCGTTGACGCTGCAGGCAAAGGCAGGCCGATTTTCCTCGACCGAGTCGAGAATGCCGCGGGCCTCGAAAACATGGTCCTCTCTCATCCTGTTGACGGCCGAAAAAAGGTCTTCGACATACGAAGGAACAGCCGTCATAAACTGGGGCTTGAGACCGTCGGAAAATAGCTTTAGGCGGTCACGCTCGTCCTTAAAGTTTTGCCGGTACATCAAGGACCCGACCATCGCGTTCGTGTCCTGGTGGCCGATGACGTCGAGCTGTTTCTCGGCCCGGTCCCAGTCGCCCGAAAAACACGACAACTCGAAAAGAAAGGTTCTGGCCGTCGCGTCGGTCGGCTTTGATTTGACGAGATTCAGGGCTGCCTCAACGGCCCCGGACAGATTTCCAGCGTCCAATTGTGATTTGGCGTCGTTCATAAGGTTTAGAGTGCGAGCTTTAGCTCGTTCTTCCGCCCGCAGGTGCAAACTAGAGCTGCACACTGAGCGTCGGGTTATTTTAGAACTGTCTGCGGCGCCTTGACCGACTTGAACGTGTTCTTATCGAACGGGTCGCCGCCGGACGGCTTAATGGTCGCCGTGATCGATTTGCCGCCAACGTTGTAGGTCAACGTATATTCGCCGCCCGACCCTTTGACAGGGTGGCCGTCGGCAACAAATTTGAAGAGGCCCCAGGTTCCCGGCCAGGTCTTTTTGTTCGGGTCGCTAGTTGTCGGCTTGGCGCCCGTGTTTGAGTTCGGCGCCGCCGCCGGCGGTCCCGAGGACGTCGTGGACGAGGTCGATCCCATCTCTATCAAAACGCCGAGATCCGAACCGCTGCCCGGGAATGTTCCCTTGATCGCACCGGTCGCGTCTGCCGAGGAAACCTTCTGACCGTCGATCGTGATCTGGGCCATGCCGCCGGCGACGGGCTTAAGATTAAACTCGTATTCGAACTTTGGCGTCGGGCTTGAGCCGAACAGCGTCTTTTGAAGATCCATCACGCTATTCAGATACGCGATAAAATCATCGGAGAACTGCACGTCCGCCCCCTGGATCGGCTTTAACTGGCCATTCGACTCTTCAAAATACTTCTGCAGCCGCGTCTTATAAAACTGTGTGAACTGGCCGTCATTCGGGTTGAGATAGGCCGTCAGTTTTGCCATGTCGGCTTCGTTCGTACCGTCCTCGAATGGAAAGCCCTTTTCGACGTCCTTAGCCGCGGGCAGGATCTGGTCGTTCCATGACTTCGTGATCTGGGTTTTCGGGTCCGCGCCGAACATTTGGCGCAGGCTGGCAACGGGCTTAAGCAACAAAGTTTGCAGCTCCTGGCCCGAAGCCGTGTCCTTGAATCCGCCGGCAAGCTTTTGAATATCCGTCTCGGCATTTCTTAGCTTAAGCGGGTCTTGTTCGGTCGCCATTTTGTCAGCGATGGCGCGCCTGGCCTCATTTGTCGGGACCTGATTGTTGAAATCCTTGAGAAGCCCCGCGAATATCGTTTGATATGTATCGACAGGGACTTTGTTATCCTTTCCGGTTACGAACGCGAACAGAGGACGAAATTCCTTTTCAGGCTGCGTGTCGCCGCCCGTGTCCTTCTTCTTTGACGAGCTGAACCAGCTCTTGATCCAGTTCCAGAGGCCGCCGGTATTGTCCTGCGCCGAAAGATTTGTGTCCTTGGCGACCTGTACGAGCAGCACCTTCATCGGCGAATTTGCCGACGAGAACGACTGCAGGGCCGCCGCGGCGTCATCGCGGTCCTTGAACGCCCGAACATTTGTCGCGCGAACGAAATTTCGCCATTGATCCGCGTAATCGCGGTAGTACATATCCTGTATCTTGGCAACGTCGGTGGTCGTGGCGATGGCCTGCTTGCCCGTCTCGCCCATAACCCAGTCATTCTGGCTAAGCTCGGTCGAGGCCTTTAGAATGGCGAGCTGCATCTGACTGTATCCCGCCTTCGTATAGGCACCCGGCACCTGATAAGTGCCTTCGATCAGGCCGGGGTCATCGGCGCCGCCGCGAGCCAGAATACCCTCGACGGTCGTCTTTCCGATCTTGTCGTCTACCTGTTTTGAGATCTCGGTCACCTGACGCTTGTAATAGCGGTTCGGTGCCGGGAAAGCCTGAAGCTTTGTCCGGACGTCGGCCACGAGCTTCTGGTTCACCGGTATCCGGTAAAATTCATCGCGATCGACCTGCTTTGCCCAAAACTCGAGTTGGTACTGCGCGATAGCCTCAAAACCCGGCGGAAGCTTTGCTTCGGAAACCCAATAATCACGCAGAGTGTTGGCGATATGTGATGCCTCAGCGTTCCCTTTATATTGCTCGGTGAGCATCAGGTAGGCTTTCAAAAGGTCATAGTTCTTGCCGAGCGTTTCCTCATCCTTATCGGTCAGCTTTCCGGGATTTGCGGTCGACGGGCTGTCCGCAAATTTTTGAAGCTCAGCTTCAACGCGGGCGACCATTGGCCTTTTAAAGCGTTGCTCAATGACGCTTAAATAATTGGGCAGAAGCTGCTCTTTAAAGATCTGCGTCCCGGAATAAAGCCCCATCCGCATATAGATAGGCGGGCCATTGCGATCGTAATTATCAAGATCGACCAGCACTTGCCGCATGTTCTCAGTCGCATTGAGCTCGCGCGTCGCCTCGTCTGCGCTCTTGGTGAGGACCGACTTTCCGGCATCCGCGCGTGCGATAGTGATCATGGTTTGACCGCGCTGCTGGGCCTCATCAAGCAACTGCTTATTCTCATAAAGCGAGACGCCGGCCATGACCAGCAGAACGAAAACAATGAACCCAAGCAGGAGCGTCAAAAACCAGCCAAGGATCGGCGGTGACTGTCGCTGGGCCTGAAAGGTCTTGACCAGGTCACGATCGCGTAATATTACATCCCGAAAGAGCCGCTCTGTGAAATACGAATGGCCGTTACTTGCTCCGCCGCCCCGCGATTTTGACTGCGGAATGGCTGTAAAGTAAAAACCGCGCAGGAACGGGTTCTCGCTGAACGGACTCGGCCTAAAAAGTGCGTTAACAAAAGCGCCGAACTTGCGGCGGGCCGAACCAAAATGCAGCGGAAAATTGAAGATCTTTAGCTGCCGCACGGGAGGGAAGGGCGCCGACAGCCTGACGAGCCGACGCTTCATCACCGAATCGTGAAGGATCTCGTATTCGCT
>Ga0105237_10008808_pt1 | contig 10879 bp, 15 predicted proteins | sample KBSC24metaG_FD_81520 | JGI IMG/M metagenome (GOLD analysis project Ga0105237, IMG submission 81520) | Corn rhizosphere microbial communities from Kellogg Biological Station, Michigan, USA - KBS C2-4 metaG | ecosystem: Host-associated > Plants > Roots > Rhizosphere > Soil | place: Michigan, USA... | reverse complement strand
CCTTCACGACAGCTTCCCAGGCTCGATGTACGAAACTCTGCTACCCTTAGAACAAGACCCATTTAATCCTACCAGATTGCGGATTTCTACCCATCTATCAACATCACGCCTCCATGATAGTGAGAAGATATCCACTGAGAACTAAACTTTGTCAGTTTAGTCCGTACAACGAATTGCAGAGCACCATGCACTGCCAGAAGACATGAGTCCAAACGACCAGTGAGTCACCCATAGAAAGCTCAATAAGGAACGACTAGCTCGACGACTAAGTTGTTTAGAATATTCAGTCTCAGCGACAACATCTGCAAAATACAGGGGAATCAGCGCTCGGAAGAGTGCCATTACTACCCACATTGTTAATGCTCTTTTTTCATTGCAGGGCACAGCATTGCCTCAAGACTCATCCTCCTTACATTCGACTTCTTCCGGATGGCTTTGTTCTGCCTCTTCCAACCTTCATTTCAGGCGGCGCATCAATCAGTCCAAGCTCTGTCCGAGGATGTCAGCGAGTGACGAGTGACACGAGTGGTTCGAGAGGAGCAGAGAGGGATCCGCGCCTTCCTGGCTCGCCCATGGACTTCTAGTGCCGGCAGTGGATAAAAACGCTTATCAAAGTAAGCAACAGCATGTCCTCGTTTTTGGACTGTAGAACGTGGGCCACTGGCACACAGGGCGGCTGCAGCGGAGAAAGGAGATATGGATTGGCGCAAAACCCCTTTAATCCAAGTGCAGACTGTGGCTCAGCGTTTTATTTCCTTCGTGCAGAAGTTTCCTTGGTGAGATAGCGGGGCAAGATTTGGAAGCAACGTCGGCTTGAAATCCTTTTTTTACAAGCTTTAGGTGGAAGGCTGTTCCAGCTTCAGAACCAAAGAGACGGCGAGCCTACACTGTCGCCCCACCATCCCCCCCAAAAAGGTCCTCCACTTTCTACTTGATCGTCGTGGCTTGTTTTCTCCCAGGTAGCACTCTCCTCCTGTGGAGGTGCATCAGCAGGAAGCAGAAAGAGAGCCGAGGGAAAAGAGGGCGTTTGTGTTGAAGTGCATACCCATTTCTAGCTTCTTTCAGATTTTCATTGACCCATCTTTCCTGCCGGAGAGGAGAGGTCCCCGTTCAAGCTAGGACTCGGGAGGATGCCTACCTACACCTACAGCAACAGCAAGACAAGCGGAAGCACCACTACATGTAGCTAGCATTCTGTACAGAGCAAAACAAAGTATGTCTATCCACCTGAGGAACTTTTCTCAAAAACGGCCCTAAAAATCTCAGATGGCTAGTAACACGGGTAGTGTCGAAGTCACTAACACATCCCGCCCACACTGAACAGTATAGTACAGAATACTATTAGTAGCATGTAATGTACTTGTACTGTCGTATCTAGTGTTTGGCTCCGATCAAATGAACTTATCTCGATGTCGATCACGGACATCGGACCCTCCCGCCTGGGTGGCTGCGCCCAAAGACCCACAACAAGGCTCGTGGATCTAGATGACTTCGGCCCACTATATTGATTTCCGCCCTCCACTGAGCTGTGCCGCAGTTGACCATGGGGATGGTCTAACCTCTGACTTGTACGAGAGCCTCTCTTTGGCCCTTCTTACTTTTCCTTCTTGCGGTTCGGTGCCTCTGTGGAACTGTCGTGAACTTAACTCATTCTTTGGTGGTCCGAAGAGAAAAGTCTTGGATCTGTCTAGTGGAGTCTTGGTTGGCTTGTAGTCTTTACGAGTTTGTCGTCCGCCGCGCTCTTTCTGATTGTCGTGAGTTTGGTGCTTCTGCCGGAGTTATTGCTGCCTATCTAGCGGGATGCCCTGGGTTGCGGACACTTTTATCGTCCACCCTATTGCGTACGTGCGGGTCGCCCATCCTAAAGGCTTGCGGTGGGTTCAAGTTTGTCGCTGGTTGCTGTAGGCGGCCCCCTCCAGTGTCGAGTAACTATCGTTGCGAGGGGATTGCCTTGACAGTCATCGTATCCACAACTGTTTCGCAGATCTCGGAGGCCAACTCAGTGACCTCAGGGACGACCTCGTCAGGAATCAGGTTGAGCTGATCGACCAGGAGCTGCGAATCCACCTCGCTGAACGGTGAGTCGATGAGTTGGTGTAGTCTGCCTCTGAAGGTATCTGTACTCTCATTGTGAAGGTCGACTTCCACCGTGGTGAAGCACACCTCACAGGTAAGCGCCCCCTGGCGGCTAGTGGCTGTGCTGCTGTTCCAGAGGCTCACTTTCAGCAGCCCTTTGCCCTCGACATACTTCTTGATTGTAAACGGTTGCTGTGAGGGCCCTCTCTCAAATGCCCTCACTGTGTCGAGTATTCCCTGAGCTTCTAACGTCAGTTCGTCCCTCATGATGGTGCCCTTGTGCTGGGCAATGAGAAAGAATGATTGCGGCATTGTGCTTGTTTCTATTAGTGCTCAGTGAACTGAAGAAAGATTGGTGATGAAAGAAGTCAAGAAAGAGAGCTAATAGAATTGGTGTGCTTCAGAATAGTATAGTAAGGAGACAGGAAGGGAGGGTAGATGTATTTATCCTGGGGTGTTTGCAATGGAGAAAGGCTGCTAAATAGCAAGACAGTCGATCTAGACAGGGTTGAGGGAGAAGAGGAGGGTTCAAGAAAGGGTCTCATTATTGTTAGGTAGACAAGATGGAGCTAGGGCTTAGGAGGCCCATATTCATCAGTATTCACTCAGTGGGTAGTTAATGGTCGAACATATGATCCACATGCATGCCATTCCTGAACCCAAGTGAAGTCCGTTTGTGACCCCCATATCAGAACAATTGGGTCGCTTTCTGACTCCACATTCAAACTACCCAATGCAAACCGCTAGTATCATCATTAGTATTTCACAGTTTATTGGGAAGCGGGGCACTTATGGGAAAAAGTGTTCACTGTCCAGGAAGCCTTTCGGCATTCCGGACAGTGTTTAGAGACGACGCTGTAGAGTGCTTGTACAGCTGCATCACTAAGCCTCCCGCAGATTCAGGATTCAACAGGAGCCCATCGACAAGTCCGTTGCTTCAGGTGAACGAAAAGCCATCATCGACACTCTCGTCCGACTCAGTCCATTCCAGCCACCAATTGACAAGATTCTCAAAGTCACATTCACAATGCCTAGGTCGTAACAAGAGGGCTTCAACAATTGGCACGAATTCAAAACAGACAAGCCGAAGCTTTGATCCTCTCTTGCGAAAGGTCCCGTTGAGCAGTCGTGTTGTATCCAATTGTACCATTCTCATGTTCTTCTCCAGACTTGCGATCTGTAGCAATGAGAAAGACTCCTGCTTTTGAAGAATTGGGGATTCACAGGACATATCGTCGTTGTACCTGAGTAGACTAGGCTTTTGTACCTGTTCCAACAGGTGTACTCTGGACAAGTCTGGACAACCAATGCAACTTGAATAGCAGATCACTTAAGGCAGTCTGAAAGACGAAAGAGTCATCAAGAATTCAACTCTCCACAGTCCAGAAAAGTTATTTCCTGTGGTTCAAGTTGCTGCCCAATCCTCAAGCCATTCTTTGTCGTCGACACAACCTTATTCTCAAAGAAATTAGTACCCAGACTCTCAACTCATACTCACTGCCCAAGCCCTGGAATTATGCCTCTCTCATTTGTGATACAGTAAACTCAGAGACAAGGATTTTGGTTTCCCCTCCAATATGCAAAAAGCAAAATCGAAGAGCATTCACCATATTTCAGGCTAGGACGCACAAACAACATCTTAAAAAATCGCCCTCTTCTCATCGAAATGAGGTTCTTCATGTGTCCAGGGATCCAGGGATCTAGGATACACTTGTCGGCGCTCTCCATTCCCTCACGCTAAACATGAGGTGGATGACTAACGCGGCTGATCGAGACCCTCTTGAAGAAGTGCACATCGAGTAGCTTGATGCTTTGATGTAGGTTTGGTGACTGAGCAGCCATATTTCAGGTGTGATTCCAGACAAGAGGTGGAGAGGAGAGGCAGCAAGCTGGGTTGAATACACTTCAAGAGGATGTGAATTGAGAGCCGGCCGGATTGGACAAGTCGTCAAGGAGAAAAGCAGTTGCTACGAAGTTTTGGAATCACATCCGAGACCTGGCTATTCTGAGCAGCATAAAACTCATTTCCGGCCAGTGGATCTCATCAGCTCAAACAAAGGGCTTCCAATATTCTTGTTTGTGGACGAGTGCTTGCGATCTAGGCTCATGCCACAAGTCCCTCTCTTGGCGAATTTAGCTCCGCTCTCTCTTGTGCTGGGTCATGCTCTGATCAACCAAACATCTCATAAATGATCATGCATTCTGTTCAGCATTGGAGTACCGACGCGCGGCCCTTCGCGGGCCCTTATCAGAACTGGCGCATGGTAAAACCGTCTTTTGGTGCTTCTGTCGAAGCTCTGAACGTCGGGTTTCCTTTAACTTTGCTCACTCCAACAAATCATTCTTGACAGAGTCAATAGTAGAGATGCGGCATGTAAGATAGCTAGTCAGAACCTGACAACTTGACCGCGATACTTCAAACCGATATACGTCTTAGGGTTATGTTCCGATACGCATCCAGCAGATACCTTGACGTCGCAAGCCTCGTTGCTCAGGTGAGACCATGTTATAAGGCTCAAGCGATGAGGAGGACAGGTAAAAGCGGCTTTTCAGCACGATTTGTATACGGGAAACTCAAGGGAGTTTGAACTGTATGAGAAGCCCTGGTCGGGCGAGAGGGTGGTGGGCACAGGGTTCGAGTCGAGAGTTGATTCTAGGTAATGAATGATTCGAGGAGGGTAGGACTGAGGCGGAGTGTGACATCGAACATCAGCTTGAGGAGCAACAACAAGAAATCCACAGGAATTCTTGACACTTCAATTGTGACTGACTGGAGGGTTGAGGATGTAATTGAGGATGAACCTGCAGCTTACGAGCTTGGATAGGTTCTACGAGGGCCACCAACGCGTTAGCACGCGAGAATGACGCCGCTGTGTTGTTACTTTCCTCTTTAGGCTAGCCTAACTGCAGCCACTTTGACTCTATTTCAACCTGGCCCAGGGAGTCCTGTCTTGATTGTTTACGGGTTCCCCCAAAGTACTCGTGACATGTTTTTCATTGAGCCAGAGATCTTCCACATTCAAGCTGCAAACAACTAGGATCTTTTGATCTCATCCTGATAGAAGCAAATGTGACTTATCTCTCCTACCTAAGTAGTGTCAATAACCACCAACCCAAATTGTGGTCCTTCACACGCCCAAGTCATTAAGGTCGATGGAATACTTCGTATTCCCACGAATTGAGCCGCTTTCGATGCTCATATAATCTGCCGTTCACTTTCCTGACTCCACAGACCCAAACCTTCCTGTTCCTCCCGGTTCTGTTGCTGATGAAATGCAATTTCTGACTGGGTGGGCAGAGTCCACGGTGTTCGGGATAGGAGACGGTGGGTGAATTTGGCATTTTCTGCACTGCATTCCAGGTGTCCTTTTCCGCAGAATGATTGTTCCCATTCAGCCTAGCGTTGCTCTCGATCACATTATTTCTTCTGTCGCTCCAAACGAATTGCTCCTCTAGTGCTGAGATCCTCCTTGCTTGGTTTATACTAGTCCTCTTCACTTCCTCAAGTTGGTGCTCGTACCATGAATGGTCAAGAGCACGCTGAAGCTCAGCCTCTTCCCCAAGGTATGCCCTTGCCTCTGCTTGATCCCGGGTGGGATCAGGCGCCGAAGGATGCCCGGGGCGAATTCTTTTCTCTGAATATGGTGTCTCTGTCTTGAAGTCTGAGATATTTCCATACGGTAATTCCTGTTCAAAATGGTACTTATTTCGTGTTCTAGCATGTTGTTGGGACTGATGTCCGCATCGTTGGAATGGGATCATTGGCTCGGTGTTTTGCTCCATAAGGTCCGCAAGGTACGGGCTCCACCCGCGTCCTTCTTGGTACTTACCACAACGATAATGTGGCTGTTCGTGAATCCCTCCAAATGTGGTGGTGCGTGCTGGGAATGGAGAGCGCATTTGAGGGCACTCTTGACGACCCCGTGCATCTACATAATTCTGCATTGGTACGCACGGAGGAATTCTTGGGTTGAGGGTCGGCGGCGCTCCTGCGGCACGCTGGCAAGAAGGGCACGCTTGTTCCTCAATAGTATCCTCTCGGACATCCACGTACCAACAGATACTGCCACTCTGAAGCGCGGATGGGCAATGCTGTGCATCTGTCTTCATTGACCAAGTCGTCACCTTGCATATCTCGCAGATATGTCTGGCCATATTTTGGTGGCACATGGCGAACTGTGCAGGAAGATACTAAGGAGATTTATGCAGTTCATCGGGAATAGCTGCAAATTTTGCTGGTGATGAATGTTTGCTTTCCCCGGATCGTTTGATATATACTAACAATTTTAAAAAGTTGCGGTCGAAGATAAAGTTGTTGTTGACTACACTTGTCTAATTATTGAGAGGGAAAGCCGTCTCACGATATGTCACATTGTACATTGTGGCTATGACTGCAATGAGACTGGCTGCTCAATTTCAACGCTTCCCCTTTCCTCACGATGTCAATTTCTTTGACTCACTTTGCATGTCCAAAATATGCGCGCACCTCCAACGCTTAAAAAGCACATGACTCATCATCAACTGTGGTTCATCTCATGGACATACGGCAACTAGGGAAAAAGAAGGCAAAACGGAAAATCCAAGATTGACTATAGCTAATGGCGAATAGCTAAGAGCTCTCAACAGCAAATGGATGAGCACTGGGGCGCCGAGATCAGGTGCTCATGAAAGGCCTTCCTGCGGGACTTTATTTTGGGCCAGCCATCGCCTTCCCTTCGTTTGGACCTAATTTACAACAACCAATGTCCAAGTTCCACAATCAGTAATACGGCAAACACTTTGCGCTGTACACTTCCATCTCACTCGCTGGACTAGAAACCAGATTCTGTCTATTTCTGTTGCCCTGTACAGGACAGCCCCACTCTCAACCTCAAAGTCTCCAACGCCGGCGCAGCTCCCAACAATCAGTCTCGGCCGATTTTCTACGCTCTTGATGCTGAGGTTCATGGGGCTATTCCTGGTGCACACTAAGCTGTAGTGTGGGAAATAATTTGCAGGCCCGAAAGGTGGAGATTTCGAGTCTGCACGAATCAATTCCCTCCTTGCCGAAAACGTCTTTGGTCACGTCCAGGATCGTTAGGGTGCTGATGATGCGGACCTTGCATCTGATTTCTAGGCCCAACTGGAGGCTGTCTGGGTCCAGCGGGTGGTTGCCGCCCTGCCGGAAACCGATTGGGTTGTGGTTGAGGTTGTAGTTGCCGCTGTCGCGGCTGCCACTGTTGTTGCTGTGGTTGAGGTTGGAGTTGCGGTTGCTGCTGTTGAGGTTTTGGTTGTGGTTGCTCTTGCTGCTGCTGAGATTGTGGTTGTGGCTGTTGATGTCGCTCCAGTTGTCTCAATGCGCGTTCCCTGCGAATTTGAACTTGACGCCCTGCACGTGTTCCACGACGTGTCTTGCGTTTAGAGCCCTCCTGGACTCCGCCATCATTTTCTGGCGCGTTTGGTCCCTGTTCGTTGTCAGATTCATACAGCTGATCATTCTGTGCGTTGCCCATTGTCTCAGGCGCACGCTGCGTCATGCCTTGGTTGTTGATTGCAAGTCTGGCCCACGATTGATCAGCGTCCAATTCAAACTCCGCGACCATTCTCATGATTCGCTCGTCTTGCTGACTCAATTCATCAACATGATGCGGTAGGGTTAAGGGGGACCCTATCCTCATCTGACGGTTCCCTGCCTGCTGTAACGCTGCCATATTTGCTTGACGTTGCATATTTTGTTGAGGGGCGGCATGACACGCCGACCTCCCGGGAGCGAATGGGGATGCGCCAGTAACGACTGGCGAAGGAGCACCCATTCGAGGGGGGGATTTGATGCTGTATCATGACCGGTGCCGATCTGGCGTTGGGTCTGAAGGTTTGTGGGTCCTGGAGCTGCTTCGGCTCGATTCTGGCCATGTGAAGTAGGCATTCTTGCAGTCTGTGGCGGAAAATAACTTCTCCTGGGGAACAATGAGGCAGCAAACTGTCCGTCACGGTTGACTATGTTAGAAGATTGGGCGATGCCAGCATTGTTCATGCCAGATGATGGCTGACTTGGCAACGAAGGCCTATTCCCAGACTGTGGAGGCGGGCGTTGCAAATTGGGACGAGAATTTGATGGACCGCGGTTTTGACCATTGTAACTGAGGCACCTATTGCATTGCAGGTGCGGACCTTGAGCGCGCTCACAAGCTTGTTCCACGACGTGGTTTGTGTTGATCCATACACCGCAGCTTTGGCACAGCACAGGTTGTCGGTTTCGGATGAACATCTTGGGCAATCTGGTCTATCTGGAAATGTATTGCAAGTTGGACTGTCAAGTAAGTTATGGAACTTGGTTCGTGCGAAAGGCAGCGGAATCCAATTGTCCTAGTCGCTTTTGTGGTGGGAGAAAGATTGAATCGCTTTCACAGAGAAAGAGGTTCCTCATTAATATAGGACAGCATGCTTAAAATTCACTCACTATACCGTACAGGCAGTCAATGCTCAGAGCTGCTTCCAGAGCTGCTTCAGTATTCACCAGGCCCGAAGCAGTCACAAAAGGTGACAGCCTTGTTGGTGAATCTGATCCCATGATGCGCGCTAGAAGTTGAGATATATGATATATAAGTTGCACATCACCTAGGTCACTGGGGCACGACCCTGCAGATTTCGCTGTCGAAGTAAGCGCTATAAGTGACATCAATATAGGGGGAGGCAGACTGCCTTGCCTTTGGTGATACTACCTGTGTTTTGGTGTGAATCCGCCGCAGAACTTTGGAAGATACCCATGATCCAGTACTCATAAGGATGAGCTCTTTCATGTAGTCGTTTAAGAGATGCACTGATGAAACAAAGGACTGTCTATTATATTGTGATATCATAGTGTGTCCTGCGCTCGGGTTCACGGCTGGGAGAGTGCCGCTGTGAGAGCCCTAGGCAGTGGGAGCAAACTATCACGATGCACAATCATCATCCTTGTTGGTAAGAAAGGTGGAAACTCGTAGTGGCGCATCGTTCTCGGTGCTATCGAAGCCTTTTGTATCCTCTGGCTTGGTCTTCCTGAGAACTCGATCTTCTTGTTCTGTAGATACCTCCGACTCGTCTTCACCGACAGAGATATCGCACTGAGTGCTAGCATCGACCGTCGCAGGTTTCGACTGATGTGCAGTCGATGCAGCAACGTTATCAGACCCGACAGTTCCTCTATCACCGAGTCCGTGCCAAGGGGCATATATAACAACCCCTGGCCCAGCAGAGGTTGGCTCTGGTGACGAGTCGTAGGCAGGTTGCTCGTAGTTCATGGGGTCAGAAAGCCATGATTCATGATCTGCAATGACAATGGGAGGCCCTGCATTGACTGGATTGGCCAGGCATTGCTCGCAATCACTTAGAGATGTTCTGCCCGTGCTGTTGACCCATGTCGGCTCATGTAGGCCCATAGCGCAATTTATCAACTCGACGGTGTCTTCGCCACTTTTCTCTCCACATCTAGGGCATCGCCAGCGAGAATGCTGGATGTAACACATGATTATAGTCTGAGAACTTTCCTAGAGTATTTTCGGCGCGAACTTTTGGCGCAGTCAGAATCTCAAGATATCGAGGTGAGATTCTGTACCATCCCCCAGACTCCAGGAATGTTTGGTCTCAGAAGAAGGTGTGATGGACTAGGACTCGATGAGATACACGTCGTAAAGATTTATCGTCAACCTTCAGCCTTTGAGAACTCACGCGCCATGGACACATTGTTCACTCCGAGCTTTGTGTCTTTATTCGGCACAAAGCCCATCGTGAAAGACTTGGAACATTAGCTAAAAGGCTGGACCTCGCCCACTGTCATGAACTTCCATTAGTCATTTAACAGTAATGCATTGCTTTGAAGGCATCCTCATCTGAACAGCCGAGAGATTCAGAAGGTTGTAGAAACATGTGTAACCCCCTGACGGACTGGAATTTATTTCGTGACTGATCCAGGATCATAAAGGCAATGAATCATGGTATTTCGAGTTCAGGGTGGTATAAGATTTTCTTAACCATTTCTTGTTAGTATCATGGCTACCGAAAAGTGGGATAAAGAAGTCATATTGTTCTAGAGGCAGTACTCACATTGAGGACAATTGTAAATGAAAATGTCGCAAATGCAGGCGAGGCATTGGTAATTTTTGATATTGTAAAAAGTAGTATGTTCACCAGGTGTCGTGGTGAATGTTGATCTGACGCCGAGAGCTTTCGAAGGAGGGGATATATGATAATTTGTAATCATACCATTTTTGGGATGTGTGAACTTTCTCTGTGAGGAAATGAATACTCTGATATTGCTTCTCATAAGTAAACAGCCCGTGACTCCACAAAGCTCTCAGCATCCACAAAGAAGCCAGCTATTGCAAATTCAATCTCCTTCACGAGCTGTATAATATACTCACGCTCTTCCACCAGCTCTGGTCCCCAGTTCTCAGTCTTGAAACCGACGCCTTGAAGGAAACTCACGGTATCTCTAATTCTGCAAAGCTCGTTGTCGAACCTTGCAACAAAGGGTTCAAAGAGATCCGGATGCCTCTCGATGATGCCACGGAACCTCAAAATATCCTTGCTGTGCTCATCCACCATTGCTGGGTGCGGCACCGAACGTCTAGGGCCTAGGTTCGCTCGTCTCTGGATCGGTATCACCGGAGTATCGCCCAATAATTTTAAAGCACCTTCAAAATTTGTCGTGATTCTAGGCAGGATGGGTCGCTGCGGCTTGTCCCCAACCGCAGTGGGTCGAGGTAGCCCTGCTGGACGTATTTCCATATCGCTTTGACACACGAAGGACTCAAGATGCTATCAAAAGAGCGCTATGAGACTTTTT
>Ga0105237_10008807_pt1 | contig 10880 bp, 9 predicted proteins | sample KBSC24metaG_FD_81520 | JGI IMG/M metagenome (GOLD analysis project Ga0105237, IMG submission 81520) | Corn rhizosphere microbial communities from Kellogg Biological Station, Michigan, USA - KBS C2-4 metaG | ecosystem: Host-associated > Plants > Roots > Rhizosphere > Soil | place: Michigan, USA... | reverse complement strand
TACCTCGTCACGGGCGACCGGGAAGTGACGAGCGTGCTGACAATTCATCCCCGGGACAAGGACGGCAATCAGCGGTGGGAACTGGCCGACGGCGCGACGCTCTACGATGTCACCCATCTAGGATGCCGCTCCGCACGCTACACGCCGGCGACGGCTAAAAACTCGTGCTCGCCCGCGAACGTTCGGACCACGGGTTTTCCGGTGAATCCAGGTGCGGCCATGCCCGTCGTGAACGGCTGCCGCAAGCAGGACTACGCGGTTCTCATCGTCGTTGGGCTGCCCGCCACTCACTGAGTGGCCGCACGCAGGGCGCGACCGCTCGCCACGTGACCACGCGGACACCCGAACGCTACTTCTCCACCATGTGTATCCGGAGAAGGTTTTGGCGAGTGAGAAGAAACCGATCCGGATTTTCATGATCGACCGGCGGAACGACAACCGGGACCTCAACTATTGAAAGCGAAGTACCGGGAGGAAGACTGGCGTAGTTGCGTTAGCGGCGGAATCGCCCTCGACTGTATCAGGAGTCGAAGGCGGCCTCCTCTCGGCCCCGATTGCCCCGGCAATGAACTCGTCTTCCTCACCTATTTCACCACTTTACGTCTAACCGTCTTCGTTCGCCGATGTACTGTTCTTGTTCGACAACGCGGGAAAGAAAAACGGTGAAAGCCGTTTACGGAGCTCCACCTGATTTGCATGAGCAAATCCGCAAGATGCTTCCAGATCTGATGAGGTGAAACAGACAATGAGTCTTCGCGGAAACTCAACTCGCCGCTCATTTCTTCGGACCGCCGCGGCAATGGGCGCCGTGGCAGCTTGGGGGCGCGCGGCGGAACGCCCGCCGGCAAAGTGGAAAGAACGCCGGGAACTTTTTCCGGAGGGCGTCGCATCAGGTGATCCGGATCATCACAGCGTGATTCTATGGACTCGCGTTACTGATCCCGGAGTCGACAAGTTGTACATCGAGGTCGCGGAGGATGAGCGGTTCACGAAGATCGCCAGCAATACCTCTACGCCTGTCTCGGCGGATGCCGACTGGACCACTCGCGTTCTGATAGGTGGGCTGAAGCCGGCGCACGTCTACTGGTTTCGGTTCATGACGAAGGATGGCTCAGGAAGCCGGGTCGGCCGCACGATCACGGCGCCCGATCCCAACGATTCACGCCCCGTGCGGTTTGTGTTCGTCAGTTGCCAAAATGCGAATCAGGGCGCGCAGAATGCATATCGACGGATGATCTATGAAGACGAGCGCGCGCCAGAGAACGAACAACTCGGATTCGTGCTGCACCTTGGCGATTTCATCTATGAAATCGTCTGGTATCCGGAAGACCGCAAGATGATGTACGACCGCCGCATCCGCGACGTCGTCCGGTATGCACACGGTGAAAAAATTGAGGACTTTCACATCCCGACGACGCTGGACGATTATCGCGCCGTGTATAAAGCATACCTTCACGACCCGGATCTGCAAGACGCACGGGCGCGCTGGCCCTTCGTGCCGATGTGGGATAACCACGAGTTCAGTTGGCAAGGCTTTCAAGGGATGCAGCGGTTCTCGGGAAAAGTACGGCCAGCGCAGACCAAGAAGGTTGCTGCGAACCAGGCGTTCTTCGAGTATCAGCCGGCGAGAATGGCGCGTCCGTCGAGGAAATCGCTGGAGATGTTCGATCCGCCGACCGTGAAGGACACGCCGGTCACGAAATACGACGAGCACGGACTCGGAGAGGAACCGAACAATCTGACTGCGATTAACAGCCTTCGAGGATATCGCACGCTGCGCTGGGGCAAGCATGTCGATCTGATCATCACCGATCAGCGCAGCTACGCGTCGGAGTACCGCGGCGATTTGCCTCAGTCCGACCCGCTAGCCATCCCGGAGTTTCCTGGGCTCTATCCGGAAGAGGATTTATACGCCTTGGATGCGGGGCAGCCGATCGCCGATTTCAAGGATGCGGCCCCGCCGAGGACGATTTTGGGCGCGACGCAAAAGGCCTGGTTCCTCGACCAACTCCGCGCATCCAGGGCGACCTGGAAGATTTGGGGAAATACCATCGCGACGATTGCGATGCGGGTGGATCCGCAGAATCTGCCGGAAGGAATCACGAAGAAATGGCGCGGCGCGGGATTCGCTGAGTTTGGCGGCGGCGACTTCGGGAATGCGTTCTCAGAGCGCGGCGAAATCTGCGATTTCATTGAGCAGCACGGCATCACAGGGTTCGCGGTTGTTTCGGGGGATCGTCACAGCTTCTGGGCGGGTCTCGCTGCGAAAGCGCTCCCGCCGAAAGAGTTCAAGCCGGTTGGCCTGGCGTTCATTACTGGATCGGTTTCGGCTCCGGGAATGGTCGAAGCTTATGAACACAAATTCCCGAAGGACCATCCTCTCAGTGCGCTATACGTTCCCGGAATCAACATGCTCCTGAAGCACGGCGTTCGATCCTGCCTGGAGTATGCTCGCAGCGGCGATGCCGCGAAAGCTCGCGAGCTATCGAATCCCGATCTGGCGCCCCACGTTTCGTTCGTCGATATGGGCGGACATGGCTACGGCGTGGTTCGCGCGGCGGCGGATTCGCTGGAGACCGAATTCGTTGGCATTCCGCGGCCGCTCGAACGAAGCGAGCGTGCGGATGGCGGGCCACTGAATTACCGGGTGCGGTCGAGCGCGAAGTTGTGGGCGAAAGGGGAGAGTCCCAAACTCAAACTCGACGTTCTCGAAGGTGATCCGAAGCTGTCGATTTGAGTTTCGGGACCGCTGCCGATCGAGACATCTCCTCGCGTTCGCGTTGCGGCGGGGTCGTTTTCCGTCAAAGGCTATCCTGAGCGGATCGTCGACTCGGAGAAAGGGTCCGCCCGAGTCCCCTGTGCCGTGCTCATCCCGTCACTTGACGCAAAACGATCGTTGCCGCCGGCGGGAACATACTGGCGGCACAATGCGACACATCCAAGTGGATCTGATTGATGTTGCTTCGGGAGAGGGCAGCCGGCTGAAACCGGGACTCGCCGGCCCGGTTTGCCGGTAGCCGACTACGCCGCTGAACTTGTGCGGATTCCCGACGAGAGCCTCAATCGCTCGGCTGGTGCATCCTCGATAAGCCGGTCGTGTTCCGATGCGAGAAAGGCCCGGCGCCGCATGCCGTATCCAATGATGCGGAACTCAGTCTTGCCGCGTGATCGGGTTTCGTAACCCGGCAGATGCTTTCGATGAGTTCAAATGTTGTGATGTTGTTCCGCTCCATTTCTTCATCAATCAAGTCGAGGAGGTTTCGGAGCGTGACGGGCTGTTGACGTGAGAGCCTAACAGGCCGACACCGTTGCCGAGAACTACTTCGGCACGTACTGCCGCATCTGCGAAATAAATCGGCCGCAGCATCTCAATTTCGCACTTGTTCCCTTCGATCCGGTACGTCGTCTCGAAATCCTCCTAATTCCGGGCTCGCCACAAGCGGCCTTCCGGGTCGATCACCAGCGAGGTCCCCACCCCGCCGCGAAAGATGCGCGACTCATCCAGTCCGATGTACACCGTGGATGTCCAGGGATGGTCCGGACAAGTCTGGGCGACGATTCGTTCGATTTCGCCGGCAAGCTTTTCGAACGTTGCAGCACACGTATCTGCCGGCGCGGAAAGGGTCTGCCGGATTGCATCCGATGCAAGCGACTGTCGCCGGGTTAGGCGTCATCCGCTTTTACACTTATTCTCCGGAAAAGCCAGGAATCGGCTATCCTCTCTTCATGTCATCCGATCTGCAATACCGCTCACGCGCTGTACGCGCCCTGGTGTTCTTGCACGAGGAGCATCTTCGCCGTTTCGTCCACACCTGGAGGGTGGCTTTGGCGGCACCAGTGAGCCTCCCACCGACCGAGGATCCCGCCTATGCGTCGCTGGGCGCTTTAGGACACCACGTGCTGGGCGCGGCCGGCAGCTACATGGCCTGGATATGCGACGTGTTGACGTTGCCCGACCCCGGAATCCGCTCTGCCCCGGACCCGGCTGTCATTGTCCGCGATGCGGACGAGTACATGGAGCATGTTCTGGACCGGTGGCGGTCGCCGCTGCGGGAAGTTCCCGACGGACGATTGGAGACTCCCGAGTATCCATCGGAATGGAAGACGCGCTACTGTATCGACTCGATGTTGGAGCATGCTGTTATGCACCCTATCCGCCATGCGTTCCAGTTGGATGAGCTGATCGGGAATCGGTGAAGGGTGGGCAGGGCGATTGGGTTTAGTCCGCTGAATGGTTTGTCCGCGGATCGGCGACTTTCCGCTTATTTGGACTGTCAGAAAACTTCTGTCGCTATCTCGAAGCTCCCCTAGCCACATACGCCCGACTAGCGGAAATCAACGCACAGATCACGGCAGTCCCTTCAATAGCGGCATGTATTCGGGGCTGCTGGAAATGGTGTTGTGACTTGTGCCAGCTAACACAGCAAAGGACGCGAGTCCATTTTTGAAGCGTGACCGAAGCAACTCGGTGCTGGCTCGCGGGATGATCTCGTCATGATCCGCAGCGATGATCAGCGTAGGCGCACTCACGTGAGGCGCGAACCGCCACGATTCGAACTTGTCTAACAGTAGCCACCTCACGGGAAGGTAGGGAAATTGGCGGGCTGCGAGGTCCTGGAGGCTGTCATAGGCAGTAACGAGGACGAGTCTAGCGACGGGCCGCTGGCTGGCGACATAGACGGCAATTCCGCTGCCCAGACTGCGCCCTACCACGTCGATGTCCGAATGCTTCGCATACACCTGGTCAAACAGAGTCAGGGCATCCGCGAAGAGAGCCGCTTCGGATGGGCTACCGGAACTTCCCCCATAGCCTCGGTAGTGCAGCAAGTAGATCGCGCTGTCGGGAAATCCAGATGAGAACTCAGACAGGTTGAGGGAGACGTTCTCGGCGTTCCCGCCGAAGTAGATCAGGGCACGTCTGCCGCTCTTCGGGCGCGTGGACACGCAGACACGTGCTTTCGCAACCGGCGATAGGATCATCGTGGCGTCGACAGCGCGTGAACTCGGTTGTGGGAAGTAGATGAGAGAGCGCTGAATGAAATACAGAACTGCACACAGGCCTAAATACACGATCGCTACGCTGATCGATAGGATTTGCAACGCTCGCCACATGGTAATCGCCAATCTCGATAGATCCTAGAATATCGTAAGGCTCGTTTCGAAAAGGCATCGTTCTGAACGCGCGGGCGAGGGCGGATGGCAGTTCCAGAATCTCAATAGATTCCGGGAAGCAGCCGCGATGTGCGCTTGACGTACGCACTGTACTCATCCCCAAATTGCATATTGAGCAGCCGCTCTTCTGCGTGGATGCGGCTGAGAAGCGGCGGTATGAGAAGTGCCAGTAGCAGGAGGCCGACACCTGAACGAAAGGCAAAGGCCCAGCCGAGCGCGGTCAGCAACATTCCGAGATAGCTCGGGTGACGAATGTGCCGGTAGATGCCGGTTGTCACGAGCGTATGGCCGGGTTGGATTGCAACGAGGCCGCTGAACCGGCGGCCGAGGACAAATACCGGCCAGAGACGGAGCACTCCGCCTGCGGCGAAGATGGCCACACCCAACCAGCGGAGGGCATCGCCATCCATCGTCCAGAAATCGATGCGATCTGTGTAGGCCGGGAGAAAGCCGGCCAAGAGCCCGATCACGGCGAATACGGGGAGAACCCAGCGGTTGCCGCGATCCTCGCGCACGCCGGGACTCACGTTTCCGCCGGTGAACATGGCGACCAGTCCCATGGCCAAGGTTACGATTGCGAGGGCGATTCGCGGAGTATTCGAGAAGAAGGGGGCGCCGCCCCAGCCGAGAATCGCAAGGCCGAGGTATGCGGCGGCGCTGAGGAGAGACAGGACGAATCGTGCGGCGAGACCCATCGTTCGCTTCTATCTGAATTGTATCTGCGCTTCGTTGTGCGTGAGCGGAAGGCGGTGGCCGTCGAGGAAGTTGGCGGAGCCGGTGATCGGTGTGTGGAGCATGTGGTCACGTGGGGTCCGGAATACCGGGTGCTTGTTTCCGGCGGGCGACCATTTCCTCAGTCTTCGAGCACGATCCAAGCGGGAGCGTGGTCGCTGGCGTTTTCCTCACCCCGAACCCATCGGTCTACACCTCCTTGTACGAGGCGATCGCACACTGTTGGGGAGAGGAGGAAATGATCCAGCCGCATGCCCTTGTCTAAGGGCCACCGATTACGCTCGTAATCCCAGAAGGTCCAGAGCGGCCCCCCGGGTTGCAGTTTTCGCAGAGCGTCCGTCCAGCCCTGAGCCAGCAGCCGGGCGTAGGCCTGGCGACTCTGCGGTTGAATCAACGCGTTGTTATCGAGAGATCGTGTTGGATAGATGTCCTGCACAGCCGGTACGACATTGTAATCGCCGGCCAAGACGACGGGCACCCCGGCCTTCCTGAGTTCCGCGGCATGCTCGATTAAGCGTTCGAACCAGGCCAACTTGTAATCGAACTTTGGACCGGGTTGAGGGTTTCCGTTGGGCAGATAGATGGAAGTGATCAGCACACCGTTTACCGCCGCCTCGATATAGCGCGCCTGGCGATCCTGAGGGTTCCCAGGCAAGCTCGATCGAGTGAGCACCGGGTCGCAGCCGCGTGCCAGGATCGCTACGCCGTTCCAGGAACGTTCGCCGAGCCAAACTCCGCGATAGCCGAGGTCACGAAGGGCACTTGCCGGAAATGCGTGCTGCTCTGCCTTGAGCTCCTGAAGGCAAACGACGTCGGGCTGCGCCCTTGCAAGCCATGCGGTGAGATTACTCAGACGCTTGTTGATGTTGTTGATGTTGAAAGTGGCGATCTTCAATGGCGCGGCCTCACGCGAAAAGACCATTCTGGCCTGACCCGAGGGTCACGCTGCAAGAACTTCGTTGGGTGGGCGTCCGATAGTGACTGCGGCGGTACCCAAGCCAGTGTGAGTCAACGGGAAACTGCGCTCCTCAAGGTGGATGCGCCGACAGGCCTAGCGGATGTTCCCGTGCACATGTTTGTCTCCGTGTTATCTACACCAATGCCGACCCGGTGGGGCTTTTTTTGGTCAATGGCCCCGCAGCCGATACCGGTTGAGATGTGGCGGCATATGGACCTGCCGCCTTTCAGACCGCCCGAGCCTTGGACGATCCTGCTCGAGGTTGCTCCTGAAAAGGGCGGAAGCGCCTTGGCGATGTTAAACAGCAGGTTCAACGGTCGCAGAACTAAAGGCTTCGAGTTCCCACAGGATGCTGGCCCTACTCAAGCACCTCGGGAGGGCGGGCTCGCCTCACCGTTGCGTTTAGTAGCGTGCCAATTGCGTGAGTTGAATGAGGTTGCCGCAGGTGTCCTTCAGCATGGCAATGGTCGAGCCGGTCACGTCGGTGGGCGGCATCGTGAACTCGGCGCCGCGGGCCTTGATCCGCTCGTAGTCGCCCTTGACGTCGTCGGTGAAGAACATGGCCGCGGGCTGGCCCTGCTGAAAAATCGCCTGCTGATACGCTTTAGCCGCGGGGTTGTTGTTCAGCGCCAGCTGGAGCTGAGTGCCGTCCGCCTCCTCGGGCGACGTCACGGTCAGCCAACGAAATTGGCCCTGACTGAAATCGGCCTTCTTGGCAAAGCCCAGTATGTCCGTATAGAAGCGCAGGGCCTTGTCCTGGTCGTCCACGTATATGCTGGTCAACTTGATTTTCACTTCGTTTCTCCTTTGTGACGTTCGCGGTTTGGGCCGCGTCGTTTTTTCGTCGTCTTCCTTTTCGTCGATGTCGATTGATCCATGCGGTCGAGGTGGCGTTCGAGAGCATCGACGTGAGCAGACCAAAACCGACGGAACGGAGCTAGCCATGGGCTAGCCACGCGTCGATCTCCTGAAGTGGTTTCGGCTTCAGCTGGTAGAGACGGCGCTGTGCATCCGTCGTAGATTCTACGAAACTGGCCTCGAGCGGCACGCGCAGGTGCTTGGACATGGCCGGCCGCGGCATACCAAGCTGGCGCTCGATCTCTCCCACCGACTGTTGGACGAGACGAGGAGGCCCAAAATCGCGCGGCGGTTCGGCTCCGCAATGACTTCGAACACAGATTCCACTCTCTTTGTATACTCCATAGAGCATATACGTGTCAAGGGATGTTTAGTTCAAACGCACGGCGCAGATGGCCATCACCGCAACCTGCCAACGGGGCTGCACCGTTCAAGTCAACAGCTACTGCTGTTTGCCGCGGTAGATCGATTGCTGGCAATTGAGGTCGCGAAGGGTCGTGCCGGAGCGGATGCCCAAGACAGATGCGACGGACATGGCAGTTGGGATGGCCGCATCGGAGAGCCCGACAACGATCGTCGGAGACGGCTTCGATTTAGCTATTCACTCAGGGAATCTTCCGGACTCCACTCTGGTTGCGCGAAGATTCGCGCAGACGATGATCATTTTCGCCGCCACGCCTCAGTACCTCACAAGATGCGGCGCACCGGAATTGCCGGAGGATTTCAGCCGCTTTCGATCTGTCGTTTTTGTAGAGCAGGGATCGTACAGCCGTGGAGCTTTGGCTCCGGACAAGACGCGAAGCGCGTTAACCTCGCAGGGGTCTTTCGAAGAAGCGATATTGAACAGATGGGGATGGGTGTCCTTGAAAAGAAGGAGCTGTTCTCCGTCTTCTTATCTTGATTGAGCACCTGGAGAAGACTTTCGCGCTCTGTTCTGGGCGATAGCTTCGGCAATTGGCCAGCAGCGAATAAAAGGTCTCCGCCGGGTCGCGGCGTGATGTTAGAACTCTACATTCGACCTTTCGAATATAGGCTTAGATCGTCTCGCCACACACAATTCTGTGTCCATCCGGTGTAGTCAGACCGAACTCTCTCAGGCCCCATGGTTTGTTTGTCGGCTTGGATGAAACGAGCGCACCTTTCGCCACGAACTCCCGGTAAAGATCATCCACGCCTTCTACATTCCAGTACGCAAAGTAGGAATGATTTCCCAGTTCGCCTGCCGGCCGCTCATCCACGCACTCACCGAGCATCACCCGGAAACTATCACGCGTCAGGAAACTCCAACCGTCGGCGTTGATGGGGTCCTTTCGGAATCCGAGAACCTCCGTGTAGTAACGAGTCGACGCTTCAAGATCGCGGACCGCCAATACGCATCGGGAATTGACAATTTGAGCCATGCTTTATTTTCTCCGGCTTGAGAGTGCAACTGAATTCAGCCGATGGCCCCCGAGCTGTCGCGAAGGTGCGCAAAAGAGACGAGCTGAGTTGCCAGAATCGCAGCAAAAATCTCCACAGCCGCATTTGTCGATTGGTAGGGCCGCAGCCCGCAGAGATGGAACGTGCGTCGTCCGGGTTCGAGTCTGCGCCGGGCGCCAAGATGCGCGGCCCGTGGAGATGCAATCCTCCACGGGATTGGATGAACCCGTTGCGGGATGGAGGCCGGTGATTCATCACGGCGCTGATGGCGCGTACTGGTTGCCATCGAACCGGTAGATGGCCGCCGCGGGCGGCGAACTTCAAGGGCATACAGTGAGCTTCATGGTCATCTCGACCCGATCCAATCCGGGGGCGTATCCGTCTTTTGCCACACGCGCAAGCTTGAACCCCTGACTCTGGAAGAATGACGCCGAATCTGGCGACGTGTCCAGATGGACCATTTCGACGCCGCCTGCTTTCGTGATTTGGCGCAGACGAAACAGAAGAAGGAACCGGCCGAGACCCTGCCGTCGCCAATCGCGCCGCACCATGCCCCAAACCAGACGGGCTACCGCCTTCTGCTCCGTAACGAAATACCCGCCGCAGCCGATGATCGCGCCGTCGTGCTCCATGACGAAATAGGGAACGGCCCCACGATCGAGAAACCCCTCAAAATCCCTGCGTTTGTGCGATTTGAAGAAGTCCGGTGCGTTCGAATCGAACACCGCCAGACATGCATCGCGGTCGGCTGGTAAATAAGGACGCACATCCATGCTTTAATTATTCACCACGCGGCGGAAGTGGCCGATAAGGTGGCGTATGCGCCGATTGCTGCTGATGACCTTGCTGTATCCGGCCATCTCCGGTTACGCGCTAGCGCCCCTTCCAAGCCAGTTTGTGCTGGACTCATGGGGCACGAAGTCGGGCTTAGCCGAAGAAATGATTTATTCGGTAACGCAGACTCCGGACGGTTATCTTTGGCTGGCCACTGCCAATGGTCTGGTTGAGTACGACGGAAATTCTTTCCGGGTTTACCAGCCCAGGCAAGACCTCGGCGGCGGCGTAAAGCAGGAAATCTCCAGGTTAGGGCCCGGACCTGACAACAGTGTTTGGGTCTATTCCCTGGCCTATGGTCTGGTGCGTTTTCAGAACGGCGTATTCCGCCGCGCCCCCAAATATCCAACCCCGTGCAATGTAGAGCAGATACGGGATGACCAGGGTGGAACTCTGGTCGTCTGCCATGAAAGGGTGCTACGCATCGTTGGCGAGCGGGTGGATGAGCTTACGAAACCCTGGATCGGACCGGCGGCCACAATCCAGACGGCTACTCGCGATGCACGAGGCCAGTTGTGGATCGGACTGACCGAAGGCGGCATGGCCCAACTCGGCCAGGACGGAATCCTGACAACGAAATATGGCCATCGGGAGGGCATGCCCGCTGGATCTGTCAATTGCATCCTTGCCGCGGGGCCTGACCGGTTGTGGGTGGGCACGGACCAGGGATTAGTTCTTATCGAGAGTGGACGTGTGAAGGTATTCAACACGCGTGATGGCTTGCCATCCGGTAAAATCAGGCGGCTGACTCTGGGCCGGGATGGGCTGCTCTGGGTGGGTACGACGGCAGGTGTGGGCTTTCGCCATGATGGACGCTTCGAGAGTCTCCAGGGTATCCCGGCGTTGCCTTCCGATTGGGTGCAATCCATTTATGAAGACCGCGAAGAGAATATCTGGATCACTTTTT
>Ga0105237_10008806_pt1 | contig 10882 bp, 3 predicted proteins | sample KBSC24metaG_FD_81520 | JGI IMG/M metagenome (GOLD analysis project Ga0105237, IMG submission 81520) | Corn rhizosphere microbial communities from Kellogg Biological Station, Michigan, USA - KBS C2-4 metaG | ecosystem: Host-associated > Plants > Roots > Rhizosphere > Soil | place: Michigan, USA... | reverse complement strand
TGTGGGCTCGGAAGAGATGATAACCGGGATTGTCAGGCGCGAGCTGAATGGCCAGGCGGTTCCTTTCGAGGGCCTCATCGAACTTCTGCTCCTCGACGAGCCCGCCGGCCTGCCCCTGAAAAGCGGGCGCCGCCTTGCGGAGTTTTTCCAGCGCCGCGTTCGCCCGGTTTCGCTCGGATTCCGCGCGCGAGCGGTCGGCCGCCGCGAGCGCGCTGGCGTCCTGCGCGCGGCTCCGCTCTGTCTCTGCGTTCTTTCGGGCATGGTTCGCGGCACTGCGCTCGCGGGCGACATGGGTGAATGAGAACGCCGCCATGGCGAGCAGCACAACGACGCCCGACGCGAGGATGGCGGCCTCGCGCTTGTGGCGTTTCAGCGTGAGCACGAGTTGCTTCAGCAAACCGGCATCCTCAGCCGCCGTCGCGAACCCACGTTGATACGCGGCGATGTCGGCCTGCAGCTCCGGCACGCTCGCGTAGCGTTTGCCGGGCTCCATGGCCATGGCCCTTGTCGCCACCGCGGCCAGCGATTCGGGGATGGGCCAGTCGTTCCGAACTCGCGAGGCGTGCAGCAGATCGATGCGTCCGGCGCACACTTTTTCGATGATTTCGTCCGTGTCCTTGCCGGTGACCGGCAGCCGGAGCGCGAGGATCTGATAGAGGATCGCGCCGAGCGAATAAACGTCGCTGCGCTGGTCCTGCAAATCGATGTCCCCGCGCGCCTGCTCCGGCGGCATGTATTGCGGCGTCCCGAGGATCGACCCGGCCATCGTCACCGACGAAGAGGATGGATCCTGCGCGACGCCGTTCGAACCATCGGTCAAGCCGCCGGTCTCCTCTTCCTTGACCGCCAGCCCCGCCGGAGCCCTTCCCCCCTCTGCCTTCGCCAGGCCTCCCCCCTTCTCCAGCACCTTCGCCAGTCCCCAATCCATGACCAGCACCTCGCCGTAGTCGCCGACCATGATGTTATCCGGCTTCAAGTCGCGGTGGATCACATTGCGACTGTGGGCAAATCCGATCGCATCGCAGACTTTTTGGAAAATGTTGAGCAGTTGCGTGAGGGGATACTTGGCGCGTTCGCCGGGAGCGCCGCCGACGACGATTTCGAGGATCTGCCGCAAGGTGAGACCCTGAACCATCTTCATCGTATAAAACACCTGGTCGTGTTCATCCACGCCCAGCTCGTGCAGCGGGACGATGTTCGGGTGTTCGAGCTGGCTGGTAATCTGCGCTTCCTTGAGCAGCCGGATGAGTTGCTCGGGCCGCGGGTCGGAGCGGACCACCTTCATGGCCACGGTGCGCCCGGTGGTCACTTCCTCGGCGCTGAGGATCGCGCCCATGCCGCCTTCGGCGATGAGACCGCCGATCTCATACTTGCGCTCCCGAAGAAACTCCTCCGGCAACGCCCGGCGCACGGTGGCGATCTGTGGCGCGAGCGAGAGGTCGCCATCATCGAACTCGCGCAGGCGCCGCATTTCGACGGTCACTTCGCCCAACTGGACTTTTTGGTTCGGCCAGAGCCGCACGCAATCCGTGACCGCGCGGCCGTTGACGAAAACACCGTTTTTGCTCCCGAGATCCTCGATCAGGTGTTCATTGAAATTGATCGTGAGCCGGGCGTGCCGCCCTGAAACCCCGGCGCATTTGACCACGATATCCGCGCCCTTCTCGGAGCCAATCACGTAGTCGCCCGGTTGCACCGTGGTCCGGGCCAGCTCCGTGCCGTCGCGCGAGATGATGATTTCGGTTTTGGGAATAAACATGGGGTTCCGCAGGCCCCATCAAGGCCTGCAACCGGTTCATGCGAAATCCCGACCCAAAAAGGATCACCCTATTTTACCGGCCTCGGGACACCTCATGTCCCACAGAACGTCCGATACGAGTCCGAGTTCGACGGCACATCGTATTCCGGATGGGCCTGCGAGTAGTCGTAAGGCTTCGCCAAGACCGCCAGCAATCGTTCCATCACGCTCAGGTCACCCGTTTCGACCGCCGCCGCGAGCGCCTCCTCCACCTTGTGATTGCGTGGAATGGCGGAGGGATTGTGCCGCCGCATCCATTCGACGACTTCACCCGCCGGCTGCGGCTGCCGGTTGAGGCGGCTTTGCCAGCGCTGCTGCCAGTCGAGGTAGTCCGGGTCCTGCGAAAGAGTGACCGCAGGGGCGTTGCTGAGTGCGCGAAAGGTGTTCGTGAAGTCCGCCCGCGTTCGCTGCATCCAATCGAGCAACGATTGGATCAAGGCGAGGTCATCGCTTTCCTCCGTGAAGAGCCCCAGCTTCGACCGCATGCCGGCGAGCCAATGATGTTCGAAGTGGACCTCGAAACTCGCAAGCGCCTCGTTCGCCGCCTCCACGGCCTTCCTGTCATCCTCGTGCAGCAGCGGCAACAAGGTCTCGGCCAGACGGGCTAGATTCCACTGCGTGATGTGCGGCTGCTGGCCGTAGGCGTAGCGGCCATGGCGGTCGATGGAACTGAACACCGTGGCTGGATCATACGCATCCATGAACGCGCACGGCCCATAGTCGATCGTCTCCCCGGAGAGCGCCATGTTATCGGTGTTCATCACGCCGTGGATGAAGCCCACGCACTGCCAACGCGTGATCAGCGCCGCCTGCCGTTCGATCACCGCTTCGAGAAAGGCGGCATAGGGCTGTTCCGCATCGACGATCTTCGGGTAATGACGGTGCCGCGTGTAATCGGCCAGTGCTTGCAGCGCCGCCTTCTCTCCGCGAGCCGCTGCGTATTCAAATGTCCCCACGCGAATGTGACTGGCCGCGACTCGCGTGAGCACCGCCCCCGGGAGCGTCTCCTCGCGATAGACCAGCTCACCCGTCGTCACCACCGCCAGACTGCGCGTGGTCGGAATGCCCAGCGCATGCATGGCCTCGCTGATGATGTATTCCCGCAGCATCGGCCCCAACGCTGCCCGGCCATCGCCCCCACGCGAGAACGGCGTTCGCCCCGGACCTTTGAGCTGAATGTCAAAGCGCCCGCCACCCGGCGCAATCTGCTCTCCGAGCAGGATCGCGCGCCCATCGCCGAGCATCGTGAAGTGCCCATATTGATGCCCCGCGTAGGCCTGCGCCAGCGGTTCTGCTCCCGGCAACAACTCATTGCCCGCGAACCACGCCGCGTTGCCCAGCAAGTCCGCGTCCAATCCCAATTGTTCCGCCAACGGACGATTCAAGACGACCATCTTCGGCTCACGCACCGGCGTCGGATCCACGCGCGCATGAAACGCCGCCGGCAGCCGCGCATACGAATGATCAAGACGCCATCCTGCCGGCGAAGGAGGGCTGAGAAGACGGTCGGACATGAAGTGGGATGAATGCTGGGCGATCAAACCAGCATCATCTTCGGGAGGCACTATTGCCAGCGGCAAGCTTGGCGCTTCGTGCGTGGTGCTGCAGGCCCTTGCTACTACTTCCTCCCCGCGTCGTATTCCTTCCAAAACTCCGCGGCGGTCTGCGTGGGCTGGGTGTGGATCTGCGGAATCTCCTGGAAGCTGAGGCGTTGGAGCTTCGGAAAATTGCGGAGGAACGCGATGTCCTTCGCACCGGGTGGAAGCGTCAAGCTCGTCAAGGTCTTGCATTCCGCGAGGGGCGAGAGGTCGGTGAGTGAGCGGCAGTAGGCAAGGTAGAGTCCGGTCAGCGGCATCCCGCGCAGGACGGACACGTTGGCCACGGGGGTGTTGCGCAGGAGCAATTGCTCGAGCGGCATTCCCTCGAGCGGGCCCAGGTCCGCGACCGGAGTGTTCGAGAGATTCAGTATCTTGATTGGGCTGCCGCGCAGCGGTGTGAGATCCTTGATGGCGGTGGTATTGATGCTGAGCACGCTGATCGGCACGCCGCGCAGCAGCGTGAGATCGCTGATGGTCGAGTTGTCCAGGTTCAGATCCCACGTGCCGTCGGGCAATTGCCTTGCCCACTTGACCGCGGCGCCCGCGCCTTCCAGCGCGCGGAGCCAGGCCCGCGAATCGTATTCCTTCCAAAACTCCGCGGCGGTTTTGTCAGGCTCGCCATTCTTCGCGGCAAAGCTAAGGCGGGCCAGTTGTGGAATGGAGCGGAGAAACTCAATGTCTTTCACCTGCGCCGGCAGCACGAGGCCCGTGAGTCCCTTGCACCCGGCGAGCGGCGAAACATCCGTCACATTGGTGCCGCTGACGTCAAGCCGCTTGAGGGGCAGGCCGCGCAGTGGTTCCAGGTTCGTGACCGCCGTGTTTCCCAGTCGGACGATACTGAACGGAGTGTCGCGGAGAAGCTCGAGGCTACCAAGCTCAGGGCCGGCCAGGTTGGCTTCCCAGGTCCCATCGTCCAGCCTCTTCACTCCCGCGAGGCTGATTCCCGCGTCGGTCAGCCGTGCGATCCAGGGGGACGCGTCGTACTCGCGCCAGAACTCCGCCACCGTCTTGTCCGCCACGAAAGTCGTCGGGTTCATGTCGTAGGACAGCAGCCTCAAATTCGGCAGCTTGCGGAGCAGTCCAATGTTGCGCGCACCCCACGGCACCGTGAGTTGTTCCAACGTGGGAAACTCGAGCAGAGGAGCCACATCCGTCACATTTTTGCACCCGTTGAGATCCAGCGTTTTCAACGGCATCCCGGCCAGGAGCGAAAGATCGCTGAACTGCGAATTGTGGAGGGCCAGGGAGTGCAGTTTCATTCCCCGCAATGGGGTGAAGTCGGTGGCCGGAGATCCCGACACCCAAAGACTCTTGAGGAGTGGGATTTCGCGGAGCGGTGCGAGATCGGTCACCGGATTGTTGCCGATGTGGAGATACGTCAGCGGCAGACCTCGCAGCGGCGTCAGGTCCCTAACCTTGCATCCAGAGAGATGGAGAGAGCTGATGTTTTGCGCGTCTTGAAACACGGAGCAGTCACTAAAATCCCTCGACCACATGAGGATGCCCCATCTTCCATCGTCGTTCCGGCCAAGGCCGTAGCCGATCCCGGCGGCCTGGAGGGCGGCCGCCCAAGGCTCTCCGAAATCCTTCCAGAATTCTGGAGCGGTTCTATCAGGCTCGCCGCCCAGAGCGCCATCCCTGTAGCCGATGCGTTGGAGTCTCAGCTCCCGGAGGTCTCCGATGTTTGTCGCCTTCAGCGGGACGGTGAGAAGTTGGAGGCTTTTGCACTCCACGAGCGGCGAGAGGTCGGTGAGGTTGTCGCAACCATGGAGCTTCACGTAGACCAAGGGCAGGCCACGCAGCGGTGAGAGATCGCTGATTCCTTTGGACTGGGCGATGAAGAGATTCTTGAGAGGCATGCCACGCAAGACCGAGAGGTCGGTGAATGTGCCCGCGGTCGCTTGAAGCTCCTCGAGCGCCATTCCCTGCAGCGGACTCAGGTCGGGGATGTTGAGTTCGGCGATCTCCAGCCTCTTGAGGGGCATGCCGTGCAGGGGCGCGAGGTCCGTGACCTGTGTGCGATCGATGCGCAGGGCGCTGATGGGCGCACCCGCGAGGATGGAGAGGTCTTTCAGGTTCGAGTCGCCGACGTCGAGGTCCCAAGCGCCGTCGTCCACGGCATTCAAGCGCCTGACGTTGACGCCTGCGGCACGCAGCCGCTGGGACAAATCGTGGATCTTCCAAAAGTCGTCCGCCGTGGCGGCAGGCAGGCCGTTGCGGGAGAGATTGAAGGCCACCCACTGCAGCTTGGGCAGCCTTCGTAACGCCTCTGCATTGACGGACTGCAAGGGCACGGTGAGCCTTTCCAGACTCGGAATCTCCGCCAGTGGGGCAACGTCTGCCTCATTGTTGCAGGCGTCGACAAAAAGATCTCGCAGCGGCAGCCCCCGGAGCGGCGAGAAATCCTTCACTTTGGGAGCCGTCACCTGGAGCGCCGTGAGCGGCAGTTCGCGCAGCGGCGCCAGGCTGGTCAGCAGCTTGCTGGAGATGCGAAGCTCGGTGATCGGCGCGCCCTTGAGAATCGAGAGATCGGTGACGGGCTGTTCAGGAATCTCCAGCTTGTAGGAGCCGTCGGGCAACTTGCTGAGCGTGAACGTGAGTCGATTCTTCCGCAGCGCCTCCATGACCGCCTGCTCGCGATCCCAGTCCTGCCAGAAAATGTCCTTCGATCCCGTGGCCTCGACTCCCATCCGATTCATGATCGTGGCTCCGATTTGGCGCAGGTTGGGCAGCTTGCGCAACGAACTGATGGCCGCGATTTCCTCGCCCGGCAGGGTGCGAAATTCGGAGGGCAGCACGAGCAGCTCGAGCGTCTGGATCTGCGCGATCGCTGTGTAATTGCGCGCGTCCACGCATCCCCAGAGCACCAGTTCCTTGAGCGGCTTGCCGCGCAGGACCCCGAGGTCGGTGATGCGGTTGTGCTGGAGGAGGCATTTTTCCAGCGGGAGCTGGGTGAGCGGCGAAAAATCCAGCACCGGGCAACCCGTCAGGTTGATGCTCTTGATCGGCATGCCGACAAGGGGCGACAAGTCGGTCACTCGCGTCATGTATAGATCCACTGCCTCCAGGGGCATCTTCCGGATCGGGTTCAAGTCGCGGATCGGACATTCACGGAAAGCGAGGCTTCGCAGCCGCAGGGCCTCCAGCGCGGCCAGGGTGGTCACCTTGCTGCTGGAGACATTCAGCTTCTCCAGCGTGTGCATTTCGCGCAGCGGGGCAAGATCCGCCACGCGGGTGTTGCTGACGTTGAGTTCGACCAGTGCGAGCCCGCGCAACGGCGAGAGGTCTGCAAGTTCGGAGCATTTGGAGAGGTCCAGTGTGGCGAGTGACACACCGGCCAGCGGCGTGAGGTCGAGCACCTTGGTATCGCTCAGGTCGAGCGCGAGTCGGCCATCCTCCCGCACGGTGAGGCGGTCCTTGAGCGGCTTGTCCGCGGAGACTGGCAGGTCTTTGAGCCGCGCAAGCCAGTATTCCACGATGAGCTTCTTTTCTTCGCCGAGCAGGCGCGCCACGGGCATCAGCTCCGCCGCGGACCGTTGCTGCGTTTGCATCGCGAGGTGGAGCTTCGCGAGGCTCTCCCGCGTGAGCTTGCCCTGCTCGCCGAGCGGCGAGGCGAGCAGTTCGTCGCACAGTTTCGCCGAAGCCTCGGCCCGGGCGAAGCCAGGCCTTACGCCCAAAGCTTGACGATAAACGGCCGCCGCTTCGCCCAGCTTGAGCTGGCACTGGAGCAAGTCCGCTTTCGCCAGGAGATAGTCTGCCACGTCAGGCCGCAGCTTGATCGCATCGTCGAGCTTCGCAATGGCGTCGTCGAATTGCTCCCTTGCCACCAGCCCCCTCGCCTGCTCGGCAAACGCCGGGGCGCTGGCGCGCAATTGATCCAGCGCGGCGACGGCGCTCTGCTCCGCCGCCCTGGCCCGTGCCGCCTCGCGCTCCGCGCGCACCGCCTGCCAGACGCTCGCCGCGATGCCAAAAACGAGAGACGTGGCAATGGCCGCGCCGGCGGCGAAGGCCAGCTTGTTCCGGCGCACGAGCTTGCCCAACAGATACGCCGTGGTCGGCGGGCGCGCGATGACCACTTCATTCCGGAGGTGCCGCTGGAGGTCGAGCGCGAGGCCGTTTGCCGTGTCGTAGCGGCGGCTGCGATCCTTTTCCAGGCACTTCATCACGATCCAGTCGATGTCGCCTCGTATCGCGCCGGGCAACTTCGCGGGTTCGGTATTGCGACGCTTTCCAACGGTCGTCATCTCCGCGCCGTCCAGCGTCTTCAGTCGTGCCGAGGGTCGCGGCGGATCGACCTCCCGGATGATCCGCCGGATCTCATCCATGCCCAGGCGCGCGAGGGTGTCTTGCTCAATGGGAGTGTGGCCGGTGAGCAGTTCGTAGAGGAGCACCCCGAGCGCATAGATGTCGCTCCGCGTGTCGATGTCCAGCGAGGTGAGCTCCGCTTGTTCAGGACTCATGTAGAGCGGCGTGCCGATCATCTGCTGGAATAGCGTGTAGACCGTCTGTTCGCTCAGCCGTCCTTGCGTCGCTTTGGCCACGCCGAAGTCGATGACCTTCGGCACCGCTTTCCCATCGTTGATCGTCACCAGGATGTTCGACGGCTTGAGGTCGCGATGAATGATCCCCTTTTGGTGCGCGTGCTGCACCGCCTGGCAGACCGTGATGAAGAGCTCGATGCGCTGCGGCGTCGGGAGCTGTTGCTGGTCGCAATAATCCGTAATCTTCATTCCGCGCACCAGTTCCATCACGAAATACGGCCGCCCATACTGGGTCGCGCCGGCGTCGAGCACCCTGGCGATGTTCGTGTGGTCCATCATCGCCAGGGCCTGCCGCTCCTGTTCAAAGCGCGCGATGACTTCCTTCGTGTCCATCCCCAGCTTGATGATCTTTAGCGCCACCCGCCGGCGCACTGGCTTCTCCTGGTCCGCCACCCACACCGTGCCGAAGCCGCCCTCGCCAATCTGCTCGCGCAGTTTGTAGGGTCCGATCATCTCTCCCTCCTCCTCCGGCTTTAGCCGGGCGAGTTCGCGTTCGACTTCGGCGGAAAGCGGCACGCCCTCCGGCATGAACCCCTCCGCCGCTTCGTTGGCCGCGAGCAATTCGCGCACTTCGGCCATCAGCATCGTGTCGTCCCCGCAAGCCTGCCGGAGGTAGGCCTCTCGTTCGGCCGGCGGCCGCTCCAGCGCCAAGTTGAATGTCACCTCCACCTTCCCCGGCGTTCTGGGCTGGGCAGGCGTTTTCGACGCTCCCGAGGGGCGCGGTGGCGGTGAAGGCGGCACGGCAGAACTCATTTCAGCCTCTCATGCGAAATCCGGCGAGGAAAAGTATCATCGCATTTTTTGTGTTGGACTCCCATGCCCGCAATATGGACGCGCACGCGGAGCCGGTTGGGCAACCGCTGTCCCCAGCGAGGTTCCACCTACTGCGCAAAACGCGCCGACCGGACGCGCTCCATTTTTCTCCCAAGACAATGGCGATGGTAGGGTAAACGGGATGTGATAAATACGGAACGCGTTCCATATACGGCACAGTCCCGCCTGTCGCCGGTCAAGTCCCTTCCAGGCGAAGCTCCGGCGCTGGACCGGGGTCTGGCGATTCTCGAACTGCTGGATACCGCTCCCTTGCCGGGGCTGAACCTGACGGAAATCAGCAAAGCCATCGGCAGCCCGAAGAACTCCACCTCGCGGCTCGTGCAGACCTTGATCGGCCGGGGCTACCTGGTCCGCGAGGATGAGACTCAGCGATTCCGGCTGACGAGCAAGCTGCTGCGCCTCGGGCAACCGCGGTCGTCGGATGTGAGCCTGGTGGAATGCGCACTGGATGCGATGCGCGGCTTGCGGAATGCGACGGGAGAGACCGTTCAACTCGGGATTCCCATCGGGGATGAAGGAGTCATCATCGAGAAACTCGAAAGCATGCAGGCCATGCGCATCGGAGTGGACATCGGGCTGCGTTTCCCGCTGCACAACAACGCTCCCGGCAAGGTGCTGCTGGCCTATCTCGCGCCCAAGGAACGCGAGAGCACTCTCCAGAGACTTGGGCTCGAGCGAACCACGGAGCGCACCATTACGGAGCGCGACTCGCTCCGCAAAGAGTGTGAGCGGGTCGCGCAACTGGGCTACGGCACGGACTACGGTGAAGCCGACGAAGGCATTCACTGCGTGGCGGCGCCCGTCTTCTCCAGACCCGGCGAACTGTGCGCCACAATCTGGGTATCCGCGCCGTCGCGACGGATGCCGAAATCCAAATTTGCCGAGGTGGGCTCAGCAGTGATGCAAGCAGCCCGGGCCATCGAGAGGAAATTAACCGCATGAATCGGCGCTGCGCAGCCATCCTGCTGGCCACGTTGCTCGGCGCGGGAGCCGCGCAAGCCGACGATTTCTTCGTCGCGAAGATCGAGCCCCTGCTGAAGGAGCGCTGCTACAAGTGCCACTCTCACGAGTCCGGCAAAATGAAGGGCGGGCTGACGCTGGATTCCAGATCGGGCTGGGAGGAAGGCGGTGACGACGGCCCGGCGATCGTGCCCGGAAAACCAGACGACAGCCTGCTCATCAAGATGGTGCGCTGGTCGGATGCGGACCACCAGATGCCGCCGAAGGAAAAACTGCCCGAGGCGGAACTTGCGCTGCTGACCGAGTGGGTGCAGCGCGGGGCAGCCGACCCGCGCACCTCGACGGCGCACCCCGCGGCGCCGCCCACGGAGCAAACGTGGTGGTCATTGAAGCCGCTCGTGAAACCCGCGCTGCCCGCCGTGGAGGGCATGGCCGCGGCGAATCCCGTGGACCAGTTCATCCGCGCCAGGCTGGCCGAGCGCAAGATCACGCCGTCTCCCGAGGCGGATCGACGCACGCTCATCCGCCGGGTGACGTTCGATCTGCACGGGCTCCCTCCGACGCTCGCCGAGGTCGAGGCCTTCGAGAAGGACACCAGTCCCCAAGCCTACGAACACCTCGTTGACCGATTGCTCGCGTCTCCCCGCTATGGCGAACGCTGGGCCCGGCACTGGCTGGACACCATTCACTTCGCGGAAACCCATGGGTGCGGGCACGACCTGCCACGCGATCACGCCTGGCGGTTTCGGGATTACGTGATCGAGTCGCTCAACCGCGACACGCCCTGGCCGCGCTTTGTGCGCGAGCAACTGGCCGCCGACCGGTTTTTCCCCGAGGAACCGCGACTGACGGCGGCACTCGGCTTTCTCGGCGCCGGCGTTTTCGACCACAGCGCATTTGAAACCGCGCCGATCAACTTCGACTACCTCGATCGCGATGACCTGGTGACGCAGACCATGGGCGCCTTCACCAGCACCACGGCAAATTGCGCGCGCTGCCACGCGCATAAATTCGATCCCATCACCCAGGAGGACTACTATGCCCTGCAAGCGGACTTCGCCGGAATCATCGAAGGCAATATCGGCTACGACGAGGATCCAGGCGTCGCCCGGCAGCGTAAACACTGGCAGGATCTGCTGGCGTCGGCGGAG
>Ga0105237_10008805_pt1 | contig 10884 bp, 9 predicted proteins | sample KBSC24metaG_FD_81520 | JGI IMG/M metagenome (GOLD analysis project Ga0105237, IMG submission 81520) | Corn rhizosphere microbial communities from Kellogg Biological Station, Michigan, USA - KBS C2-4 metaG | ecosystem: Host-associated > Plants > Roots > Rhizosphere > Soil | place: Michigan, USA... | reverse complement strand
TTTATAGACCATTTAGGCCAACCATTACTTGTTGATACTTTTTGTCCCGCTTGCAATAGTGCTTCTGAGTCCCATTTTTCTGCCTTCCTGCTTTTTGACATTCCCCCTTACAAAATTGACATTCCATTCTGCCAGATAATTTGAAGCACAAGGAACAAAAAATACCTATTCCAGCCTGCATATTTGGACCAACAGGCCGACCTTTGGGATGTATACCCAGAAAATAAGGAATTGTAGCTCCCTTATTACTCTTATTTTTAATGGATTTGACTAGAGCCAGATGGTTTGATACATTACCACTTTGAAGCATTACCCCAAGTAGCAGAGTATCTTCTAATCTTACCATTCCTTGGCATGCACTGCATGATTCAAAGAGGGGAGCCCTCTTACATATTCAACTTCGACTGAATCGTCGATGCGCAAAGTTTTGTCTAATGCATTGCCTTCATACGGAACACTGTTAATGAAAAATCGATAGGAATAGGAAAAACCATCGGGGATATCACTATTTGGATTGTAGTTTTTCGAATCAATAACAACAGCTTTTATAAAAACGGCTCTCGATTTCAGCAAATATGCCGTAATCATTCCTTTCAATGCACCATAAAAATAAGCTGCAAGGAATGTCAAGCTTATCAACGCAATCAAATAACCACGCGCTTTTTTATATCGTTGTGTTCGAGAAGGTCCCGGCGCCATTCTATTTTCACTCATTTTACTTAATTTTTGTACCGTCTTTGGCTGCATTTACTAAAGGCTTTTCCGCCTTTTTGATCTGATTGGCCAACTGCTTCTCAGCGACTTTCATTACTTTCTTCGCTCCAGATTGTATCCCTTGATTAAGCTTCCTGGTCATATTGACATTCATGGCGTTTGCAGCATTTTGGCGACTTTGTTCAACTTAGATTGTGTTAGACCTAGTTTGCCCGCACTTTTCATTATCTTACCCGCACCTACTTTTGCAAACTTCTCTGCAGCCACGTCAATTAAAGTATTCTTGACTATATTCACTGGACTCTTATCCACTTTTACACTTATCCCATCATTAGTAGTCTTAATTTGAATCGTATTATTCACAACCTTCGCACCCACACTGACAGCAGCCTTCCCCAATGTTCCACTAAATACACTTCCTCCACTGGTTAATGCTCCTGCTACAAAGGATGTTCCAATAGAACTCAGGCTGATGTTGTTTGTAAAGGGGTGATCTACTCCGTTTAAATAATTTGAGGCCACTTGAGTGCCGTAATCAACCGCGGCGGCAAAAAGCCCTCCCAACACGCAAGTAGGGCAATCACCATTAGGATCGTTGTGCAAAACTGGATTGTCATCCATCGACCCATAAGGTGTCATGCTCTCAAATCCCTCAGGAACTATCTCATCCTCTGATTCTGCATAAGGATTTATGCCATTATCGCTTTTCGGATCGATCTGCCACCATCTTCCCAATTGTGGATCCAGCATTCGGTAATATGTCTCGTACATCTCCAGCCCGCTGCCATCACTAAATTCCTTGTTCTGCAACTCTGACTCTTTATTCCACCGGTATCTATTCTCTGCATATTTGTGCTTTAATGCTTTATCGCTTATCCCCGCCATGGTAAGTCCAAACGGATAATATCTACCATCCCCTTTTTTACCCGACCCCGTTTTCTGTGACAGCCAGATTTTTACCCTGTTCAAAGAATTTTATGGCCCCTGAAATACAGGTTTTCGGCTACAAGGTGCGGACTTATTACGCGTATCTCTGGGCGCTGTCTAACTGTGAGTACATCAAGTACATCTCCTCGCATCATTTATTCACTCAAAGAATTTCTTGAGGCATAACATAGAACGCGAGGATGTTCCAGAAAGCAAGCGGGTGCTTTATGACCAGCTGTTCCCAGTGATACAGGAAATGATTCAGCGTGTGGCTGGAGAATAAGCGGAGGCAATTTGGGCTGGAGACTATATAGCATTACAGCTAAATATTACATTTCTGCAAGTTTCTGTAAGAAAGTCAAAAAGTCCTTTCCCAAAACCTGCATATCTTCTGAGATCGTGTCTACAAATTCAAACGCCACTATTTTGTCCAATTTTTTATCCCACGACACTCCCATGCCAACAGTCGTACTTTTACTGGTTTTTAAAAATGTTCCAGAACCTAGAGTTGGGATTGTATTTTCTTGATATTTTGATTACAAGTTCATCGTTAAACTCTAGGTTGCCGGACTCCACATTATAGAAATAGGCTCGTTGTCGGAAGCAATCGATAATTGTTAGAAAAAGGGCTTCTAATGAATCATAAACGCTTATGACCGTATCAAAATCCACTGCCCTTACCGAATAAAAGTAAATTCTTCCTACGGTGGAACTGCTCTTGTCTATATCGACCAGGAAAAGCTCGCCTCCGAGGCTTTCAAATATTGGAAACTTCAAATAATCCCAATGAGGATCTATTCCAGCACGTTTCTTATAAAACCTCATTGCTCTTGCTGAGGACATGAATGAGCCCATCCTAAAAATCCAAAATTCGCCAAGCAGGCCCTTATCTTGTATATTGGTTCCGTCGTGCCAACTATAAAGTTGAACTATTTCTTCGGGAACCCAACGATACTCAAGGGTACTATTTATTTCCTCTACTGAGGTGCCTTTGGTCAACTTTTTTAAGATCGGAGCATTGAGATTATTCAATAGACTTTCAAATTCTTCGAGTAGTTTCGGAAATGCTTGATTACTCATTTTAAGGGAATAAGTTTTTTTTATGAAAATATCAAAGGTTATGGTATAATTACCCCATCCGGCATGCGCGGGGTAAGCATAGTTTGTGGTATACCAATAGGTAATCTAACACCCAAATTCAGAGCCCTTATAATAGCTGGAATAAGGCTGACACCATCCACATCCGGCCGTTGTTCCCTGGGCATGTCCATCCATCCTCTCGAAGGTTCCCATCTTCTGGGCGATTCCACGGCTCCCCTCATGTAATACCTCGGCGCTGTTTTGTATGAATATACCCCCTTAGATACAGGGATAACCAAAAATTTTTGGCCAACTCTAACCCAGGAATATAACGCGCTTATTTGCCCCCCCTGTAGACCTTGCTCCCATATTGGTATAGGTCTAACAGAAGCCCAGGACCCATTGTGAAATCCGCCCTCTTCAGTGCTTGCGAATGGGTATTCATCCAATGACTCATCTTCACCCCCCTCATCACCACCCTCTCTTGCGTAATTGGTCAATGTTTTGCCCCTATTAATATCATCTAGTCCAACATACCCCCTTGTCAACATCATAGGTTTGTTCAGCCAAAATTGTGCAAATCTAATATGCTCATATAACTGCGGAGTAATAGACTCCCATACAGGAAGGACAGCCTTTATAGTACCGTTCTCAATAGACTCGCCTCCATGCTCATTCATTTTCAATTGGGCCACATGATCATACACATCAATACCATGTGGCCTCATTTGCTGCAACGTTGCAACAAATTCTTGTGCCGCAGCCCCTGAGAGGTAGGTATCCATACCTGTTGGATCGCTGCCTCTTACTGGATCGTTTTCAGCATAACAATAGGAAGAAAGATCACAATATTTTTCAGCGTGCGGATCAATATTTTGAAACCTGCCGACCTGAGCATCAAAATACCGTGCCTGGTAATCATATACCTCCAACCCACTCCCGCCATTAAATTCCTTTGTCTGCAACTCTTGCCCGTTATATCGGAATTGATTGGTTGCGTAATTATTCTTCAACGCTTTATCACTTATTCCCGCCATAGTCAGCCCAAATGGATAATAATGATCTTCCTCCAACATCGCCCCCCTTGTATGCGTCACCTGCAAATTATCAAAGAACACATCGACATTTGGTGTCTCATTACTCAGGTAAATATACAAATATCCGCTCTTCGTCACAGGCAAATTCATCAGCACATGCTTTTTAAGCAGGGTGTCACTTCCCACCTGGTCAAACCCGCTGCTCTCCGCCACATAATTGAACTGATTGTCAAAAAGCACCCAGTTGACAAAGGCATGAGGTCTGCTGCTATTGATGGAGGACCCTGTATCGGACAGGAACTCCGTGATATTGCTGCTCAACGGTGCACTGTTGGTCTGTAAAGCTGAGATGGAAGGGTGCCCCCCTCCTGGAAGGTTTCCCACGCCACTGATCAAAGAAGTCAATATATCCGCCAAGGGATTTGACGGCGCACCTGGCGTCGCGCCGTTCAACCTATACCAGCTACTGACCCGGATACTGAACTGATCTCCAGCCATAACCTTCAGGGTGATGCCTGGACCAATTTTAGGTCCTGTGGCGCCGCCCAAATGGGCTACTTTGTTGTTAGGATTCGTTGTCGTGTCGGTGGGGTACCCGGCCAGCAAGCCTGACCGCGTATTCGAAAGATTACTGTAATAAAGATTTTCCTGCGTGCTATCCGCCACTTCCATCGTTGCTGCAATATATTTGTCGGACTCCTGTTCATCCGTCAGCACCATGCGGGTGTTCCCAAGGTGATCTTTTATAAAATAGTCATATTTGAAGCTCGCCAAGGGTTGCCCACTTGTCGTGTCAGTAACTAGCCGTACTCTTCCCTCTTCCTGGCCAAAGAACAGCAACGTGTCAGTTGGGTTACTGCCGGCATAAGTGTTCTTACCCTGGTACTGGAAACTTCCAATATAGGCCGTATACGTCTGGACATTCCCCACACTGTCCATGGTTCTTTTTTCCAGTTTATTACCAGCAGCATCATAGATGTAGGTGATCGTACCTTTTGTTCCTGTTAAGCTGCGTACTTTGATCTGCCAGGGCAGGTTCAGATGATTATAGGTAATGCCGTCAGCATTGGATGAGCCAATGTCCTTGTTCAGGTCCCGGGTCATATTACCATTTACATCATAGACATAGTCTGTGGCACTGGTGGTTTTGCCTGTTTTATAGGGGCTGAGCGAAGAAGTCCGGAAGTCCCCCATGGTCGTCTGAGGGTCGTTACGACCATCAATGACGTTCTTGAGCTTGTTGGTGTGGTCATAATAGGTATATTGGAGCGAGTCTATCGGATGACTGCCACCCAGCTGCCAGCCGGATTGGAGCATACGCCGGATATTCCCATTCTCGTCATAAGCAGCGTCGCCATTGACTCCATCACCCATCACAGCCGAAAAGTCCAGACCCGCTGTTCTATCCCAACCGCTGCCACTGTATTGGTTAAAGTCGGCGGCTAGAAACCGATTGACAGCGTCGTATGTAAAACCATAAGCTCTTTGTACTCCGTCTCCCGCACTCCGCCACTTTGTTCCACCGATATTACCGTTCGATTGATTATGATCAAACCCCCAGTCGTAGCTCAGCTCCATACCAAACCATCGGCTGTTGCCGCCATGGCTGTTGTCATTGTTGGCATAATCCTTATTGATACCCTTTAGCCAGCCCCGGATATTATAGCTATAATCCTGTGTCTCCAGGAAGCTGCCGTCAGTGGGCAATTGTCCCAAATGTTTCTGTTTAACCTGCCCCAACTGGTCGTAATCACTCCTTGCCAGAAGCCGCTTCGTACTGTCGGCGTCATTGATCGTCTTATAGACCTCCAACAGGCGGTTGGCATGGTCATAGTTCAGATCCGTCTTGAGGTGGGTGGTACTGTTGGTAGCGGCGTTGGGATTGTTATGCGCCAGGTAGCTTGCCAGGACCTGTCCTGTGAAGTTATACAGATTCGTCAACGTATCCCTTCCACCCCGGTAATTGTCGCCCTGCGCCTGGATAAGCCGCAGCCGGTCGTCAAAATAGTGAGCACTGGTAAGCCATTTCCCCTTTGTAAGGTCATTTGGATCTTCCAGCACGCGGACCCGCGAGCCAGTCGTCTGGCCAATGGTCTGGACGCTCTGCTGGTCAGTTGCAATAGGCAATGTTTCTACATGAGTATTTGAGCCTGCGTCTAACAGGCTATTGTAAATAGTGGAATATTGCCTGTCGGTTAACCGACTATAATCGTCATAAAAGGTCAGCGTGAGCGGCACAAAAGTATTTCCTGAAGGCAAAGGGTTGTCCAACACCTGTACCGTATCACTAAAAGGGCTGCCGGTGGTGTCAGTCACAATCTCCGCCGTAAAATCCGGGTTATCCGGCGTCTCGAATCCAGTGTTCAAGGTAATGTCCAGCAAGGCTCGCTTGTCGCCATTGCTCGTAGATGCCAAAGTAAGAGCTTGTGGAGTACTTGCCACTCCACTCCCGTTTACTGTCACCGGACTGCTGGTTTGAGTACCGCTGTTGGCCGTGACGTATTGCTGCAATTGGCTGCGCGTCCCTGTATAGGTCAACATGCCAGTCGTTGTCGGGCGGTTCTTGTCATCGTACAGGGTCGTCATCCACTGATTCCTCGTCCGCATGTTGCCATCCTGCGTATATACCAGCCTGTCCCTCAGGTCATAGATCATGTAGCTCCATGCAGCGCCAGGAACTTTCTTTGCCGACATCCGCTTGCGCTGGTCGTATTCATAGCGAAAGCAAAGCTCATTAATGGTAGTGGTGTCAGCATTTAGATTCCAGCTGTTTGCATAAGCAATGACCACTGCCTTAGGGGATAGGACGAACCGCAATTGATTCAGATAGTCATATACATAATAGGTGGAAAGCCATCCCTGGTACCCCGAGAAGTCACCGGCAACCGAATTCAGTTGTACCTTCTTTAACACCACCTGGCCCTCCATATCTTTATACTCTACCACCGCGTGCCCTTGCTCATCAATGGTAACATTTTTGTACAACTGCCCCGCGGGATAATAGCCATTAGCTGTGGGGATATTGGTAGTAATATCGTTACCTGCATATGTCAGGGTATCGTTGGCGACGTTCCAAATGACTACACTGTCCCCTACAATATTGGTCAGGTATTGCTGCGAAACTCCTACTCTGTTACCTGCCCAGCTGTTCCCCGGTGCCATGGTTTTCAGTACTCGATTCAGTGGAGAAGCTTCGTATTGGACTTGGCTATAGTAAACCTTCTCTCCTGTATAAGCCGGTTGTTCTGTCGGATAGGTATTTTGATAAAAATTCTTCTGGTCAGTAAAAGGATCGCGCTTTAATCCGCCATCGCTGTTGTTGCCGGCAGTCTGCACGTAAGGCAGGTATTTATAAACCTCCCTGCCGAAGGGGTCATAAACCACTGGCGTGACCATGTCCGACGGTTGGCTACCTGGTGTTATCTGGCGTACTACTGTTTGCAACGGGCGCCCTAGCCCGTCAAAGTATTGCGCTGTCTCCTTCACATCCCCGTAAGCCGCAGCTCCAAACGTGGCAGTATCCGTAATCCGACCCATCGCGTCCCTAACTTTCACCCAATTCACCTTGGCGGAGACACCGTCGATTGTATAGCCAGTAGGCGTTGTGGCAATCGTGGAGTCAGGATCACGTACCTGTGTCGCGGCAGTTGGTTTGTTCGAGGGGGCGGTCTGTGCTATTGCAAAGAGCGATAGCCCTGCCAGCCAGGCAGTTATTCCGTATCGATATATATTGCGGATCGTCATGATCAGATATTCTTAATGATTAAGGATTGGTTAAAGCCACCCCGTTCACGAGTATAGTCCAGCCTTTGGATAATAGAAGCTGTGCCGATGCCTGACTATCGTCAGATAAGGTTCCGCCTCCGGTAATTAATGCAATCGTTCCGTTTGACACGGTTTGTCCGGCGCCATTAGCTATCTGGATGATCACACTGTCCAAAACATGTCCATCTATAGACACCAGCGGGCTGTTCGTATCGTCCTGATGATTTTGGGTCGTGGCTTCTAATACGAAATAATTTAGTTGCTTCAATTGGGTTAAATCCTCATGGCTCCAATGATCTTCATTAATAACCAGCGACTGCAAATTGGTGAAATAGGTATTCCAGTCACTTTTCAGCCGGCTAAGCTTAAACGTCGTATCCCGATAACCATTTCTGTATGCACCAAGCGTGGTTCTGATCATACGCAGCCCTTTATTGTTTGCCATAAAATCCTGTGCATATGACATATTCTTACAAGGATCTACCCCATCCCCACTAAGCCAATGTACATACGTTATGTTGTGCAGGCTGCTCCAGTTGTAGATCGAGTCGATAGAAGTCATCGATGGCTGCTGGTAGCAACTGCCCCCGAAAATGTTCAGATTTTGCGGAAGATTGCCCCTATAATGCTTCAATTTCATGAGACTGGTTGCTGGTGCGTTGAAGTTATCCAGGTGAGCATTGATGCCATCGTCATTATGGTAAAAGGTGATCGTCTTCAAACTCGTATCTCGATAGGTATGGATATAATATACAACGTTGGCATTTTCCTCTCCGCTATTAGCTATACCGTATGTGGTACTGTCAGGGATGGTAGCCACCCGTGTAGGATCACTTGGAAGCCGTATACCTTTGTTGTCCCCAAAATCAACATATGCCGCATTGCTATTGCGTAACCCATCATACTGATTCCACGCCAGGTCCACCTGGTAATAACGGCAGCCGGTGACAGCATTGGGCAAGATCTGGCCAGTGTTTAACGTGATATTGAAATGCAGCGAATCACCTCCCAAGGCCAGTGCACCGATACGATTATCGGCTGTGTCAATATTCCAAAGATTGACATATTGTGAGGGGTTAGATGCGTTGCCCAGCAATTTTCCATTTATATTAAAAACCCCCACCGGATAGCCCAGTGTGTTGGTCCCAGCCAGTGTGTGCATGGTAAGGATATAGCAATTTGTACCGCATCCACTGCTAACCTGATATTGATATTCTACTGACTTAATTATATTGTAATCCTGGTCCCGGATTCGTTTCAGCCGTTGTACCGCATCGTATTCATAGTAGGTGATCCGGCTTCCAACGTCGCAGGCACTCGTCATGCCTACAAGAGGCAGATAGGTGTAGGTCGTCATCTGTGCCTCAATAGGATATAGCCGAAGCTCATCGATCTTACCTGACCCATTGATCGAAATAGTAGACTGCCCCATAATCTTGTGGATATAGAGGGTCCAGCCATTCACCGCCTTACCTTTGGTAGGGTACCCGCTCACAGTGCCAGCAATGGAGAAGGGCGAGCTATTTAGTGTCCAGTAGGAAACAAAATAGGTTCTTGAGCTCGACAGTCCAGTTTTGGAAATATTGCTATTCAATGAAAAAGAGCTGTCACCGGTGATACCAGGGCTGGTATGCGATGTGGACCCCACCGTCCAATTGCCAGTAGCCCCACTTTCAAAGCTGGTATAGGCGACGGAAGATGAGTCTGCGTTTATTATTTCTGCAATCGGATAGTTATTTTGATAGTCCCATATAAATGTTTGCAACACATCCACGCTTTTTTGCTGCGTTACAAGTTTTCCAGATGAAGTATAGGCGCCATACTGTACTCGTTTTTCAATAGGGTTATTTGCTATCTGCTGTTCAATGCTCTCCGGCAACACCAAATTGGATGGCCATACCTTGAAATTATATTTTACCTTACTCATCAGCCGGCTATTATTGGTTTGCGTCATTTCCAGAGGAATGCTTACCATATTCCTGGCCACCATGCTGTCCTGTGCCTGCTTGGCGGTAGCAGAGAGGTCGCCGATGGAATCCAGCGCGCAATTCGTAATAGTTGTAATCGTATCCCCTTTGCTGTTAAATTCCTGTGACCGGGTAGGCTGCATATAATCCGGATTGTCATAATAGAAATTTTTTACCACCGAAATGGAATCCGATCCGGTGCTGCTATAGGTTGTTTGAATGGACTGCGTATGTACGATCTGGTCTGTAATAATATCATAAGAAACCGTGACCAGCCCGGGAATCAACATCCCCGATGTTGTATTACCTGTGAACAAAGGGTTAGACCCCAGTTTGATGGCTGTTATATAATCTTTATCGATGGGGCCATATATATCCTTTTGACTGGCTACCAATCTGCCCGTATTATCATAGGTATATTTTGCCAGAGGTAACCCTCTTGCCCAATCCCGGTTTGTAGCAGGCGCATAGGGATACTTGCGGGTGAATATGTTTGTCGGATTGGGAGTAGTGGAAATAATTCTCTGTCTTCCCATTCTCGCCATTTAGACCCGACAATACTGTCACCTTACCATAGCCCACCGTACCTCCTTGTATAGCCCCCAGGCAGAACTTGCTGGTAGATGATCTGATCAATGCATAAATAGACCCAGTGGCTTCGCCGCTATTACAGGATTCCGTATAGTCCGTTATATAATCCTTCGCACTGTCCACCGGAGCGATTACAAAAGGCTGATCGTATTGAAATACCTGAATATTATTGTTGGCTGTATTTATACTATCTGTGTATTCGATACTCTTTATGCGCAATCCTCCTGCCATATGAGTATACGGCTGCATACCAAGCGATGACTGGTAATTGAGAAAAGCACGCACCATGTTGTCTCCATCATCGGTCGGGTCTCTGATCAGGTCTCTGACCAGATCGATGGTATACGTACCTGCATCCAGTGTGATCTGTGTGTTACTGGTCCCGGTAGTGCACACTTGTACGGTTGTTAATACGGTATTGGAGCTATTGAGAAGATTGGCATGCGGCTCGCTACATCCGCTGTGAACGGCCTTATATTTCGCTGAATAACTTCCAAAAATGGAAAAAGTAATGTTCTGAGTATATGGGATAGTAAAGGTGGTTTTAAAATGTATCGTCGAACCAGAATCCAGATCATCGATTTCGGAGCTTACAAAGGTGGTACTGAATTGCTCTACGCTGTCCGGGTAACTATTTGACTCAAAAGTAAATTTGCTTGAGCCGCCGGTAGGGTATGTAATCCGGGTTAACATCTCCGCCTGGGCTGATGCAGGGTCCGTCCACCGGCTGCCACTGGAAAAACCATCCGATGACAAGAAATGTGCTTCTACCGGCAAAAGTGTTGAATTGATGGCGCCGTTAT
>Ga0105237_10008802_pt1 | contig 10886 bp, 8 predicted proteins | sample KBSC24metaG_FD_81520 | JGI IMG/M metagenome (GOLD analysis project Ga0105237, IMG submission 81520) | Corn rhizosphere microbial communities from Kellogg Biological Station, Michigan, USA - KBS C2-4 metaG | ecosystem: Host-associated > Plants > Roots > Rhizosphere > Soil | place: Michigan, USA... | reverse complement strand
CGCCGGGGAAGTATTTGGCGAGCGCATTCTTGTATTCGAGGACGGCGCTGGAATAGCCGCCGACCGCCGGCACCACCTGCGTGACGATGACGCCGCTGGCAAAGCGCGGGCCGAGCAGCATCAGCTCGTCGGCCAGCGACGTGCTGCCAACGAACGACACGTTGGTATAGAGCATGCCCGGAAACTGATCCCTGGTCTTTTCGATGAACTTCGCCGCAGCCCGATAGGTCGCGACCATGACCACGGCCCGGATCGGCGTCTTCTGCGCGCGCAGCAGATTGACCGCCTCATCGACTTCGACGGTATTGCGCTTGTAGCCGAGCCGCAGAATGGCGGCATCGCTGACGCCCATCGTGCGCATCGCCTTGGAGACGCCGGCAAAGCCCGCATCGCCGTAGGAATCCTGCTGGGCGAAGACGGCGATCTGCCGCGGCTGCAGCTTGCGCAGCTTGATCAGGTAACGCACGGCGGCGTCGGTCTCTTCGGCATAGCTCGCGCGATAGTTGAAGACGTAGCGGTCCGGCGGATCGTTGCGCAGGATGTTGGCGCCGGTGAAGCCGCCGAAGAACAGCGTCCGCCGCTCCAGCGCAAAGGGAATGGCGACGGCCGCGGTGGGCGTGCCGACGTTTCCGATGAAGCCGAACACCTGGTCCTTGTCGTAGAGCTGCTTCATCGCCTCGAGGGTCCGTGACGGCTCGTAGCCGTCGTCGGCCGCGAACAGTTTGAGCATGCGGCCGTCGACGCCACCGGCATCGTTGGCGCGGTTGAAGGCGGCTTCAACGCCAAGCTTCATCTGGCGGCCGAGTTCCTTGGCGGAGCCGGAGAACGGACCGCAGATCCCGAAGCGAATTTCATTGGCGGTAATGCCGCGAACCGCGGGGCCGGGCGCTGGCGGGAGCGGTGCCGTCGGTGCGGTGGCGGCGGCCGCGGAGGCGGGGGCGATCACACCGGCCAAGGACGGGCCGGGCCCGGCGAGAGACTGTTCGAGTTCCGCGAGCTGCCGGTCCGCTGACCGACAATCCAGGCGGCCGCTCGTCACCGCGCCGCGACCATCGGCGACGTAACGATCCAGTAACCGTGTCAGATCATCGCGCTCGGCCTCGTTCGATGAGGCCTCCCGGATCACGGCCTGGAACTTGTCGGCTATCACTTGGACGCGGGTCCGCGCGATATCCCGGCACGCGAGCGCCGAGCCGATGATCGGTCCGACGCGTCCCGCCAGGTCGCGGACCACGTCCGTCCCGTTCGGCGCTGCGCTCGCGGGAGCAGCAATTACGAGGCTGACCAAGAGCCCCATCCAACGAATGGCCATCAAAAACTCCCCTGCAGTTTCGGCGATCTGCTGAAAACACTACGCGACGTTCGTTATGATTTTCATCACTCCGGACCCACGGTGCCCAAGCCCAAAAAGGTTTTCAGCAGATCGTCAGGTAATAAGTTACTCCGCCATTTAGGGGACATGCCCTTACCGGCGTCCTCCCTTGATGGACCAAAATTTAGCCATTTTGCTGGCGATATTCCCCGACACCCCCTCATTTTTGCTCTTTTTTTTGGTGGAGTGCCAATTTCGTCCGGCGCTGTTGCAATAATACTCGCTCGTGTTCAGGAGCGCGATCGGGGCGGATCGCGTGGGCGCCGGGCTCCCGGACCGACGCTGGCGCCCTTGAGCCGCCGGGCATCCCGGCCTCCGTGGGCACTGCAATACCTCTGCTCGCCGAAGCCCGCCCTTGCTTCCGGAAGTCCTTCTTGCGGGCCGACGGCACGCCACATGCCGATTGCCTCGCGGCGGGATCCCCGTCGTGTCTGCGCCCCGCGAGCGGCGGTCATGCTGGTCAAGTGTCGTGCTCGAGATCTCAGCGATCCATCGAGCGAGGTGCCGTCCGGCGGCTGTCCCGGAAATTATTCGCGAGCGCGCCGTATTCCAGAACCGGCGTGGCCCAATGGCGATTGCAGGCGAGGGCGTTGGCCCGACCTCGCAGGAGGGTTGCCAACCGATGGTCAATTCGACGCGACGCGGCCGGTCGCACGACGATGACGTTATCGCCAGGCGCGGCGGCTATCGCGTTTGATAGAGTGTCAGGAGAGTAGACGTTGCGCAGGAGCGCCGAGGCCGACCGTGATCCGGCCCAACGCAGCATGTGGGTTCATCACCCATGCTGCGGCTGGCCGGCCATCAGACGGTCTCACAAGTCCACGCGTCTCCGTCCCTCGTCGTCCTACTGGGAGGACTCGTTCGGATTGGCCTTTTCCCGCCAGGACATGAACTGCTGCAGCAGCTTTTCCTTGTCGGCCTGCTGTTGACTGCTGAGCTGACCGCCGTTTTCGCCGGACGACGCCATCAGCGCCTTGAACTCGGCGAGCGCGGGCTTGGTAGATCCATCGTCGATCGGCGTGGTGCGGGCCACCGCCGCGGTGAAGGTTTCGATGGTCGAAGCCAGCGATGAACCGGCATCGGACTGCCGGGTCGCGGGCACCATGACGACAAAGAACAGCGCCACCACAGCCGAAACACCGACCGCGACAGCCAGACGGCTCGCCAAACCAAACATCGCCTTCCTCCCGGTTTCCCGTGCGACCGCCGGGGGCTCCGGCATCACTTCCGGGTCAAGCGAACGCCGCAACGATTCATAAACCGCGTTCTCAAGTTGACGGTCGAGTGAGTTCGTTCTGGCGGGTGTCCGCGCTGCGGTCTCTGGCTTGGCCTCGCGTTCGGCGCGCGGCTCCGCAGCGGGCATTCTCGGTTCGGGCTTCTCCCGCAACCAGCGCGGTGCGTAGTTCAGCGGATCCTGAGAGACGATCGGCTCTTGCTCACTCGGTTCACTCATACACTACTCTCCTGACGCTAGACGGCTCGACGCGCGTGACTTTCCTGAAGTTTGGACAAAGGTACAAATGAAACTGGGCACGTATAAGATGGAATTCTGATTGGTCGGAATTTTGTTAGGGTAATGTTAACCAGGACACCTTACTCTTGGGGCGCGCATCGCGACCGCAGAGCATCAGCTCGCAAAAATCTGCCACCGCAGTGCCTTGATCAAACCCCATTGCCAGCCCCGGCAACGCGTGCTCCCCAGCTTGTCGTTAACCTGTGTGGCGCTATGGCTAACGGCGCCTTTCACTCGTCTGTGATGCAGCCATGGCGCGACATTATTAAGTCCAAATCGGGGCAGAACGGGGCAGAACTGCTCGCAAATCGTGACGGCAATCCGTCCACCGCGAGGCAGGTCGACGCAAGTTAGGCCGATGGAATGGGCATAAGTCTGCTATTAACCATCATCTGCCGCCGTTAACCAATCGATAACAATTACGGTCGAACCGCCATTTTTGATGGTTGTGTCGCTGTTGCGGAGGCTGATCGAGTGCTACAACCAAGAGTCGCGTAAATGCTCGCAATGGTTGACTTGCCCGCCGCCGCCTGCACGCCCGGACTCTCGGATCGGCCAGGAATGCTTCGCCGCTATTCGAGGTCGATCGCCTGGTACGTCCCGGTCTCGTCGAGCGCCGTTCCCCAGATCTTGTGCGAGGCTTGGTGTTCGGCGCGACCAAAACCGAGCTTCGCGCCGACGCCGAGATCGATGTTGTCCATGCCTTCGAGGGTGTCGACCAGCTTCTCGGTATCGAGTTGCGGACCGGTTCGCTTCAGAGCCTGGATCAGGATCGTTGCCGAGATATAGCCCTCGAGCGAGGTGTAGTCCGGAGCTTCGCCCGCAGCGTATTTGGCCAGTGCGGCCTTGTATTCGAGCACCGTGCTCGAATATCCGGAGGCCGCCGGCACGCCCTGGGTGACGATCACGCCCTTGGTGTAGCGCGCGCCCAGAAGCATCAGTTCGTTGGCGAGCGAGGAGGCGCCCACGGCCGAGACGTTGGCATAGATCATGTCGGGTACGACATCGTGGGTCTTCTCGATGAATTTCGCGGCCGCCCGGTCGGTCGCGATGATGATGACGGCCTTGAGCGATCCCTTCAGTGCGCGACACCGGTTGGCCGCATCCTCGACGTCGATGGTGTTGCGCGCGTAGCCGAACCGGGTGACCGCGGCGTCGTTCAATCCGAGCGCGCGGAAAGCCTTGGTGACGCCGGCGAAGCCGTCGTCGCCGAAGGAATCCTGCTGCGCCAGGACGGCGATCTGTGCCGGCTGCAGCCGGCGGATCTTCACCAGATAGCGGACCAGTGCGCCGGTCTCTTCCGCGTAGCTGGCGCGATAATTGAAGACATAACGGTCTGGAGGATCGTGCCGCACCACCGCGGCGCCGGTGAACGGCCCGAAGAACAACGCCCGCCGCTCCAGCGCGTAAGGAATCGCGACCGCCGCGGTGGCTGTGCCGATGTTGCCGATGAAGCCGAACACCTGGTCCTTCTCCTGCAGCTGCTTCATCGCATTCAGCGTTCTCGACGGCTCATAGCCGTCATCGGCCGTGACCAGGCGGAGGGACCGGCCGTTGATGCCGCCGGCATCGTTGGCGCGACTGAACGCGGCTTCGATGCCGATCTTCATCTGGCGTCCGGCCTCCTTCCGCGCCCCCGAGAAGGGAAGCACCATTCCAAATCGGATGTCGCCGTCGGTGCCGCCGTTGACGCTGGCCGTTGGCGCGGTGGCTGCTGCGGCCGCGGACAGTCCGAGCGACGGCAGGCCGTAGCCGGCGGGCCCCGAATTCTGTGGGCCTGAATTCCGAGGCTCTGGAGACGTCATGCCCAACGACTGTTCAAGGCCGGCAAGCTGGCGTTCCGCGCCCTTGCAGTCCATTTGCGCCGTCGTCACGAGCTTGCGGCCGGCGGCGACCTGGGCGTCGAACAGCCGCCCGAGCGCGGCACGGTCGGGCTCACTGGAGCTGGCTTCGCGGATGACCTGGCTGAACTTGTCCGCGATGGTTTGACTGCGGCGCGGTGCGATGTCGTCGCAAGCCGAGGCTGAGCCGATGATCGGCCCGATTCGGGCCGCGAGATCACGCACGACGTCGATATCGCCTGGCGCGGCGTTCGCGGCAGATACGAGCTGCAGGGCGCCGATGAGAAGCACAGTCTTGCCGGTGGTCATTGCCAATATCCGCACGGTCGGACTCCTGACCGAAAACATTCATGCGTCGGGATCGCCCGAGGTGGCCGATCTGTTCGGGCTATGAAAGCTGCAGGAGCTATCCCGATAGCGCTCGGCGCGGATCGCGCATCGAATGCATCTGATCATTCCGGTGGATGTGGAGATCGCGACTGGTGTCCCCGTAGACCGCCATGGCTCGTCCCTCGGCAAATGTCCGCCTCGACAGCCGGCCGTTGTGACGACGGACTGCCGAAGCTCCCCCCAAAGTTGCGCGGTACTCGTCTCTGAACGCGGTAATTCGCATTTACCATAAGGGGAATCGCGGCGGTTCTTGGCTGAACTCTTGGCAATTTTCGTCCAAATACGCCTTTCCTGCGGCGCGTTGAGGGCATTTTCGCCCCCGCAGCCGGCATTAACCTGCCGTTAACCATCCCCGCCGATTGTTAACCATTCGATAACAGGGGGCGAGTCGAACAGCCATGCATGCCATCGCCGAGCCGACACGGCAGCAGCCCATCCGCTTTCGCGGACGCTCCTATGTCGCGTTCGTGTTTACACCGGTCGTGCCGATCGTGAGCTGGCTCGAGGAGATCGATGCCACGCTGGCCCGCTCGCCCGGCTTCTTCATCGGCCGGCCGGTCGTCTTGGATCTGGCGGGTCTCGACCTCAGCGCACCCGCGATCGCACACCTGGTCGGGAGCATCGAGCAGCGCAATATCAGGGTGCTTGGCATCGAGGGCGTCGAAGCCGAACGGCTTTCGGCGAACTTGCCGCCATTGCTGACCGGGGGACGCAACAGCGTCGTGCAGCCGATCGCAGCGGAGAAGGTCGGGATCAAGAAACCGCCGACGTCACTGCTGCTCGACAGCCCGGTGCGCTCCGGACAGTCGATCGTATTTCCCGAGGGTGACGTCACGGTGCTCGGCGCCGTCAGCTCGGGCGCGGAAATCGTCGCCGGCGGTTCGATCCACGTCTATGGCGCGCTGCGCGGGCGGGCGATGGCGGGGGTCAACGGCAATTCGTCCGCGCGAATCTATTGTCAGAAGATCGAGGCCGAACTCTTGGCCATCGACGGCTACTACCAGACCGCCGAGCAGCTCGACGACGCTCTGCGCAGCCGGCCGGCGCAGGCGTGGCTGGATGGCGAGGTCATGAGGATTGCGCCGTTCAATTGATTGTAACCTTAGGAGATATGTGACATGGCCAAGGTGCTTGTGGTGACCTCAGGCAAGGGCGGTGTGGGCAAGACCACCACGACGGCCGCGATCGGTGCGGCCCTTGCGCAAGCCGGAAAAAAGGTCGTCGTCGTCGATTTCGACGTCGGCCTGCGCAATCTCGACCTGGTGATGGGCGCCGAACGGCGCGTCGTGTTCGATCTGATCAATGTCGTGCAGGGCATTGCCAAGCTGCCGCAGGCCCTGATCCGCGACAAGCGTCTCGAGACTCTGTTCTTGCTGCCGGCCTCGCAGACCCGGGACAAGGACGCGCTGACCGAGGATGGCGTCGCCCGCATCATCGGCGAGCTGCGCACGAGCTTCGACTGGGTGCTGTGCGACAGTCCGGCCGGCATCGAGCGCGGCGCGACGCTCGCGATGCGCTACGCCGACGAGGCCATCATCGTCACCAATCCCGAAGTCTCCTCGGTGCGCGATTCCGATCGCATCATCGGCATGCTCGACTCCAAGACCGTCAAGGCCGAGAAGGGCGAACGCGTCGACAAGCACGTGCTGATCACGCGCTACGATCCGGCGCGGGCCGCCCGTGGCGACATGCTCGGGATCGAGGACGTGCTCGAAATCCTCGCGACGCCGCTGCTCGGCATCATCCCCGAGAGCCAGGAGGTGCTGCGCGCCTCGAACATCGGCTGCCCGGTCACCGTGAACAATCCGGCCAGCGCACCATCGCGCGCCTACGTCGATGCCACGAGGCGCCTGCTCGGCGAGGACATCGCCATGAGCGTGCCATCGGAGCGCAAGGGCCTGATGAACCTGCTGCTCGGACGGAGGGCTGCATGAGCATGCTGCGGTTTTTCGGCCGCCGCCGTGCATCGGCGCCGATCGCGCGCGAACGGCTGCAGATCCTGCTGGCGCACGAGCGCGGCCTGCGCGGACATCCCGACCTCCTGGTCCTGCTGCGTGAGGAAATCCTCGCCGTGGTCTCGCGCCACGTGACGCTCGATCCGGACAAGGTGATCGTCAGGATGGAGCGCGGCGACAACGTGTCGCTGCTCGAAGTCGATATCGAATTGCCGAACGGGATCGAGACCCGGCTGGCGGCGATCGCCTGACGCTTGACCCCATCCGGCGGAGCGATCACTCTTGCCGCCTGCGATGGGATGCGAGTGGGATGAAAGACATGGGCGACGCGATTGCCGGATGGTGACTTCAATCTGACGGACGCCATCTATCGCGTCGATGGGAATCGCGTCATCCCGAGCCCGCATGCCGCGGGGCCCTGGGACCCGCGGATGCAGCACGGCTCGGCGCCGGCCTCGCTCGTGGTCTGGGCCGCGGAGGCGATTGCAACGCCGGCGCCAATGCAGGTTGCGCGGGTGACCATCGACCTGATGCGTCCGGTGCCCCTGAGCGAACTTGCGCTGGAGACCGAGGTGCTGCGCGAGGGCCGCAAGATCCAGCTTTGCGCGGTCAGGCTCACGTCCGGCGGCGTCGTCGTGGTCGGCGCCACCGTGCTCAAGATCAGGCGTCAGCTGCAGCCGCTGCCGCCGGATATCGCCGATCTGCCGGTCGATCTGCCGGGCCCGGAGGCATCGTTCGTGGAGCCCGCGGATGTCTCGACAAGTCCGTTCGTGAAGGGTGTCTCGCTGCGCGCCGCGCGCGGCCGCTTCGGCGTGCCCGGCCCGGCCGCGATCTGGTATCGCGTCGAGCGGTCCCTGGTCGCAGGCGCCGGCATCTCGCAGGCGATGCGGGCGGTGGTGGCCGCGGATTTCTGCAACGGCACGTCCGCCGCGCTCGACTTCCGAAAGTGGACTTTCATCAACGCCGACCTCACCGTGAGCTTCGCCCGCGAGCCCGTCGGCGCGTGGATCCTGCTCGATGCCGAGAGCTGGATCGGTCCCGAGGGCAGCGGGCTGGCGATGGCGCGCCTTGCCGACGCCAACGGCTATTTCGGCCGCGTGGTGCAGAGCCTCGTGGTCGAGAAGCGATGAGTATCGCGCCGCTCGGCCGGGATCGCGTTCGCAAGTCACTCGGATAGCGGTAAGCGCTGTCGTTTTCGTCAGCAGACCTTCGCCGTTACGGCACCGCATCTTCGATCGACGGTGAGCCCGATGGCCCATCACGGCGGGTTGATCGCCCACGGCTTGACAGGTGACCATATAGTCACCTATTTTCGATACATGGATCAGATGGATGCCGTGTTCAGAGCCCTCGCGGACCCGACGCGTCGAAGCCTGCTCGACGAGCTGTTCAAGGAAGATGGGCAGACCCTGAGCGCGCTCGAGGAGCGGCGGCCGATGACGCGCTTTGGTGTGATGAAGCATCTGAAGTTGCTCGAGGAGGCCGGTCTGGTGGTGAGCCGGCGGCGTGGTCGCGAGAAACTGCACTTCCTGAACCCGGTTCCTATTCGCCTGGTTCACGACCGCTGGGTGAGCAAGTACGCCGAAGCCTGGGCCGCCGGACTGAGCGACCTCAAGCACACATTGGAGCAGACGATGGAAAAGGTTTTCGAAATCTACATCAAGACGACGCCTGAACGTCTGTGGCACGCCATCACCGACACCGAGATGCGGCGCAAATACAACTTCGGAGCGGTCGTGACGTCGGATTGGACGCAGGGCTCGCGCTTCGAAGGCCGCGGCAACGGAAACCTGATCTTTGAGGGCGAGAATCTGGAGGTCGATCCGCCGCGCCGACTGGTCCAGCACTTCAGGGCACTCTGGGGCGAGGACGTGAAGGGCGAGGGGACGTCGCGGGTGACCTGGGAAATCGAGCCGATCGGCGATTCCTGCCGGCTGACGGTGGTTCACGATCAACTGCGCGAAGGCGCCAACAATCAGCTCTACGGCGGCTGGCCGATGGTTCTCTCGGGGATCAAGACGCTGCTTGAGTCCGGTGAAATCCTGACGACGCCGGGATCACTGCGCTGGATGCAAGGCAAGACGGAGCATCTGCCTGAAGTGCGCTGATCGTGATCGGCCGTGACCCGACAGAAGGACAAGGAAAATGACGAAGCTGGTTGTCTACAATGCGATGTCGCTCGACGGGTACTTTACCGACGCCAACGGCGACATGAGCTGGGCCCACAAGCGTGATCCGGAGTGGCAGGCCTTTGTATCGGAGAACGCCAGCGGCGGTGGCCAGCTCCTGTTCGGCAGGGTGACCTATGACCTGATGGCGAGCTTCTGGCCGACGCCGCTTGCGGCCCAAAGCAATCCAATCGTCGTTGAACGAATGAACAGTCTGCGCAAGTTCGTGTTTTCCACGACGCTGGAAGAGGTCACATGGAATAACACCACGCTGCTGAAGGGCGACTTGCCCACGGAAGTCCGTAAGCTGAAGCAGGAGCCCGGTCCGAACATCGTGATCATGGGAAGCGGCAGCATCGTCGCGCAGCTGGCAGATGCCGGATTGATCGACGAATATCAGATCGTGCTCAATCCGCTCGTCGTGGGCAGCGGCCGCACCCTGTTCGAAGGCGTCAAGCGGAAGCTGCCCATGAAGCTTGCGAGGTCGCGAGCCTTCGGCAATGGCAATGTGGTGCTGTTCTACGAGCCCGTGCGATGAGGCCGGACCGTTCGACTACCCCACCAACCGGTCGCGACCGGCCCAGAAGCGGGCCTTCAGGACCTTCTTGTCGACCTTGCCGACGCCGGTCATCGGCAATTCCTTGACGAACTGGACCTGCTTCGGGGCATGCGCGGAGCCCTTGCGCGCCTTGACGAGGTTGATCAGGTCGTCGGCGTTGGGGTTCGCGCCGGCGCGCGGCACCACCACCGCGGTGACGGCTTCACCCCATTTGTCGTCGGGCACGCCGACCACGGCGACCATCGCGACGTCGGCGTGCTGCGACAGCACGTCCTCGACTTCGCGAGGGAAGATGTTGAAGCCGCCGGAGACGATCATGTCCTTCTTGCGGTCGAGAATGAACAGGTAGCCGCGCTCGTCGGCGCGCGCGATGTCGCCGCTGTGCAGCCAGCCATTCTTCAGCGTCTCGGCCGTGGCCTCCGGCCGTTTCCAATACTCAGCCATGACATGCGGCGCGCGCACGCAGATCTCGCCGGCCTCGCCCTGCTTCACCTCGCGGTCGTCGTCGTCGAGGATCTTGACCTCGCAGGCGGCGACCGGAAAGCCGCAGGACAGGAACAGCTCGGGCGTCTTCGGATCGTGGTCGGCCTTGCGCAGCACCGACACCGGATAGCATTCGGTCTGGCCGTAGAGCTGCGAGAACACCGGGCCGATTCGCTTGATGCCCTCGACCAGCCGGCTCGGCGACATCGCCGAGGCGCCATAGAGCAGCAACTCGAGCGAGCTGAGGTCGGTGCTGTCGAGCGCGGGATGATCCAGCAGCACATAGATCATGGTCGGCACGAACAGCGTGAAATTGATGCGCTCGCGTTCGATCGTTCGCAACACCGCCTCGGGATCGAAACCCCTGAGCATGTGCACGGTGCCGCCGCGCATCAGGGTGGGCAGCACCTTGGTGCCGGCAACATGGCTGATCGGTGCCACCGCCAGATAGCGCGCCGCATCGGGAATTTCGAAGTCGGCGAGGATGGCGTTGGCGAAGCCGCCATATTCGCGGTGGGTGCGCAGCGCGCCCTTGGATTTGCCGGTCGTGCCACCGGTATAGTTCAATGTGGCGATATCGTCCGCGACGGCCAGGCAGCGCGCGG
>Ga0105237_10008801_pt1 | contig 10887 bp, 8 predicted proteins | sample KBSC24metaG_FD_81520 | JGI IMG/M metagenome (GOLD analysis project Ga0105237, IMG submission 81520) | Corn rhizosphere microbial communities from Kellogg Biological Station, Michigan, USA - KBS C2-4 metaG | ecosystem: Host-associated > Plants > Roots > Rhizosphere > Soil | place: Michigan, USA... | reverse complement strand
TTGACTTGACCAAGCAACCCCGAAGACGCCGTCATCGCTACGAGGATGATGAGGATATGGACATGGATGAGAACATTATGGAGGAAGAATTATCCCTCGAAACCCTACAGGATGTCAAGGCTTCCAATATCACAGAGTGGGTGACGAATCCGCCAGTCATGAAGTCGATTGCTCGCGAGTTCAAGTCGTTCTTAACTGAGTATATCGACGCCAATGGTACTTCAGTATACGGCACCAGAATTAGGACGCTAGGTGAGGTGAATTCAGAGTCTCTGGAAGTGTCCTACGACCATCTGTCCTCGACCAAGGCAATTCTAGCCTACTTTTTGGCTAATGCGCCTGCCGAGATGCTCAAGATTTTTGACAAGGCTGCCTTCGAAGTGGTTCGCCTCCATTATCCGAACTATGAACTGATTCATCCGGAGATCCATGTTCGTATTTCTGATCTACCGGTCCAATACACTCTGCGCCAACTTCGACAATCACATCTGAATTGCCTAGTTCGGGTTTCAGGTGTGGTAACAAGAAGGACGGGAGTGTTCCCACAATTGCAAATGGTCAAGTTTACCTGCAATAAGTGCGGAGCCATTCTCGGTCCATACGCTCAAGAGTCTACATCCACAGAGGTTAAATTGACATTTTGTCAAAATTGTCAATCACGAGGACCATTCACGCTCAATAGCGAGAAGACAGTGTACCGTAATTATCAAAAACTGACACTGCAAGAGTCTCCGGGCACTGTACCAGCTGGTCGCTTGCCTCGGCATCGGGAAGTTGTCCTGCTGGCTGATTTGATCGACAAAGCCAAACCAGGAGAAGAGATTGAGGTAACCGCTATTTATCGCAACAACTATAGCGGACAGCTCAATAACAAGAATGGTTTCCCTGTCTTCGCAACAATGCTCGAAGCCAACCATATCATCAAAACCCACGATCAATTAGCAGGGTTCAGACTTACAGAGGAGGATGAGAGACAGATCAGAGCGCTGTCCAAGGACCCAAAAATTGTGGATAAGATTATCAAGTCTATCGCCCCCTCCATCTACGGCCATGAGGACATTAAGACTGCGGTGGCTCTTTCGCTGTTTGGCGGCGTTGGCAAAGAAGCGCAAGGCAGACATAAAATCCGCGGTGATATTAATGTACTTCTCTTGGGAGATCCTGGGACTGCCAAGTCGCAGGTTCTGAAATACATTGAGAAGACAGCTCACCGGGCAGTGTTTGCAACCGGGCAGGGTGCATCAGCTGTGGGTTTGACGGCTTCTGTTCGACGTGATCCTCTCACTGCAGAGTGGACCCTCGAAGGTGGCGCACTGGTCCTGGCAGATCGAGGAACATGTCTTATTGACGAATTTGACAAGATGAACGATCAGGACAGAACATCTATCCACGAAGCCATGGAACAGCAAACAATTTCTATCAGCAAAGCTGGAATTGTCACAACACTTCAAGCCAGGTGTGCCATTGTTGCGGCAGCCAATCCGCAAGGAGGACGATACAACAGTAACGTACCCTTCAGTCAAAACGTTGAATTGACAGAGCCCATTTTGTCTCGATTCGATATTTTGTGTGTAGTCAGAGATACCGTCGATCCCAGCGAAGATGAAAGACTTGCGAGCTTCGTGGTCAACAGTCATGGGCGGGCCCATCCTTCCAAAATTGGCGTTGACGCAGGAGATGCAGCAGCAATGGAGGCGAACGACACGAACGCTGTCAATAATGGCGAACCTGAGCAGGAAGGTGCCATTTCCCAGGAGCTCTTACGAAAGTATATCTTGTACGCGCGAGAGAAATGCCAGCCGAAGCTATACCAGATTGATCAGGACAAAGTCGCGAGGCTGTTTGCGGACATGCGTAGGGAATCCCTTGCGACTGGTGCCTATCCGATTACAGTATGTCGAGATATATTGTCTAAAGCAAACCTCTACTAACTAGAATCCCAGGTCCGACATCTCGAGGCCATCATGAGAATTGCTGAAGCCTTCTGCAAAATGCGGCTATCGGATTTCTGCACTTCTCAGGACATTGATCGTGCCATTGCTGTGACGGTGGACTCGTTTGTCGGAAGTCAAAAACTCAGCTGCAAGAAGGCGCTTGCAAGAACATTTGCAAAGTATGCAACCTCAACTTTATGCCACAGTTGGAGACTGACATACTATTCTAGATACACCTTGAAGCGGCCGGACCGCCAGAGAACTCGACCTGCAGCAAACGGAGTAGTTGGTGTGCAGGCATAGTCACAAGTTGATACCATCCTCGTATTAGTCATCAAGAAATGAAGGGCAGAGTGGATGAATTGACGAATCGGTAACGCATCAGAGATTTCGCTGGGCTAGGTTATAGTCACTGGGTAGTCACAAATCCAGCCCGATGATCTATTATTGTGACATTAAATATGGCAGAGAGTAATAGCAAACGATGAAATGATTTCTGTTGATGTTCAAAGTGCATCGCGAAATTGACACGACGCGTGATGAAATATTTCAGAACGCGTCTTTTCCTAAAATGTAAAATCGATGACGGAATGGCAAGGGTTCAGGGATTCTTTCGCAGGCTCCCTCCCTCGACAACCAATACCTTCCCTTCGCTTCCTCACTGTTGCCTTGGGCACAGGGGTTTGTTTGGTTATAATCAGAAACTCATGCTCCCTTCACTTAAATTTCAGTGTACCTTTCACTGTCCCATCTGCCTCTTCTCACTTGTTGAGTGACAAACGAACCCAGTCGACTAAGCAACCGCATTTGCTCTCACCCGACCAGCGTTTAATCAATCCTACTGGCGCATTAGTGAGAATGGCTGGGTATTCAAATACATCACCTTCTATGTCGCCAGAAATGTCTTCCAACAATGAAACCCCACTTTCATCGCCGTTGCAGGAAAGCCCAAAGGAGAGGAATTTGAATGCAGACGAAGCGGATAATGTCATGAAAAAGATGGATATCGACGATGACGACGACGATGCCGTGGACTTCAAGTCAAGAGCCCTTACAAAACTATTACAAACTAGCTCTGTGTTTGTCGCCATCATGGCGGACAAAATGAAAGAGCAACAACGACAAAACCAAGAAGCGGCCCGTCGAGCAGCTGCAAAGAAACGGAACAACGAATCGAAAGCAGCACAACCCAAAGCTGCCACCAGGAAGTCCACTAGAACTGGAGCAGAGCACGATGTCCATCCATCAAACGAGGAAAACGCACAGACAAGACGACAAGGCAAACCAAAAGCTTCGAAGCCCGCCAAATCATCTAGCAAAAATATCACTGACTATTTTGGATCTAAAACTATTGAGGTTGACTCAAAAGGGCCTTCGGTCCAAGAAGCTCTTGCAGAGGCAGCCGATGAGTATGAAGGCGAGGGTCTTGGTGCCCAGGACCTCGTTGGAACAGAACAGCCTAAGCTCGTCACAGGTGGGCTGATGAAACAGTACCAACTCGAAGGTCTTGAGTGGCTTAAGAGCCTTTGGATGAATGGTTTATGTGGCATTCTCGCCGACGAGATGGGTCTGGGGAAAACATTACAAGCTATCTCGATGATTGCTTTCTTTAAAGAGCATAACATCGCAGGGCCATACTTGATTGCGGCCCCTCTCAGTACGGTCAGAAATTGGGTTGAAGAGTTCAAGCGTTGGACTCCGACAATTAACACCATTTTATACCATGGAAGTAAAGACGAACGCGAGCAAATGCGAAGGAAGAGCTTGAAAATATCCCAGCAAAGCCAGCCGGAATTTCCCATTGTTGTGACCAGCTACGAGATCTGCATGAATGATCGAAAATTCCTTGGAAATTATCAATGGAGGTATATCGTTGTGGACGAGGGGCATCGGCTGAAAAATATGAACTGCAAATTGATAAAGGAACTTATGACATATAATTCTGCTAACCGACTTCTGATCACCGGAACTCCACTGCAAAACAATATAGCCGAGTTATGGTCACTTTTACACTTCTTACTACCAGAAGTTTTCAACGATCTCGATAGCTTCGAGAGATGGTTCGATTTCTCGAGCGTTCTTGAGGACAAGGCCGAAGGGGAAAACGTCAAGAGGAAAAACAACTTGGTTTCCACAATGCATGCTATCTTGAAGCCTTTCCTCCTTCGACGAGTAAAGACCGACGTTGAGTCATCCCTGCCCAAAAAACGGGAATACATCCTATACGCTCCTCTCACCGAAGAGCAAAAGGATCTCTACCGAGAAATCTTGTCCGGCACAAGCAGGACATATCTTGAGGGCAAGGCTGTTGAACGCATTGAAGCGAAAAGTCGCAGTGCCTCACTCAAGCGCAAAGCCGTTGGGAGTGGTCGCTCAACGCCGGCCAAAAGCGTCAAACCGAGTCGTGAGTCCACACCCGGCTCGATTAGATCAGTTAGCTCAAGAAGGGGGGCCCACAAAACTGCAAGAACAAGTTACCGCGATGTTACAGATCGCGAATTCAATGCGCGACTCCGAGAAATTGAAATGGGAAACGACAATGTTAGTCTTGACAGAGCATCGCCAACTCCAGACTCTGGAGACATGTCCTCAGATGAAGTTGAAGAGCTTGAACGTGCTCAGACGCTCAAGTTGGCCAAAAAGGAAATCTCGATGAAAAAACTGCAGAATCCTATCATGCAGGCTAGGCTAGCCTGCAACAGTCCCCACAACTTTTACTGGCCGTGGAAACCGACCACTGTTGCCGAAGAGGAGTCTGGTGACTATCCCCAGGTGGACGAAAGTTTAATCACCTCATCGGGCAAAATATTGCTACTGGACACTCTTCTCCCACGGCTGTTTAAGCTAGGTCATAAAGTTCTGATCTTCAGCCAGTTCAAGACCACCCTAGACATTTTGGAAACTTACGCCGTCGAGCTTCGTCGTTGGAAGGCATGCCGGATCGATGGCTCTGTCGCTCAAGAGGATCGATACACCCAAATCACGAATTTCAACAATGACAAGTCATATAACCTGTTCTTATTGTCCACACGAGCTGGCGGACAAGGTATCAATCTAACAGCGGCGGATACTGTCATTTTGTTCGATTCAGACTGGAACCCTCAGCAGGATCTGCAAGCGATGGACCGTGCCCATCGAATTGGCCAGACCAAGCCAGTCATCGTCTACCGCCTGGCAACCCGAGGCACTGTGGAGGAGACACTCCTGTCCAAGGCAGACGGCAAGCGAAAGCTGGAAAAATTGGTGATACAAAAGGGTAAATTCAAATCTCTCTTGTCTGGCATTCAAGGCATGTCTGGCACAGATGCGGAAGAATTGAAAGGTGTGATCGCAAATGAAGACTTCGAGAAGTATGATGTCCCGCATGCAAATAGTACTGGGGCGATCCTCAGTGAATCGGATCTAAAGATCTTGACAGACCGCTCAGACAAGGCGTACGAGCGAGCAGAGAAGGGGCTGGATGTCGGTGGGGAAGGGACATCTTTCAAGGTTGCCGAAACAAAGAGAGGCGATGGTGGTACGGCAGATGTCCTGGATGATCTCACGGTTAGAAGCAAGCCAAAGGCTGGATAGGGATAACCACTGTTGCTGGCTGGGCATGATGGAGATTGAGAATCATGTTGACTATGGATGATTGGATCAGCCAGGCATTGAGAACGAAAACGATGTCACAAGCGACAATGTTGGAAAGCTGAGTTGGATATTGAGGAGTTGTATGAATGAGTCCAGAGAGAGGGAAGCAGTGTTTGCTGTCTATTGCTGCATATGTAGCGTTGGCGCCGAGAATTACAGTAGCAGCGAGATGGTCAGTTTCACTGTCCTGTCGCAGGAAGAATTACCCTGATTTTCGCATTTTGGCCTATCCTTGTCGTTCATACACTGACTAAAGCTTTGTTGACTTGCAACACTAGGTAACAGAGTCTCTCGCTGGCCGTGTTGTGATGGGTGCTTTGTCCCCTGTTAGGAGGCGAGACTCAGGACCCGTCCACTCTGCAGTGCAAGAATGCTCTTCAGACTCTCTCGAAGACGGGCATAACTGCCAAAGGACACTCAACCTCGACCACTTTTCCTCCCTCCAGCTCTTCGGCATCCTTCACCTCCCCATCGTCAAACCTCTTCCACTTAGCACCCTTTGGGAGGTACACCTCCTTCTTCGTCTGACCCGGCTTCAAAATCGGGGCAACGAGGTATTTATGACCGAAGAAGTACTGATCGTCGACCTCCCAGCACTGCTTATCCTGTGGGAATTCGTAGAAGAGGGTTCTAATGACGGGGGAGCCCTTCTCGTGGGCTTGCTTCATGACCTCGCGGACATAGGGTCGGAGTTTCTCGCGTAGCTGGAGATACTTCTTCATTATCTCGTACGCTTCCTCGCCAAACGACCAGATCTCATTTGGTGCGCCAGAAAGGCATGTCGCGCTGCCAGTCGTGCCCTGTTGTGGCTGCTGTGGCTCTCGATCACCATGGAGCCTGAACACTGGGCAGAAGCATCCTGTTGCGACAGTTTGGTCAGTCTAGGCCGCCAGTCGAACTGTACAAGTCATTCAAACACGGTACCTCACTCACCATATTGGAACCATCGTGTGCACAACTCACGGAATTCAGGATGTGTTGGGTTACCGCCAAGGAAGCCACCTTTCGTGTTTTGTAAGCATTAAATTGTTCGGACACTGTCATGCAAGGGGGTCGTTGCTCACCAATATCCGTGGTCCACCAAGGCAATCCAGCAATGCCAACATTTAACCCCGCCGAGACTTGATCCTTGAAGGCCTTCCAGCTGCTTGCAATATCACCGCTCCACAACAGCGCTCCATATCGTTGACTCCCAGCCCACGCACAGCGGATGAGGTTGACGATATTCTCTTGCTTCCCATCGTTCGCCATGCCCTCGTAAAATGCCTTTGCATACTCGACCGGATACGCGTTGCCCGTGCTCAGCACGCTCCCGCTGTGGTAACGGTAGACGTCAAAGTCATAAACGTTATACTCTGGTTCCGCTTCGTCTAGCCAGAACAGCTTCACGCCCTTGTCGTAGTAATTCTTCTTGGCTACCTTCCACACGAACTCTCTCGCCTCGGGATTCGTGAAGTCTGCATGGATCGTCTCGCCTTGGAAGTCCATCGAGCTTCGAAGGCCACGATCCTGCCGGATGAGCAGGCCGTGCTCGAGCATATATTTGAAGTTTTCCGACTTCTTGTCGACCGTGGGCCAAATCGAGACCAGGAGCTCGACGTTCATCGATTGTAGTTCCTTGATCATGGCGTCTGCGTTGAAAGATTGAAAATACTCAGCTCATCATATTTTCAAACGCTTCGACTTTTACGACGGGTTTCTTTTCAAGTGCAGAGGCAGCTGGACCAAGAAGATTGCTCTCGAATCTGAGCTTCATGCTAGAAGTGCAGGGAGGTGCAAAGGCAAAATCGGAAGCTGCTGGTGGTAGAGAGGAAGTCTCTTTCCACATAGACAGTAATCTTCGCATGGCAGACTCACCGGGGTCTTTCCAGTATGTAGGATCAAACTTCCACTCTCCCTGCTTCGGCCCTGTTGATTTACTAGTTAGCATGTGGGAGCACTGGCATCGGATAATAACCTACAATGAAAAAAGTCCACGACGATGACATCGAGGGGCAGATCTCTCTTTTTATACTCTCGTGCGACATCCAGAAGCTCCTCTTGAGTTTGGTACCGCAGTTTACATTGCCAAAAGCCAAGTCCATATTCAGGCATCATGGGGACTTTCCCAGTGACATCTGCATATGCCTCGACAATTTGAGCGGGGCTGTCGGCACACACAATCCAATAGTCGAGTACTTTGGTGGACAAGGCTTCAAAACTCATGGTGTTCTTTCCAAGGACTGCTCGACCAACGGCGGGGTTGTTCCAGAGAAATCCGTATCCCAAACTGGACAACATGAAGGGAACGCTCGCTTGGGAATTCCGCTGTGCCATTTCCAGATCAAGGCCTTTCAGATCAAGAAATTCTTGTTGGTATTGGCCCATGCCGTACAGTTTCTCCTTGGGATCAATCGACTCCAGTCGATAGGTGAGATGATAGTCACCTCCAAGCAAAGGCTTGAATTCTCTTCCTTCGACACAGAGGGAGCTGCATTTTGGGTCGGAGAGATCGCTCCGGTTACGCACATATTCCTCAAGCAAACGCTCCCCTTTTGCATTTCTGATAATGATTTTGCCTTTTGAGGAAATGCTTGCGGTGATGTTGCCATTGGTAATTGTAGCGTGCTCTTCCGTTATACTTATTGATGGCGTTGCTGGAGGAGGGGTAACTGTCAGAGCCCACTTGTCCGCTGGCAATGTGTGAAATTTAGTTGCTCGAACCCGAAAAGCATTTGGTCCCCAGGCCTCAATCTGCAGGAGCTCAGAGTCATATGTGAAATGCAGCACATTATCCTTGGAGAGTAACATATTTGGAGGCGTCTAAAGCACTTGACGACCCGGCAGGGGCTGGCTGCTTAACTCGGTTGAGGCGTACAATAGGTCTAGGTTGGTTGATATAGCTGTGAGATGTACCAGGTAGCAAGCAGAGGGGAAATAGCTAGCAACCTGCAAATCAACTCCAACCTTTCCTACTTCAACTAGCAGGTTGGCGAGGTCTCCTCGATGCATCAAGCGGTACTGCTGTTTGTGGGAGTCCGCCCGGCTGAATAGTGGATGGAGCTTGATATCAGGCACATTTCAAGGAAACATCGGGAACTTAATTTGGCGCGGTGGAGTCATTCTCAGTGAGGTTCAGAGGTTCCAGCGTTCTTATCCAGACATGAGACAGGTAGGACTGGAACACGCAAATACGGGTGTACTCTCGTCCTCTGGGTTCTATACCACCCTGGGACTCCCCCGTGCACCGCAACGGTGCCGAGATTGAGAGCAGTTAGGTAACAACCGCCCCGACACCCCCAATGCCTATTAGCCGGCATGGATGAAGATAGGGAACGTGTGGGTGACGCAGAAACCCCCGCTGCTCCTGGTTTCGATGGCTAATTGACTACTTAAGCGCGTGGATCCGACGGATTTATACCCCATCGGAGGCCAAGGTTCCAGGCACCACAGCACGACCAGTCAAAGGCCCCTTCTCCAACGTGTGGAGGGTGTATACAACCTGGATCTGGATCCCTCATTCTGTGCAAATTACGATGATGCCTTACTAGATAGGACTTCTAACCGACTCTATGAGGCCCCTATCATACTAGTTAGTGTCGAAGCCCGAACTTCAGGAACACTCATGCCCCTCTTGGGGCCTTCAAGCACGAACAGGCGCAGGTGGGCAGCTTCCATTTCCCTACTGATTGCAGCAAAATTCCGGCCGCACCACCCCCATCGGAGTTTACCCTTTCATTGTCATGCTCTATGCGTTGGAGCGTCAGCCAGATCCACCGGCCATCTGGGTGAAAGAACCCAATTTACTCCAGGTCCGTTGGGGGGAGACAACCCCTCTGCGGGGTGCCTTACTGCAGGTCCTTCCTCCGGCATACCCGCCAATTGATATTCCGTGTTCACCTCAAGTAGCTCCCTGCACCAGAAGTGCCTTTAGAGACATAATGATCTCTCCCAAGTTATCCAGGTTCGAAAGGACCAGTGATTTCATTTCGGAGCAGCACCTAGATAGGGCCCTCAAGCGAGCTCGAATGAACCCTACCGGATCTATCACCTGGCAGTGTTAGGGATCCCTCCCACCTCGAGGCCTGCCAGCAGATACGCATTTATGTTCTAGATCACCGGCGCCACCTTGTGCGCTCTCATTTGCCGCACAGATAATGAAGTCTTGTTACCTTTCGCTCCAGGGTAGGTCTTAGCTAACATGACAAGGTCAAAAACAGTCGTCCTTTAGGTGCTAGTCGAAATCAGTCCACGAATACTCGCTCGTAGAATAGAAATCATATACCCGGCGGCTAATTGACCTAGAGATTTCGTCTAACGAATGCCAAACCACGGGCGCATTTGAACACTAGCCAACAGAACTCAGGACGGGGACATTAAGACATGGGAGACCCAGAGATGGGCGCGACAATCTGTCGTTCTTGTCAACAAAGCAGCCACGCCTTTCGAGAGCTCATCACCAAATGCTGCCAGAGTCTCATGGGATCTTCCTAAGTCTGGTGACCTGTGCCAATACACGGGTGGTTTCTTGGGTTTTGTGTGTCTTGTGCCAAGTCAAACCCATTCTATGTGTAACTCCTGCAATTCAGAACTTTCAAGAAGGTGTTGCTATGAAATGGTAAGAATGTCTGACGGCACAATCCAGCCCTGGGAAGTCCAAGAGTCATGAATCTGCTCTGTGAGCGCTGTAGTCTCACGTGTCGGGCTACGTCCTATCGACGCTCTGGGTAGCGTTATAAAGAACGGCTTGCTGAACTAAGCAGTGTCCTCCTCAACCTATCACTGGCCACCTCGCTGAATAGATCAAAGCACGCAATCATGTACAAGATGGCGTAGCCTAATCATCTATCACGTTACATGTGATATGCTCGTGGCACCAAGCACATTTCTTCAAGAAGCCCCTCGCATCTTGAAAGTCAAAGAATTCTTGGAAATCGAAGGGTTCGATAAGGTTGAATACATGGTACCGGTAAGGGAGGTCTCAGCCTTGTCTGATGTAGAAGAATCATGACAAGCACTGAAATCAAATCGGTGGCTATTATTGGTGCCGGTGCATCAGGTATACCGCAGTCATTCCCCGCAGATGTGCAACGATGTTGACCCACGAATGCAGGCGCTATTACCGCCGCTGCCTTTGCTTCGGAGGGTTACTTCGATCATATCCGAGTATTTGAGAGGAAGAGCAGTCCCGGGGGAACATGGTGCGCATTCCCGCTACCAAGCATTCATTGCATGTCATCGGAGTTGACATGGTTGAGGTAAAAAAGGATATATGACCCAGACCCGGGGCCAGCTCTCCAGCTTCAGCCTGGTGCACTGCCCCCAGATATCGATCCACCCA
>Ga0105237_10008799_pt1 | contig 10888 bp, 9 predicted proteins | sample KBSC24metaG_FD_81520 | JGI IMG/M metagenome (GOLD analysis project Ga0105237, IMG submission 81520) | Corn rhizosphere microbial communities from Kellogg Biological Station, Michigan, USA - KBS C2-4 metaG | ecosystem: Host-associated > Plants > Roots > Rhizosphere > Soil | place: Michigan, USA... | reverse complement strand
AGCGAATTGAGTCGCTCCGCGGCACGGAACAAGAAGTGCGCTATACTCTAGAGGTATTGAAAGTTAATCTGCAACACCTTCTCGCTTTGACTTAGTTGGCTCGCTGATTCCTTTCCACAAAAAACAAAAAATGAAAACATTTACTGAACTCTCGTTGTCTCCGGTCCTGCAGGCCAACTTAGCGAAGCACAAATTCGTAAACCTCACGCCCGTTCAATCCGAAGCAATTCCCCCCGCGCTCGAAGGCCATGATGTTGTGGCAACAGCGCAAACCGGCACAGGCAAAACACTTGCCTTCGTCCTTCCGCTGCTCCACGCACTCACCAAAGAATCCATCAGCATCGGCGTCAGCGCCGTTGTTCTGAGTCCCACTCGCGAATTGGCGATCCAAATTCACGAAGCCTTCGGCAAGATCGCCGCTGGCACCGGTATCCGCTCCGCAGTGGTCGTCGGCGGCTTAAATGAACAGTCGCAATTGCAGAACATCCGCAAGGGTGCGCAAGTGTTGATCGCAACTCCGGGCCGGCTCTCCGACTTCCTGAATCGAAAACTGGTAAAGATGGGCGGAGTAAAGATCGTCGTTCTCGACGAAGCCGACCGGATGCTCGACATGGGTTTCCTGCCGACCATCAAGATGATTCTCGGCACGGTTCCGGCAGTCCGTCAGACGCTTTTCTTCTCAGCCACCATTGAGTCCTCCGTTGCGCACCTGATCAAAGATCATGTGAAGAATCCGGTGCGGATCACCATCGGATCGACCACCAAACCGGCCGAAGACGTCGATCTGCACGTTTACGAGGTAGAACAGGACCGCAAGCTTGGGCTTCTGCAGCTAATGCTGAAGGAAAAAGAAGGTTCGTTTCTGGTATTCGCCCGCACCAAGCACGGCGCCGACCGCTTGGCCGGTAAGCTGCTGCGCGGCGGAGTGAAGACGGCCGCCATTCACGGCGCTCGCTCGCAGAATCAACGCAACGAAGCGCTGCGTGGATTCCAGCAGGGCACATATCGCGTCCTGGTGGCCACCGATGTAGCGGCGCGCGGCATTCACGTGGAAGGCATCGCGCATGTCGTGAACTACGATCTTCCGCAGGCGCCTGAGGATTTCATCCATCGCGTGGGACGTACCGGACGCGCGGGTGCGCGCGGAACCGCTTCGACGTTCGGAACGCGCTCCGAGCGCGGCGACATCCGCAAGATTGAGCGCACGCTCAACATCCGTCTGGCTCCGCAGCCTGTCTCGGGCGAATTGCCGCGAGAAGAGAAACACGCGACGCCGGTGATTGTGATGCCGGAGAGAAATCGCGAGCAAGCGCACGGCGGCCGCCGGAAGTCCGCCGGCATGTCGTTCAAACCTCGGCGACGCCGGGCCTAGCCGCCATATACTTGTCTGGGAGACAAGTTTGTGGATCGCCGCCAATTCCTTTCTACTGCTGCAGCCGGCCTCGCATTATCGCCGGCTTTCGCCTACCAGAAACCCCGCCGCGTCGGATTAATCGGCTGCGGCTGGTACGGAAAAATCGACCTCGTCAGGCTCATTCAAATAGCGCCTGTCGAGGTCGTTTCGCTTTGTGACGTTGACTCGCAAATGTTAGCGAATTGCGCCGACATGATCGCGGGCCGCCAGGCCTCGAAGAAGAGGCCAAGGACATACGGCGACTACCGGCAGATGTTGAAGGAGAAAGACCTCGACATCGTCCTGATCGCAACGCCGGACCACTGGCACGCGCTAAACATGATCGAGGCGGTGAGAGCCGGCGCCGATATTTACTGCCAGAAGCCGATCAGCGTCGACATCACGGAAGGACAGGCGATGCTGGCCGCGGCACGCCAATATGGGCGCGTAGTCCAGGTAGGCACGCAGCGGCGCAGCACTCCGCACCTGATCGAGGCGCGCGACCGATTCATCAAAGAAGGCAAACTCGGCAAGATCGGGCTGGTGGAGATCTGCTGTTATTACCATATGCGCGCGACGGAGAATCCACCCGACACCACGCCGCCGCCGAATCTCGACTATGAAATGTGGACCGGGCCGGCGCCCATGCGGCCTTACAATAGCCTTGTGCATCCGCGCAGGTGGCGCGCATTCATGGAATACGGCAACGGAATCGTGGGCGACATGTGCATCCACATGTTCGACATGACGCGTTGGATGATGGACCTCGGATGGCCGGCCAGGATCAGTTCATCAGGCGGAATCTTTGTGGATAAGAAAAGCAAGGCAAACATCTCCGACACACAGACGGCGACATTCGAATATCCGGATCTTCGAATCGTGTGGGAACACCGTAGCTGGGGCTCGGCGCCCGACCCGAAGTATCCGTGGGCGGCGACCTTTTACGGGGAGAAAGCAACTTTGAAGGCGAGCGTGATGGGCTACGATTTCATTCCGGAGCAAGGTGAGCCCATCCATAAAGACGTTACATACGAGTACGAACAGTATCCGGAGGACCGCACGGAGAAAGACCTGGAACGCCACGTCGCACCCGCGATTCGCGGCCATATGAAGGACCTGTTGACCGCCATTGACAAGCGCAGTAAACCCGTAGCGGACATAGAGCAAGGTTATATTTCAACCGCGAGTTGCATTCTGGCGAATCTATCGATGCAGGCGGGCCGGTCATTCGCCTGGGACGCAAAGGCACAACGCATCATCGGCGACGAAGAGGCGAACCGGATGCTGAGTAGGCCGTATCGGGCGCCCTGGGTGCATCCCGATCCCAAACAAGTGTAGAAAGGAGAATCGAGTGGCTGACAAAAAGATTATTACAGTATTGGGCGCCACAGGCCAACAGGGTGGCGGCTTGGTGCGGGCGATCCAGAGCGACCCGAGCGGCGGCTTCCGCGCCAGGGCCATCACTCGAGACGTAAACTCCGATAAGGCCAAGGAATTGGCTAAGCTCGGCGCCGAGGTTGTGGCGGCCGATGTCGACAATCCGGAGAGCCTGAAGAATGCATTCGCAAGCGCATATGGTGCCTACTGCGTGACATTCTATTGGGCTCACTTCTCGCCAGAAAGAGAGATAGCTGAAATAGCCGCCATGGCTGATGCGGCAAAACAAACCGGACTCCAGCACGTGATCTGGTCGACGCTCGAGGACACCCGCAAGTGGATCCCGCTTACCGACGATCGCATGCCCACGTTGATGGAAAAGTACAAAGTGCCCCATTTTGACGGTAAGGGCAGCTCAGATCATTTCTTCACCGACGCGGGTGTCCCAACTACTTTCCTGCTCACGTCGTTTTACTGGGAGAATTTTATTTACTTCGGCATGGGTCCCAAGCGAGGGCCGGACGGCAAGCTGGCACTCACGTTGCCGATGGGCGATCGAAAGCTGCCGGGGATCGCCGCCGAAGACATCGGCCGCTGCGCTTACGGGATCTTCAAAAAGGGCAAGGAATATATCGGCAAGACGGTGGGTATCGCCGGCGAGCACCTGACTGGCGCACAAATGGCTGCGGCATTCAGTAAGGCGCTGGGACAGGAAGTCCGCTACAACGCAGTACCTCCCGAGGTTTATCGGAGTTTTGGATTTCCCGGCGCCGACGATCTGGGCAACATGTTTCAGTTCAAGCACGACTTCGAGGATTACTTCTGTGGCGCGCGCAACCTCGCCGTAAGCCGATCGTTGAACCCCGCGCTACAGACTTTCGAAACATGGCTGGCTGCGAACAAGAACCACATCCCGGTAGAGTAAAACATGCGCTTGCTCGCCGGACTTCTCATTGCGACATCTCTCTTCGCCGAGACGAATTGGCTCGAGCTGCCCAACCCACAGCTTGAGATCGACGGTTTGCCCTGGTTCGCGGAGAATCATGGAGAATTCTACCGGCTCCCGGAGCGCCTGAAAGACACGTTCCGGCCGCCGGTCTGGAATCTGGCCAAATCACCGAGCGGCGGACGCATCCGCTTCCGCACCGACTCGCCAGTGATACAGATTCGGGTCGAGTACCCGAAGCCGCCGGACATGCGCAATATGCACGCGTTTGGTCAGACCGGCCTCGATCTGTACGCCGACGGCGTGTATGCCAGTTCGGCCATCGCGGACAAAGACGCGAAGCCGGGGAAAGTTTACGAACATAAGTTCTTCGACCTTTCCCAGCGCCCGCGCGTGATGCGCGACATCGTGCTCTACCTGCCGCTCTACATGCCGGCGAAGGTGCTGAGCATTGGCGTTGAGAGCGATGCAAAGATGGAGAAAGCGAAGCCATTCGCCGTGACGAAGCCGGTAGTGTTCTACGGGACATCGATCACGCAGGGAGGATGTGCAAGCCACTCAGCAATGAGTTATCAGGCGATTCTCGGCCGCAAACTCAACCTCGATTTCGTCAACCTGGGATTCTCAGGTAACGGCAAAGGCGAGTCAGAGGTTGCCAAGGCAGTTGCCGAACTCGACCCCTCGGTGTTTGTGCTTGATTTTTCCGCTAATAACGAGTCGGTGGAATCCGTGCGCGCTGTCTATGCGCCCTTCATTGAAACGCTGCGAGCCAAACACCCGGACACGCCGATCCTCTGCATCTCGCTCATCGCAACCTCGGCCGAGATGTTTAACGACGAGACTCGTCTGACGCGGCGTGCGATGAGGGACGTGATCAGCGGAGTAGTGAAGTCACGAACGGCGGCCGGTGATGCTCATATCACTTTCATCGATGGCACCGAACTGCTCGGTTTCTCGCAGCTCGATGGCGTAGTGGATGGCACGCATCCGAACGACCTTGGGTTTCAGTGGATGGCCGACGGAATCAGCAGCAGGTTGCGCGAGATTCTGCACCTGTCTCCCCGATAATGACTGAATGAGTGTTCGTCGCGCGGTAATTCCGATGCTGGCCGCGCTTTCGACGCTGTTCGCCGCCGATACTCGTGTTCTTTTCGATCCATATACTCCGCGCGTTGGTCCGTTTCCTACGGACTTCCTGACCGCCTCCGATCCGAATCAGAAGACAGGCCGTACTGTCGACCTGTCAAAACCGGACTGCACGGTGGAACCGAGCACTTGCAGCGAGCTCACCATGATCAACCAGCTCGATGGATTCAATCTCCAGCCTCGGCTCAACGTGAGTTTCTCCGCACCCATCAATCCGGACACACTGCGGGCCGGCATCTGGCTGGTGTGGCTCGAGAACCTGACACAGGACGAATACGGTTTGCAGCGCGCCGGGCACCTGACTCCCATCAACCAGGTGAGCTATGAACTACAGTCGCACGCGGCATTTGCCAAGCCGGATGAATTCTTGGATCAACACCGTCGCTATGCACTGGTGGTCACGGACGCAGTGCTCGACGTGGCTGGTGCGCCAGTGAGAGCAGACCCCGGATATCTGGGGTGCGTGGCTGCCGTCCCAAACGATTACTGTAAAGATCTGGCTCGCGTGCCGGAGATGGTGAACGGGCATCGCGTAGTTGGTGCCTCGGTATTCACGACGATGAGCGTCACCGATTTCATGGAGAAGGCGCGGCGTCAACTGGCGAACGTGGCGGCCAACCCGCAGCCTACTGGCGTGAAGAGCTATTTCAACGTGAATGAGATTGCGTCGATGGATCTTCACTTTCAGATGGGTGCCGATCCGTCGAAGCTTTCCGAGGAAAACCTCCCGCTATCGCTGCTCGCAGGAGTCGGGCACCTGGCGTTCGGAATGTTTCAGTCCCCGATGTTTCTGAACGCCGGCTACACAATTCCGCAGACTCCGACGGGCCTCCCGGATGTCAGCTATTCGAGTGTGCAGCCGGTCTACTTCCATGTGTTGGTTCCAGCAACGCAGAAGCCGGCCAACGGATATCCAGTGATCGTATTCGGCCATGGCTTCGGAAGCAACCGATTCGAGGAGCCGACCGCGGAGGCATCGGTGCTGGTGCAGGCAGGTTTTGCGGTGATCGCTATCAATGTTTTCGGGCACGGGTACGGACCGAACGGCAAGGTGACCATCACACAAACTGACGGGCGCAGTTTCGATCTTCCGGCCGGTGGGCGCGGCCAACCGCTTTCTCCGGGTGGTTCGTACGGCGGGTTCGATGGATGCGTGCTCCCAGGGATCTTCGGGGCGCGGGATTGCCTGCGGCAAACGGTCATTGATCAGATGCAACTGGTTCGCGCAATCACAAATGGACTCGACCTGGACGGCGACGGCACCCCCGATCTGGATCAGAGCCGCATCTATTACGCCGGTCACTCATTCGGCTCAATGTATGGAACGATGCTGACGGCGGTAGAGCCAAACATTGCCGCCGCGGTGCTGAACAGCGGGGGAGGCACGCTGACGGATATTGCGCGCACGAGCAACGACTTCAGGATTTTTGCTCTTCTCGACCTGCTTGGACGCACGCCATCCCTGACGGGAAACGGCCTCAATTTCGCGGACGGCTACACACTCCGCTATCAGCCGGTGAACCTTTTGAAGGATCCCGCCGTGCTGTCGGTACAGGAGTTTTTTGAGCGCACGGAGTGGTACGGGATGGCAGGCGACGCGATCGGGTATGCGCCGCACCTCGCGTCGTCCACTCTCCCGAATGTCCCGATCAAGCCGGTGCTCTTTCAGTACGGGATCGGCGACTCCACCGTCCCGAATCCGTCGGAGACCAACCTGGTGCGTGCGGCGAACATGCGGCTGACCACGACGGTGCTTCGTTGGGATGTTGCTCGGGCCATGGCGCCGCAGTTACAACAGAACCCTCATTTCGCGATCAGTGCGGTAACCGGGATCGATAGTGCGGCGGCAGTGACGGTTGCCAATGCGCTACAGGTTCAGATGGCAGGGTACTTGGCTTCGGGCGGTGCGCAGGTTCGCGACGTGAATGGATTGGTGCTGCCGTTTTTTGGCAAGCCTCTGTTTGAGATTCCCAGCTTCTTGACTGAGTCGTTCAATTTACTGCCGTAGGTCTTGCTTTCCGGTAACCACGCTTGTAGTGAACTACAAGCAGTTTGCACGGGTCCAGTTCCGCCGACCCCGCTTTGAGCTGACTGAGCGGAATCGCCACGAAACCGTCGATGGCTCCCGTGCTGACTTCCGAGGGCCGCGGACATCCAGGATGGCGACGTGGTCCTGCTTCTTTTCGCGAGGGCGTATCCTCCGCTGATCCATCCATGCACGCCCCCGTCGACGTACCCACAGACGTTCTCGATTTCCACACGTGCTACCCGTAGTTGCTCAGGACGTGGTCCGGATCCCGGGACAACGATTGCACCTCGGATTGCAGCCGCAGAACTTCACTGGCTGACAGAGCGGCCGGGTGAGGTAGGGAATCGATCGACGCGGCGCCGTAGCAGTTCAGTTCGACAGGCTGTTGGAAATATTCAGGACGGGCAGACTGTCGGTCAACAGGTGAATGAATTCTTCGGAGGAGCCGACCTGGAGCGCGCAGTTGAAGCGGCGCTCCTTTCCGATCATTGACGAGCGCTCCGACCCACTTGGTAGACGCAGAGAGAACCGACCCCGTAGGTCTCGTGAAGACTTTTGTAGAGCAGCGCTAAGAGTTGCTGGGATGTGTGATCAGGCGTGGGCGAGGGAGCGGGGCCTCAGAGGAAACGGTACGGTAAGATCGGTGTGACCGCCTTATGAAAATCGCAGCAGTCTTTCTTCTTTTCCTTCCGGCAGTGCTTCAGTGTCAGACGACCCCCACGCCGGTAGTTCGGTTTCACACCAACCTTGGCGATATCGATGTGAACCTACTTCCTGGTTCGGCCCCGCTGACGGTGGCGAACTTCATGAACTACATGAATCGTGGAGCTTACGACAATTCGATTATCCACCGCTCGGTGGCAAAATTTGTCATCCAGGGCGGTGGTTATCAACTCATCAACCATACCCTGACGGCGATCACCACAGATCCCGCTGTTAAAAGCGAGTCCGGCCTTTCTAATTCGCGTGGGACGCTGGCGATGGCGTTATCTGCCGGTTCGAATGGCGTTACCGATCCGAACAGCGGTACCGATCAATGGTTTTTCAACGAGGTGGACAACGCGGCGAGTCTCAATAATCAAGGCTTCACTGTGTTTGGACGGGTGGCGAACGCGGCCTCGCTTGCGGTTATGGACAAGATTGGCGCGGTGAACATTTTCAACGGGCTTTTTGCGTCTCCCTACGACGCCATCCCGCTGATCAATTACCGAAGCGGGGATACTGTGCAGGACTCTAATTACGTTACGGTGATTTCGGTGTCGCTGTTGGCTAATCCAAGCGGCATCGTGTCGGCCAGTGGCTTTGGGGGGTACCCGGCGGCGGCGCCGGGCTCGTACGTTGAGATCAAGGGATCGAATCTGGCCGCAACGACAAGAACCTGGGGGAGCACCGATTTCAAAGATGGCAACGCTCCAACTACGCTTGACGGAGTCAGCGTGACCATCAATGGTCAGCCGGCTTATGTCTACTACGTGAGCCCAGGTCAATTGAACGTTCAGGTTCCGGCGAACGTTCCGAGCGGCGGGAGTGTTCCTGTGATCGTGACAACCAATAACCAGCCAGGGCCGGCTATTTCGCTGCCACTCAAGCCGCTGGCCGGTGGGCTTTTGGCTCCCCCGACGTTCCTCGTTAACGGCAAACAGTACGTGGCCGCTTTCCATGCCGACGGGACCACTTTTGTGAGCACCGGCAATATTCCGGGTACCACAGCGGCTCCTGCGGCTCCTGGCGAAACACTGATCTTCTATGGCTTGGGTTTTGGCCCGGTGATGCCGAGTACCGCTTCCTTTGCGGGGCAGGTGGCTCAGGGACAAAGTTCGATTACGAATTCAGTGCAGTTCAAATTCGGATCATCGACCGGCCAGGTGGTTTATTCGGGCCTCGCTCCGAACTACGTCGGCTTGTACCAGTTCAATGTCGTGGTTCCGGTGGACGTCCCGAATGGCGATACGGCTCTGACCGTTGTTTTGGGCGGGGACACTGTTCCGCAAACCCTGTTTATTCCGGTGCAGGCGAAGCCTTGATCTTTGAACCGGGCGACTGTGCCGCCTGGAGCTACCCAGATACCGAGCTCGTCCTGCTTTAGGAAATCTCCATACCGTTCGAACTAACTCCTGCTGATGAGGCGAAGGCCGAGGGTGTCTCTATAAAAGACCTTGGCTTTCGCACATGAGAACATTGTCTCTAAATGAAATATCGGCAGGTGAGACCAAGCGCGGCGACGGCGGGATTCATTGAGTGCTATTGGATTCTCGAGGACGATTGCCGGGGGACGGGAGATGTTCAGAGGGTTGTTCCGGATGGGCGCTCGGAGCTGATCTTGAACTTTGGGTGTCCGTTTGAGAGCGTGCGCGAGGGACGGTGGGAGAAGCAGCCGGCTTGTTTCTTCGCGGGACAGATTACGGGGCCGATGTTGATCCGGTCCGCTGGTCCGGCGCGGATGCTTGGGGTGCGATTTCGTCCGGCTGGGGCTCGAAGGGTTCTGCGATTGCCCATGGATGAGTTGGCCGGCCTGGTGGTTCCACTCGAAGACATTGCTCCGGGGTTGGAACGGGAACTGCGAGGCGTCAGAGAGTACGGTCTTGTCGATCGAATTCTGCAAAGGGCGGCGTGCGAGAAACGGAGTGTGATTGGCGAGGCGGTAGCCTCCGTGATCACCGCAGGCGGCATGATGGCGGTGGGAGATGTGGCGGGCGATTGCGGCCTCAGTGTACGGCAGTTCGAGCGGCGATTTCTGGACGAGGTCGGCATGACCGCGAAGGTGTTCTGCCGCATCCAGAGGTTCCAGCGCGTGTTCCAGGCGATGCAGGTTCCGGGGTTCACCTGGGCGGACGGGGCTGCACGGTGCGGGTACTACGATCAGGCTCACCTGATTCGAGACTTCCGAGACTTTTCGGGCGAGGCTCCGGGGGCGCTGTTGCGCGAGGACACGGATCTGGCCTGCCATTTTCTTCAGGACGATGTCGTATTTTTCCAAGACTGAGGGGCAGAGTGATTGTAGAGTGACGAGATGAGATATCCAGTTCTGATTATGATGACGGGGTTGCTGCTTGCGGAGAGCAGCGGGGTGGTGGTCGTGAATCCGAATTCGGCGAAGTGGCAGGTGGAAGGGGGCGGATCGGAGAGCGTGGTCCTTCGGGAAGATGCTCAGACGGGCGCCCTTGAGCTGTTCGCGCGGTATCCTGCGGGACACGTGTTCGCGCCTCATTGGCACAGCGTGAACGAACGGATGGTTCTGGTCGAGGGACGAATGTCGGTTAACAACGCGACTCTGGAACCGGGCGGGTTCGCCTACCTGCCGGCGAGGCAGACTCACGCGATGTCGTGCGTGTCGACGACACGGTGTACCTTTTATGTTTCGTGGGATGGGCACCTGGATTTTCATAAGGCCGACCGTTAGTGCTACTCTCGTTACTTGCATCTGACTAACGCAGTCCGATAACTCTCCTTCGCGGCCTTCGCAACCAAGGGTATCAGTGTGTCTTCTTGAAGGAGAAGAAATGCAATCCAAGTGGCAAGTTGAGTTTTTTCGCGGCGTCGCGCTGGACATGTGGCGGCTTGCTGTTAGCGCGGAGCAGACCCGTACCGAGGCGGACTTTCTGGAGCGGGTGTTGGCGCGGCGCGCCAACGCGCGGCTTCTGGATGTCCCGTGCGGCAATGGCAGGCACGTGGTGGAACTGGCCGGGCGCGGACATCGGATGACGGGCGTTGATCTGAGCGAGGAGTTTATCGTAGAGGCGCGAGGCTCCAGTTCGCTTCCGATCGAATGGGTCATGGGCGATATGTGCGAGCTGCCCTGGACGTCGGAGTTTGATGGCGCTTATTGTTTCGGGAATAGCTTTGGATATCTGGACTCGGAGGGAGTGCGGAAGTTTTTCGCGGCGGTGGCCGGTGCTCTGAAGCCGGGCGGACGCTTTGCTATCGAGACGGGGATGGCGGCGGAGTCGATTTTGCAGGGGTTGCTTCAGAAGCGATGGTATCGCCTGGGCGACCTCTT
>Ga0105237_10008797_pt1 | contig 10889 bp, 9 predicted proteins | sample KBSC24metaG_FD_81520 | JGI IMG/M metagenome (GOLD analysis project Ga0105237, IMG submission 81520) | Corn rhizosphere microbial communities from Kellogg Biological Station, Michigan, USA - KBS C2-4 metaG | ecosystem: Host-associated > Plants > Roots > Rhizosphere > Soil | place: Michigan, USA... | reverse complement strand
GCGGTGCATACGCCGGATCGCTGGTGCGTTTCTGAAACTCCAGCGTGCTGGTGCGGAACATGCGAGCCGTGTAGGCCTTGCGCCGCGCCATCTCTACCTGCTGAGCGGTAGCTTGCTCGTCCCGCAGGATCACCATCACTTGGCCCGCGCGGTCGACCACGGCCACCGCCGTATTAAAACCCTTCGACTTGCACGCGGCGAGCGCCGCCTCCGCAATCGTCTTCGCCATAGGTAGCGACAGATTGCGCTGGGTCACTAAGCCCTGAGAACTCGCAACCACGGCCAAGCCGATCGCCATCGCCGCTTGCAGCCTGAAGTTTATTCCGCGTCGCCGAGCCCTTCCGGACACGCGCATCTGAACTCGCCTCCTGGAAATCCTTTGTAACATAACCTTCCGGGAAGATCCTCCCCTGGCACGCTCCTTGCGCATCCTACCTCGATCGTGTCGAGGTGAGACAATCGTGGAGATTGCGGCGCCACCGCCAATGATAAGGAGCAATACGATGAGACCAACAAGGCAATCTTTGCTAGTCGCCGTGGCCGAACTCGCCTTTTGCCTGGCGATTTGTTTGAGTGTCCGGGGGCAAGGAATCGACTACGCCAAGATCGAAATTCTGACCGAGAAGTTGGGCGCGAACCTGTACATGCTTTCCGGCTCGGCGGGAGCAGATCCTGGTCACGAGGACGCCGCCGGCGGCAGGATCGGGGTGCTCGCCGGGCCGGATGGCATCTTCATGGTGGATTCCCAGTACGCGCAGATCACCGACAAAGTCGTGGCGGCGATCCGCAAAATCAGCTCCGAGCCGATTCGTTTTCTGGTCAACACGCACGTGCATCCCGACCATACGGCCGGCAATGCGAACTTCGTCAAGATGGGAGCGTTGTTGTTTGCGCGTGAAGAACTGCGCGAGGAAATGTTACGACCACCGGCGCGAGCGGGCAACGCGGCCCCCGCGGGAGACCCGGCACGGCTTCCTGTCGTGACCTACAGCGCGGGGATGCCTGTGAAACTTCATTTGAATGGTGAAACAGTCGACCTGATTACGGTAGTGGCAGCGCATACCGGCGGCGACACGATGATCCGGTTTGAGAACGCTGACGTAATTATGATCGGCGACTTCTATCGGAACTACGGGTATCCCTTCATCGACACCAACAACGGCGGCACTCTGAAGGGCGCGCTCGAAGCGCTGGATATCACGATGAAGGTGGCAGGTCCAAACACGAAGCTGGTTCCCGGCCACGGCACTGTCATCAACCGAACGGATATCGTTCCTTATCGCGACATGATTCTGGGCATACAGGCGAAAGTCCAGCAGATGATCAATGAAGGCAAAACTGAGCAGCAAGTGCTGGCGGCGAAAGTGACGGCTCCGTATGATTCGAAGGTTCCTGGGGGACTGTTGCCGGCGGGCGCGGGTACGAGCGCCGACCGGTTCGTCAGCATGGTCTATTCGCAACTGAAGGGCGGCAAGTAACGGATCGTGGCGCAGAAGCTGCTTCTGCCCCTGGTCTTCACGTTCGGTCTCGCGGGCCTTGCATTCCTGTCTCCGCTCCGCCAAAACCCGAAAGTACTGGCGGCGTTTTGGGGAACGGCGCTGGCGCTGTGCGTGTGGAATGCCGTGCTGCTCCTCTGGGCCCGGCGCAGAAAGCATGCGTTCAAGCTTGAAGTGATCCTCCGGAAGCAGCATTATCTCCAAGCTTGCGTGCAAGGTTCGCTGCTGGCGTATTGGGGCTGGTACTGGCCTCCGGTCTACGCATTTGCTCCCTTGATCCTGGCTCAGTTGGTATTCGCGTATGCGTTCGACATGCTCCTGGTGTGGTCGCGGCGCGATACCTACGCTCTCGGATTCGCTCCGTTTCCCGTAGTCATCAGCGTCAACCTGTTCCTGTGGTTCAAGCCGGACTGGTTCTACCTGCAATTCGGATTAATTGCCTTGGGACTGGCTGCGAAAGAGCTGATCCGCTGGAATAGAGACGGGCGGCGCGTACACATCTTCAATCCCTCATCGTTTCCTTTGGCGGTATTTTCCGTGGTCCTGCTGGCTACCGGCAAGAGCGACATCACCTGGGGCCAGACCATCGCCACCACGCAGTTCTATCCGCCGCATATGTACCTGGTGCTGTTTCTGCTGGGCCTGCCGGGACAGTTTCTCTTCGGTGTGACTACGATGACCATGTCGGCGGTGGTATCGACCTATCTGTTTGGCCGTCTGTACTTCGCCGCGACGGGTATTTATTTTTTCTATGATTCGTATATTCCGATTTCTGTTTTCCTGGGAATGCACCTGCTGTTCAACGATCCGGCTACGTCGCCGCGCACCGAACTGGGCCGCATCATCTATGGCTCGCTGTACGGGCTGAGCGCGGTCGGGTTGTACCAGTTGCTTGGCAGCGCGGGGATGCCGACGTTCTACGACAAGCTGTTGCAAGTCCCGCTGTTGAACCTGTCGGCCAAGTGGATCGATCGTATTGTCGGCCAGTCCTTCACCCTCGTGCGTTCGCTGACCGCACGGCAACGCAGTCTCGCATACATGTCCATCTGGGCATTGATATTCGCGGGCATGAGCGCCACGCAGGCGGTGGGCGATAGTCATCCCGGCCAGTGGCTACCGTTCTGGCGCCAAGCCTGCGAGGATGGCCGGGCCTATGCCTGCCCCTATCTCGCCGACCTGGAGTCGAGTTTCTGCGATCGGGGATCGGGCTGGGCCTGCAACGAAGCTGGTCTGCTGCATATCGCGCTCTCGCGGTCGGGCGAGGATCTCCGCAGGAGTGATCCCGCGGGAGCAGCGGAGCCTTTGCGGCGTGGGTGCGAACTCGGGTTTGCCGCGGGCTGCCAGAACTTGAGTACGCTGACCAGTGGCACAGGAACATTCGCGCGGGCGCAGCCGACATTGGCAGATTTGCCCGTCATCTTGCGAGGAAGCAAAGGCGAAATTCGCGAACGAAACCCGCCGGCGTTGTATGCGCTCGCATGCCATGAGGGCTGGTCAGACATATGTGGGCACTCATCGCTCGCGGCGGATGGCCTCCCGTAGCGAATCGACGCGACCCTCGGCGCTGAAGAAGAGGTCCTCGGGAAAATGCCGGTAGGCGAGCATGCCGGCATAGATAGATGCGCTGTCATCGGCGTTTAGTCCGATGCCCGCCAGGTACTGCATGCGCAGATTACGATCACGATTGATGGCGGCGCCAGTTAGCCACTGTCTGAGATCGATTGCCCTGCCCGCGTAGGTCGCAAACAGATCCACGGGCGAGTTCATGCCGACCTCAGCGAGCGATTTCGCGACCTTGCTGTCACCGCCGCGATAACCAACGCGCTCTTCCATCTCATCGAGATCGATTTTGAGTGGCTCGGCCTGGCCAAGTAGCACCATGTCGTGACCCTTGCCCTGATAGGGATTGCCCCAAATGGTCGCGTTCGGAAAGACCTCGAAGAATGTGGCGACGGAGCTCTTCACCGCATCCTGGTTGGTCTCGAAGAGCTGAATGTACATGGTCACGACGCCGCCTGCGTTGAGATGCTGCTTCATCACTTCGTAGAATTCGACGGTGTAAAGGTTCGCCGCGCCTTTCACCCAGGGATCCAGCGGATCGACCGTGATACCGTCGAAGCGTTCGTGCGTAGTTAAGAGATAGTGGCGGCCATCGTCGATACGCACCTGGACTTTAGAATTGTGAAGGACATCGAAATTCGGCTCGCTGAAGTACTCGGCGGCGGCACGCGGGACCAACGCTTCGATTTCAGCAATAGTCTCGCGCTGCACTCGGGGGTCGATGGACACCGCGCCAGCAGTGATACCGGCACCGCAGCCGATGACCAGAACCGACCGAGGGTTGGCTGGAACCAGAGACGTGAGGTGGCCGAGCATACGCTGCAGGCGCATGTCACGGGGAACATTCGAAGCCTGGACTTTTCCGGCGATGTGAAACGTCAGGAGGCCGTTGGGGAAGCTGGCGACGGCCACCGACGAATTAATGCCTTCACGAGCGTAGACTATGTCGCTCTTTCCAGTCCAGGTCGCGGCGTAGCGGCCGTAGGCGATCAGCAGTTTCGAAACGGGCGGGACAACGTAAATCGATAGGCACCCGAGCGCCGCCACTATGAGCCAGCGGCGAGATAGAAGTATCAGACCTGCGATGGTGGACAACGCGATGAAAACCTGTTCCGTACGCTGCGATCCGATCCAGGCGACCAGAATCAGGCTCGCTCCGAGCGCGCCCGCGATGGCTCCCAGAGTATTCGCGGCGTAGACGCCGGCGAACAGTTTGGAGGAATCGTGCGGTCTCGATCCGGCCGCCGCGAGGGCCAGTGGAAAGCTCGCGCCCCACAGGATGGTCGGCGGCAAGAAAGCCCACAGTGCGCGGGCGAGGTCGAGCTCAAAGTTGAACCAGATGTTGGAGGAGATCGACGGGTCGATGGGCCAGTAGGGGAGCGATGCCGATATGCTGTACGCCGTCCAGGATATCGCGCCGGCAGCGAGCAACTGGCAACATCCTAATGCCAAACGAGGGCGCGTGAGAATGCGGCAGAACAATGACCCGATACCGCTGCCGACCCCGAGGCCGGTAAGGAAGACTGCAACGATGATGGAAAGCGTATATACCGACGCGCCGAATAGCAGGCCGAGTGTGCGCGTCCAAATCGCTTCTGAACCCAGGGCGCAGAGTCCCGAGAGCGCGATAGCAATGTATACGGTCGGCGAAGAGCCGCCCCGCTCACGGACGGGGCTGGAACCGGGCAGAGGTTTAGGAACCAGCGCGAAGGCAATTCCCGCAACGGCCACGTTGATAGACACCGCTAGGTAGGTCGCGGTGGCAACATCGTACACGCGCAGCAAATAGAAACCGGAAAGCAGGCAACCAAGCACCGCTCCGGCGATGTTCGCTCCATAGATGAGTCCCATCTGTGAAACGTCGTCGACCTGACGAGCCAGGACGGGCAGCGTCGCGCCCATCAAAAGGGTGGGAGGAAGAAGGCACGCAGCGGCCGAGGAGGCGCTGCCTACGAAGGGCATCAGGAACAACACCAGGATTCCGAGAATGGCAATGCCGAGTTCGAGCGCATAGAAGCGCAAGCGGGATAGGGTCAGGCTGCCGAGACACATCCCGCCCATGAAGGTGGCAAGGAGAATGCCGAGCGACACGGCAGTAGAGCCGATTACCAGTTCCAGAAGCTGGAACCAGACGATTTCATAGATGAGCGCGGCGACACCGCTGCCGAATGCAAGCAGGACCGTGGCGTAAGTCAATTGGCGCGATGCGGGCGCTTACTTGCCGACCGATTTCAGGGCGGCTCCGCCCTTCTCGACACCGGCACCCGTCCCTAGAGCTAGTTTCTGGGCACCCCACTTCAAGCCCCGGCCCGTTGCTTTGACGCCCTTGATGGTTACTTTACCCGTGGCGGCGCCAGTTTTGGCTACCGCGGTCTTCGCGGAGTCACCAGCGTCCTTGATGTCTTGCCCGGCGCCGTCCTGGCCCTTCGCCGCGAGGGGCACGATAAAACAAATGGAGAGCAGAATGTTTCTTGTAGCGCGCATGTTTCTACTGTAGCGGAAATTTCGGTGGAATGGCAGGTGTCAGTTCTTAAGAGACGAAGATCCGCAGGCGGCCTTAAACTCCGAATAGCTTCCGGGGTCCAGGGTCACCGATGCGTGTTCGATTTTCAGGCCGGAGCGAAACGTGTGGCCCAACGAGTCGCGAGCTTCCATTACCAACTGCGTCCCGTTCCACCGGCCATACAGGTCGAAGTAACCCCGGGTCGGGCGCGTATCGAAAATATACCATTCGAGCAGGCGAAAACTAATCACGCTTCCCTCCGTGCTGGACCAGCCGTTGTAAATCGTCCCCGACATCTTCAGGTATTGGCTCACACCTCGCGAAGTGCAAAGCCAGGCTGAGCCCTGCACACCGCCGGTGGGGCGCAAGCCGTCCATACGAAGGCGGGAAAAATGGGAACCCGGGTAGAGAAACACGTACAGGGGATAATTTCCGCCCTTGGTATGCAGCACGCCGGTGGCCGACCAGGACAACAGCGGCGTCGAGACCCCGCCGATATGAAAAGACCAGGGGGCGGTGATTGCGGCGACGCCATAAACTAAGACCAGACAAAGGATGATGAGCCCAATTAGCTGCGCGATGCATCCGCGGCGCTGCGCGAGCCGCATGCGGCAGCCTACTTTTTCGCGGCTTTCGCTTCCGCGCGGGCGCCAGCGAGGATGCCAGTCATACCGTAGTTCCCCTCGTGACAGGCGGAGTCGAAGATCATGTGGCGATGATCGTCGCTCTTGCCCATCTCAATGAGAACGGTCCACGGCTTGGTCCACGTTTTCGGATCTTCGAACGTGATTTCGCGCCGCAGATTGTTCGCGTCCACGCGCCGGATGCGTTCCGTCATCTTGTAGGTCTCAATGTTGGATCCACGGAAGCCTTGCGAGAAATTGGTGGTTTCAACGACCAACGTGTTGCCCTCCCAGTGGCCGCGGGAGTCCCCTAAATAGAACTTGAGATTGGACGGAGCATGCGGGCGCCCGTCCATAAAAATGGTGCGATTGCCTCCGCCGGCGTGATCGTCCTCCATGTAGATCGCCAGAGATTTCGGCGACTGCACGATCTGCATCACGGTGCCTTGGGCGAACGCCGTATTTAGAGGAAGGAACGGCATGGGCACGCCGAGACAACGCGGCGATTGGGCGATAAATTCCGGATTGTCGTTCGCGCCTCCCGGACCTCGACCACCTGCGGGAGGAGCGCCCCGGCCACCCCTGCCGGCGCCCTGTGCACCCGCCACCAGCGGAGGAATTTTCCCGTCGGGCGGATCGATAACCATCGACGTCCGCTTGCCGGTTTTCAAGATCGAATTGAAGACGGCGTTATAAGCTCCGCTGACGTCCTGGGTCCCGGAGGAACGGGCGTTGCGGCCAGGATCCACACCTTTCTTCTTGTCCGCCGCGTCCACTTCCTCGTCGGTCAGGAATTCTTTGCCGGCGTTTGCCGCGGAGCGTTCGAGGGGGACGTCATACATGACGAACCAGGTACCCTGCAAATCGGGATCGCCCCAGGGTGTTCGAAGGGAAGGCGCTGCCTTGGTTGCGGCCTTGGATTTAGCGGCTGTTGATTTCGGAGCGGCGGCGGGAGCCTGAGCGAACGCGAAGACACCTGCCAATGCACCCACCACAAGAGTGAGAGAAACAATACTCCGCTCCATTACTGTCGCGGCTCTGTAGATGGCCACTGGCTTTCCTCGCGCCTATTATAGTAGAGATGCTTATGAGACTTGGGACCATCTTGGTATCTGCGGTAACGTTGGTGGCACAAACTCCTGGCCAGATCACTCCTCGTATAGCGGGCAAGCCCGACTTCAACGGGATTTGGGAAGCCAACAACACCGCCAATTGGGATCTGCAAACTCACGCGGCGCGTCCGATGGTTGCGCAAGACGGTTTAACGCCCGGCTCCCAGGTGCTCGCGGCGCCTGTGGTGGGACTGGGCTCGATCGGCTGGGTCCCTGGAGGTCTCGGCGTGGTGGAAGGCGATGAGATTCCGTATCAGCCGTGGGCGGCGGCACGAAAGAAAGAGAACCTGGAACGCTGGATGGACCGGGATCCGGAAATCAAATGTTTCCAGCCCGGAGTTCCGCGCGCGATGTATATGCCGTACCCGTTCCAGATAATCCAGAGCGCGACCAAGATCCAGATGGTGTTCGAATTTGCGAACGCGCAACGCACCATCCACCTGACGAAGATGGATTCCTATCCGAATGTGCTGTACATGGGATACTCGGTCGGCCATTGGGAAGGCGATACCCTTGTCGTCGATGTGTCGGATTTCACCGACGCAACCTGGTTCGACCGGTCCGGCAATTTCCATAGCGACGCGCTGCACGTTGTCGAGCGCTTCACTCCCATGGGTCACGACGCCATTCGTTACGAAGCCACTATTCAGGATCCGCAGGTATTCACGCGGCCGTGGAAAATCAGCATGCCCCTCTATCGGCGGCTGGAGCCGAACGCCCAACTGACCGATTTCCGGTGCGTCGAGATGGTGGAAGAGACCATGTACGGGCATCTTCGCAAGGAGCAACTGGTCAAGCATTGGGAAGGCACGACGATGAACATCGACGTGACGCGCAAGATTCCACCAGGGGAAGCCGTGCACGAACGCTACATATCCGGGAACCCGCCGGGGAAATAGCCTGACAGGTTGTAGAATATGATGGTCGGGAGGGCCGTCGAAATGCGAACCAGACTAACTGTTGGGGCCGTCGTCGCGGCCGGTATCACGTTGCTTATGTCACCATCGCCGGCTCGGGCGCATCATGCCTTCGCAGCGGAATTCGACGAGAAGAAGCCGGTCAAATTTGTCGACGCGACGGTCACGAAGGTCGAACTGATCAACCCCCACAGCTGGATCCATGTCGACGTGAAACAACCCGATGGCACGGTGGTGAACTGGGCGATCGAAGCGGGTAGCCCGAATATCCTGCTGAGGCGCGGCATCACGAAAGACACGCTGCAGAAAGGTCAGAAGATCGTCATCGACGGGTATCAGTCGAAGGACGGGTCGCACAGGGCAAACGGCCGTGACCTCACGCTGCCGAACGGGCAACATTTATTCCTGGGATCGTCAGGCCCTGGCGAAGGGGCTCCTTACGAAGTGCCGCGTCCCGGAGTGGATACGAAGTAATCTTCTGTCCGACGCCGATCTCTGGTGGTTAATCCTCGAAGTGCTCGCGCCGGCGTTTGTGTTCGCCGGAATGCGATGAGTTGTTATCCCTCAGAAACCGGCAGTGGATTACGTTGTGCAAACTGCGCCTGATGCCAGTATGGGTACGTACGAGTCACTTTGCTGACTGCATCGAGTTTGGCGATTTGCGGCGCTGTCAGGCTCCAGCCCACGGAGCCGAGATTCTGTTGGAGCTGCTCGGCGTTTCTTGCGCCGAAAATCGCCGTCGAAACGGTAGGCCGTTGTAAGAGCCAATTCAGAGCGATTTGCGGCACGCTCTTTCCGGTTTCCTGGACGACTTCGTCGATGGTTTCGACCACGTTAAACAAATGCTCCTCGGAAACCTGCGGGCCCAAGCCGGATGTCACGGGAAGCCGGCTGACTTCGGGCGGGAGCTGGCCGCGACGAATCTTCCCCGTAAGCCGGCCCCAACCTAGAGGGCTCCAGATGAGAGCGCCGACCTTTTGATCCAGACCGAGGGGCATCAGCTCCCATTCATATTCGCGTCCGATCAACGAATAGTAGACCTGATGGCCGACATAGCGAGCCCACCCGTATCGATCCGAAACAGCCAGCGACTTCATTAGATGCCAGCCGGAAAAATTCGAGCAAGCAATGTAGCGGACTTTGCCGGAAGTCACGAGATTGTTGAGCGTCGAAAGCGTTTCCTCAACAGGCGTAGTCGCGTCGAATCCGTGCATATGGTAGATGTCGATGGTATCGGTACCGAGGCGGCGCAGGCTGTCCTCGCAGGCGCGGATCAAATGACTGCGCGACGATCCCAGGTCGTTCGGGCCGTCACCCATGGGGAAAGTGGCTTTGGAGGAGATCAGTAGCCGTTGGCGCTTGCCCGCAATCGCTTTGCCTAGGATTTCTTCCGAGAGTCCTTTGGAGTAAACGTTGGCGGTGTCAAAAAGATTAACTCCCGCGTCCAGGCAAATATCGACTAGTCTTGTGGCTTCCTCGACGCCGGTTTCTCCCCAGGCGCGGAAGAATTCGCTCCCGCCGCCGAAGGTCCCTGCTCCAAAAGCGAGAACGGAGACCTTCAATCCCGAATTTCCAAGCTGTCTATATTCCATCCTCTGATCATAAACTCGATGATATTCTCAGGGTATGATCTGGAAGTTTCTCCTCTTAGTTCTGACGGCTGGGGCGTTTCTAGCCGCTAACGCGCAAGTTAAAACCTTCCCGTTCGCCTACACGCAACAGGATCTCCCCAATGGGCTTCGCCTGGTGACCATTCCAACCGATTCCCCGAATCTGGTATCGATCTACATCGTGGTGCAGACCGGATCGCGGAACGAAGTAGAACCCGGCAAGTCGGGCTTCGCGCATCTGTTCGAACACATGATGTTTCGAGGCACGGAGAAATATCCGCCGGAAAAATACAACCAGATCCTGCAACGCGCCGGCGCTGCCTCAAACGCGTTTACGAGCGACGACCTCACGGCTTTCTATACGACCTTCTCCAAAGAGGATCTGGCGGAGATTCTCGCCATGGAAGCCGACCGGTTTCAAACGCTGAAGTACACGCCGGAATATTTCAAGACGGAAACGGGGGCGGTGCTGGGCGAGTACAACAAGAACAGCTCGGATCCGGAAGAAAAGCTGGATGAAGTGCTCCACGATGCGGCCTTCGATCGCCACACCTACAAGCACACCACTATGGGGTTCCTGAAAGACGTCCAAGACATGCCCAACCAGTACGATTACAGCCTAAAGTTCTTCGACCGATATTACCGGCCGGAGTATACGACGATCGTGGTCGCGGGCGATGTCGACGCCAAGCAGGTTCGCGCGCTAGTCGACAAATCCTGGGGTAATTGGAAGCGCGGTAACTATCATCCGGATATTCCCGTTGAGCCAGTGCAGCAAGGGCCGCGTGAGAACAACATCGACTGGCCGTCGCCGACCCTGCCGCTGATCGAGATTGCGTTTCATGGTCCGGCTTATTCGGATACCGACAAGGATTGGGCGGCGCTCGATGCGCTGGCGACACTGGCTTTCGGGCGCAACTCGGATCTGCACGAAAAGCTCGTGGTCCGCGAACAAAAAGTCGACCGACTCGTGGGCGACATGTCGCAGAGCGTCGACCCGAATCTGTTCGCAATTGAGGCGCGAGTCAAGAAACCCGAGGATATGTCCTACGTTCGTACGCAGATTCT
>Ga0105237_10008795_pt1 | contig 10891 bp, 9 predicted proteins | sample KBSC24metaG_FD_81520 | JGI IMG/M metagenome (GOLD analysis project Ga0105237, IMG submission 81520) | Corn rhizosphere microbial communities from Kellogg Biological Station, Michigan, USA - KBS C2-4 metaG | ecosystem: Host-associated > Plants > Roots > Rhizosphere > Soil | place: Michigan, USA... | reverse complement strand
TCGTTGGGGCGCTGAGGGGATGCTGCTTGGCAGACGTAACTGGTGTCCAACGCCGCTGTCCCCTCGCTCGACAGACCATAGGGACCCGGAAACGACAGAGGCCTCTCCGAAGCGGAGCCGTCAGCTGCGACGAGGTCAGGGTGGGTGGGCACAGACAGGTTCGAACTGCCGACCGCTCGGGTGTAAGCCGAGTGCTCTTCCGCTGAGCTATGCGCCCTCCAGAAGGCCGCCGTGGCGACCCTCAAGAGGGAAAGAGTACCCGACCCGACCGCTCGTCGCGGCCCGGGATTCTCGCGCGGCTGCGGAGCTCTCGGGCGATGGCTGTGCGGTGGCCGCTGCGAACCCCAGAAGCGCCCTCAGCCCAGCCCCTTCGGCTGCCCGTCCTGCCAGCGCATCCCCCAGCCGTACATGCGGTCCAGTTCCGACTGGTAGCCCGTCGTGAACTGCACTTCGCGCTGCACCACCAGGTCGGGGCCGTGGCGGAGGAGCAGGGCTACGGCGCAGGACTTCGCATGCGCGATCGGGTTCTCCAGCTTGATCTCCAGTGGGTTCCCGACGGCCGGGTGGAGGGTCACTTTCGCGTTGGCTCCGTCGAAGGCTCCCTGGTAGGCGAAGACGAAGATCAGCACTCGGCTCATCTCGTCCGAGTGGTCCAGGTTGATGAACAGGTTCTCGCCTATGGCGCTGCCGCTGCGGTCGTCCTGGTCCAGGCGGATGTACGGCGGGCGTTCGAAGTCGCCTCGGCGGTGGCCCAGGGCCTGGACCACGCCGCGCTGGCCCGCCGTGAACTCGTAGAGGCAGCCGAGGTCGAGGTCCACCAGGCGCCCGTGGCTGATCGGCGGCGGTTCCAGGCGCCTGGAGGAGAGCTTCAGGCCTCCGGTGGGGCGCGGGGTGGGGATCATGGGCAGCTGGTCCCAGATCAGGTTCACGCGGAGCGTGCCGGCCGCGGCGCCGCGGCTGGTGAGCGACTGGACCGGCCTGGCGGCCGTCATCTTCTCGACGCGGTTGCCCCCCTCGCCGTCGTCGGACGCCCTGATGATCATCCGGTTCAGGCGCATCGCGGTACCCCCTGCTGATGAAGTTGTCTGACATTCCTATGCATCTGACTACAGTTTGCTACCCCGTGGTGGCAAGGCGGAACGTTCAGTCCGTTCTCTGGCCGAAATGACGCTCCAGCGCCGCGTGCACGTCCTCGGACAAGGTGGTGATACCGGAGCGGGACTCGGGGGCGGTTTCGGGAGCGCCCGGCTTCTCCGGGGCCACTTGGTCCTCGGCTCCGCAGTCCTTGCATTGCGTGTTGCCCAGTACGCGGACCAGGCGGGCCGAGCCGCAGGAGGCGCAGCGGGCCAGGTCGGCGGTCCAGTCCCGGTCCTTCTGGCACTCCGGGCAGACCAGGACCTGCTCCCCCGCGCGCACGCCCCGCCGCCACGGTGACGCACCGCGGACCGGGTCGGTCTGGCGGGCGCCGCAGCGGTGGCAGGGCATGGCGTGAAGGTTTCCTATACGGGTGAGTCGGGGGGTGGATCGGGAGTGAGCGGATTGCGGATGGCTCGCCGACGTTGGTGCGCCGGCGAGCCGGATGGGCTTCTTACACGCCGGCCTACACGCCGGCCGCTGTCAGGGCGGCCCGGTAGTCGTCCAGCGAGCGGGCGTCCGCCAGGCCGTTGACCACGGTCCAGCGGACGACACCCTCCTGGTCGATCAGGAAGGTCCCTCGGACGGCGCAACCGCGCTCGGCGTCGAAGACCCCGTACGCGCGCGCCGCCCCGCCGTGCGGCCAGTGGTCGGCCAGCAGCGGAAAGCCGAAGCCGGCCTCGTCGGCGTACGCGCGCAGCGAGTAGAGCGCGTCGCACGACGCCGCGAGCACCTGGACCCGCTCGTTCTGGAAGTCGCCGACGCTCTGGTGGATCGCCTGGAGTTCCGAGCCGCAGACCCGGGAGAAGGCGAACGGGTAGAAGACCAGCAGCACGGCCTGCTTGCCCCGGAAGTCCTCCAGGGCGACGCTCTGTCCGTGCTGGTCGGTCAGCGTGAAAGCCGGCGCCCGGTCGCCGACCGCCGGGACCGGCGGCTGCCCGGTCCCGGCCGGTGAGGAACGGGTGCTGGAAGGACCGCCGCCGGGCGGCCCGTTCGGGGAGGACATCGCCGCTAGTTCCCCGCGCTGTCGGCCTTGGCCCGCACCGTCGACTTGGCCACCTTCGCCCCGACCTTCGGGCTCACCAGCCGCGTGCCGGACCAGTCGGGGCCGGCGCTGATGCTGGAGGTCGCCGACAGCCCGGCGGTCGGTGCCGCCTCGCCGATCTCGCTGGGCTCCACGTGGCCCTCACGCCCCGCCTTGGGCGTCAGGAGCCAGATCGGACCGCCGTCGGCCAGCGAGGTCAGGGCGTCGACCAGGTTGTCCACCAGGTCGCCGTCGTCCGTGCGGTGCCACAGCACCACGGCGTCGACCACGTCTTCGAAGTCCACGTCGACCAGATCCGCGCCGATCGTGTCCATGATGGCCTGACGCAGTTCCTCGTCGCAGTCCTCGTCCCAGCCGAGTTCCTGCACCACTTCGCCCGCCTGGAAGCCCAGGCGAACCGCCAGCGGGTTGGCCTCGGCCGGAACCGTGTCCGCGACCGCGCCCACGGAACTGTCCTCCTTCATGTCGTTCTGCATTCCCCTAGTCCATACGCCGGAAGCCCAAGACGCAACTACCCGTCGGACGGCGAGTCCGGCGTAGTGTCGCCGGGGGCCGCTCCGAAGGGGCCGCATTCGATGACCGCGTCCGGCCCGGGGAACACCAGTCCCTGGTGGCCGTCGGCGAAACGGACCAGGTAGGGAGGGGTGCCGGAGGGTCCCTTGACCTCGATGATCTCGCCGGTCCGGTCCATCTCGCCGACATGGGCGGCGTGGACGTGGAGCCGGTCTCCCACTGTTGCTCGCATGTCTCCAGTCGACACCGCACGGACGGAGAACGCCACCCGTCATGCGCGCATATATCCTGGTTACCTCCGAGTAGATGTGACGTCCACGGCATGCGCGTTAGACGATGGTGGACGATGTGACCGAGAAGATCTACAAGATCTGTGTCTAGGTTGAAGGACGACAGTGGCACCCGGACAAGAGCGTTTCCCCATCATCAGTGACGGCCTGCCCACCCAGCTGCCGGACGTGGATCCGAACGAGACAGCGGAGTGGATCGAGTCCCTGGACTCGGTTGTCAACGAACAAGGCCGCCAGCGCGCGCGGTACCTGATGCTGCGCCTCCTCCAGGAAGCCCGCGCGAAACAGGTCGGCGTTCCGGGCCTGCGCTCCACGGACTACATCAACACGATCCCGCCGGAAGCCGAACCCTGGTTCCCGGGCGATGAGGACATCGAGCGCCGCATCCGGGCGTTCATCCGTTGGAACGCCGCCATCATGGTGTCCCGGGCCAACCGCCCGGGCCTGGGCGTCGGCGGCCACATCGCCACCTACGCCTCGGCCGCGTCGCTGTACGAAGTGGGCTTCAACCACTTCTTCCGCGGCAAGGACCACGGCGAGTCCGGCGACCAGGTCTACTTCCAGGGCCACGCCTCCCCGGGTATCTACGCCCGCGCGTTCCTGGAGGGCCGGCTCACCGAGCAGCACCTGGACGGCTTCCGGCAGGAGACCTCGCAGGCGCCGTTCGGGCTGTCCTCCTACCCGCACCCGCGCCTGATGCCGGACTTCTGGGAGTTCCCGACCGTGTCGATGGGCCTGGGCCCGATCGGCGCGATCTACCAGGCCCGGTTCAACAAGTACATGTACTCCCGGGGCATCGCGGACACCTCGCGCAGCCACGTATGGGCCTTCCTCGGCGACGGCGAGACCGACGAGCCCGAGTCGCTCGGCGCGATCGGCATCGCGGCCCGCGAGGAGCTGGACAACCTCACCTTCGTGATCAACTGCAACCTGCAGCGCCTGGACGGCCCGGTGCGCGGCAACGGCAAGATCATCCAGGAGCTGGAGTCCACCTTCCGCGGCGCCGGCTGGAACGTCATCAAGGTGATCTGGGGCCGCGACTGGGACCCGCTGCTGGCCCAGGACACCGACGGCGCGCTGGTGAACAAGATGAACACCACGCCCGACGGCCAGTTCCAGACGTACTCGGTGGAGACCGGCGACTACATCCGCGAGAACTTCTTCGGGGACGACGCCCGGCTGCGCAAGATGGTCTCGGGCATGTCCGACGACCAGCTGCGCACCCTCTCCCGCGGCGGCCACGACTACCGCAAGGTATACGCGGCGTTCAAGGCGGCCCGCGAGCACACCGGCCAGCCGACCGTGATCCTGGCCCACACCATCAAGGGCTGGACCCTCGGCGAGCACTTCGAGGCGCGCAACGCCACGCACCAGATGAAGAAGCTCACCAAGGCCGAGCTCAAGAGCTTCCGCGACCGGCTGCACCTGCCGATCACGGACGCCCAGCTGGAGGCGGACCTGCCGCCGTACTTCCACCCGGGCGAGAACTCCCCCGAGATCCAGTACATGAAGGAGCGCCGCGCCGCGCTCGGCGGCTACCTGCCGCGCCGCCAGGTGCGCAACAAGCCGCTGATCCTGCCCGGCGACGACGTCTACGGGCAGCTTAAGAAGGGCTCGGGCAAGCAGGAGCTGGCCACCACCATGGCCTTCGTCCGGCTGCTCAAGGACCTGATGCGGGACAAGAACATCGGCGCGCGCTTCGTGCCGATCATCCCGGACGAGGCCCGCACCTTCGGCATGGACTCGCTGTTCCCGACCGCGAAGATCTACTCCCCGCACGGGCAGACCTACGAGGCCGTGGACCGCGACCTGCTGCTGTCCTACAAGGAGTCCACGCAGGGCCAGATCCTGCACGAGGGCATCAGCGAGGCCGGCTCGACCGCGTCCCTGGTGGCCGCGGGCACCTCCTACGCCACGCACGGCGAGGCGGCGATCCCGGTCTACATCTTCTACTCGATGTTCGGGTTCCAGCGGACCGGCGACCAGTTCTGGCAGATGTCCGACCAGCTCGGGCGCGGCTTCGTGCTGGGCGCCACGGCCGGCCGCACCACGCTGACCGGCGAGGGCCTGCAGCACGCCGACGGCCACTCGCACCTGATCGCCTCGACGAACCCGGCCGTGGTGGCCTACGACCCGGCGTTCGCCTTCGAGATCAGCCACATCGTGCAGGACGGTCTGCGCCGCATGTACGGGTCCTCCGAGGAGCACCCGCACGGCGAGGACGTGTTCTACTACGTGACCGTCTACAACGAGCCCTACCAGCACCCCGCTGAGCCGGCCGGCGTGGACACCCAGGGCATCCTCAAGGGCCTGTACCGCTACGCGGCGGCCCCCGAGGGCCCGGCGGACCGTCCGAAGGCACAGATCCTCGCCTCGGGCGTCGGCGTCACCTGGGCTCTGAAGGCGCAGCAGCTGCTGGCCGAGGAGTGGGGCGTGGCCGCGGACGTGTGGTCGGCCACCTCGTGGACCGAGCTGCGCCGCGACGCGCTGGCCGCCGACGAGCGCGCGCTGCTCTACCCCGAGGAGGAGCCGCGCACGCCGTACGTCACGCAGGTCCTGGGCGCCACCGAGGGCCCGATCGTGGCGGTGTCGGACTGGATGCGCGCGGTACCGGACCAGATCGCGCAGTGGGTGCCGGGCGACTCGACCTCGCCGCAGCGGTACACCTCGCTGGGCGCCGACGGCTTCGGCTTCGCGGACACCCGCGGCGCCGCGCGCCGGTTCTTCCACATCGACGCCGAGTCCGTGGTCACCGCGGTCCTGGCCCAGCTCGCCAAGCGCGGTGAGGTCAAGCGGGAGGCCCCGGCCGAGGCGATCCGCAAGTACCAGCTGCACGACGTGCGCGCCGCGGGCGCCGGCCCGACCGGCGGCGAGGCGTGACCGGCGTGACAACACGCTGAAACGCTGAAACGACGAAAGCGCCCCGGCCGGTGGATTCCACCGGCCGGGGCGCTTTTCGCTGTTCCCCGCCTCCCCGTTCGCCTCCCCCGGTCTCGACGGGCCGGACCGGGAGGAGCAAGGGCGAGGAGCATCAAGAGGCGATCCGTTTCGCCGCGCTCTGGCTGCGTCTGCGCGTATCCGTGAACCGCGCATACGACAACCGCGCCTTGCGGAACCCCCCACGAGCCCCGCAAGACGCGGTGAAGCCGGCCGTCGCAACCCCCGATGACAGCCGCCGCAACCCGGGCTCCGCCCCACGCAGCCGGGTTGCCGCCGCACCGTCCACTGCGCGACTCGCAGAACGAGGTTATGCATTGGCGATACCCGGAGGCGAGAATCCCGTACAACTCCGTACACTCGTGCGCAAGCCGCAGACCTGCGGCGTTCCGCGCGGGCGGTGGCACGGAGGGGGTCCTGTGACGGACACGACGGTCTCCGGGGCCCGCACCGCGCCCGACCCCGCCGGCGCGGTGGACCTCGCCGACTTCATCGAGCGCCTGCGGCTGCTGCGGGCGCACGCCGGGTCGCCGTCGTTCCGGGTGCTGGCCAGGCGGGTCGGCCCGCTGCTCAAGCCGCCGCAGGAGGTCACCCACTCGACCGTGAGCGACGCGTTCGACCCGGCGCGGCGCCGGCTGAACCTGGAGTTGGTCGCGGCGATCGTGCAGGCGCTCGGAGTGCCCGAGGCGCAGGTGCCCCGCTGGCGGGCGGCGTGCGTGGCGGCGCATGCGATGCGGCGGCCCGCGGAAACGGCCGGGGTGTTCCGGCAGCTGCCGGCGGAGCTGGCGACGTTCACGGGGCGGCGGGACGAGCTGGCCGAGCTGATGGGGCTGGTCGGCGATGGCGATGGCGATGGCGGTGCTGGCGGCGGGGACGGGAGTGATGGCGGTGCTGGCGGCGATGGTGGTGGTGCGAGCGGTGCTGGCTGCGATGGCGGCAATGGCGCCAAGGCCGGCGATCATGCCGCCGCCGCGCCGCGCACCGTCGTGGTGTCCGCGATCGAGGGGATGGCCGGGGTCGGCAAGACCCAGTTGGTGATCCGCGCCGCGCACGAATTGGTGCGCGCGGGGCGGTTCGCGGACGTCCAGCTGTACGTGAACCTGCGCGGGTTCGACGCCGACGCGGCGCCGGCCGATCCGGCGGACGTCCTGGACTCGTTTCTGCGGCAGCTGGAGGTGCCGGCGCGGCGCATCCCGGCGGGGCGGGCCGAGCGCGCGGCGATGTTCCGGGACCGGATCGCCGGGCGCGACGCCCTGGTCGTGCTGGACAACGCCGCCGACGAGGCACAGGTCGCGGATCTGATTCCGGCCGACCCGCGCTGTCTGGTGCTGGTCACCAGCCGGCGCAACCTGGCCGGGCTGGACGGCGCGCACCTGTTCCGGCTGGACGTCTTCCCGCTGGTCGACGCGTTGGAGCTGCTGGCCCGCGTGGTCGGCGACGACCGGGTCGCGGCCGAGCCGGAGGCGGCGGTCGAGGTGGTGGAGCTGTGCGGGCTGCTGCCGTTGGCGGTGTCGCTGGCGGCGGCGCGGCTGCGCTCGCGTCCGGCGTGGAGCCTGGCGCGGCTGGCGACGCATCTGCGGGACAGCGGGCTGGACGCGGTGCGCGCCGGGAGCCGGGAGCTGCGTCCGGTGTTCGATCTCTCCTATCGCGAGCTCCCGGCGGCCACGGCGCGCGCCTTCCGCTTGGTGAGCCTGCATCCGGGCCGCGGGTTCACGACCGGTGCGGTGGCGGCGCTGACCGGGACGTCCCTCGGGGCGGCGCGAGCGGCGCTGGAGGTGCTGGTCGACGAGAACCTGGTCGAGCAGCGGACCGCGGACCGGTACGAGCTGCACGACTTGCTGCACGCCTACGCGGTGGAGCGTGCCGGGAGCGACGAGAGCGCGGCGGAGCGGGACGAGGCTTCGGCGCGGCTGCTGTCCTGGTACCAGCACACGGCGGAGAACGTGTCGCGGGCCGTGGAGAGCCGCCGGCTGCTGGAGACGCTGCCCCGGCGGCCGGGCGAGCCGGAGGCGCCGCGTTTCGACTCGGCGCCGGCGGCGATGGCCTGGTACGACGCCGAGCGCGAGAACCTGAGCGCGCTGCTGCAAAGCGCCGCCGACTCCGGCCGGCACGAGCTGACGCTGCGGCTGCCGGTGACGCTGCTGGGCTGCTACCAGATGCGCAAGGACTGGGCCCGGTGGCGGTCGGCGTACGAGACCGGGCTGGCCGCCGCGCGCCGGATCGGCGACCGCACCGCGCAGAACCGGCTGCTGAACGGCTTGGGGCTGGCGCTGTACGACGTGCAGGAGTACAGCGAGGCGATCGAGGTCTACAGCGAAGGCCTGGCGGTGGCCGAGGAACTGGGCGACCGGCCGCAGGTGGCCTCGATCCTGGGGAACATCGCCGGCTGCTGGAGCCGCCTCGGGGACTACGAGACCTCCGAGCAGATGCACCGGCGGGGCCTGGAACTGTTCCGCGAGATCGGGAACCCGCAGAACCTGGCTTCCTCGCTGACGAATCTCGGCAACATGCTGCACGAGGCCAAGCGCCTGGAGGAGTCCCACGAGGCGCAGACCGGAGCCCTGGCCGCGGCCCGCGAGGCCGGCAACCGGCGCTATGAGGCGATCATCGCGTTCAACCGCGCCGAGGTCTGCATGGATCTCGACAGGCTCACCGAGGCCGAGGAGGACTATCGCCTGGCGCTGACAGCTGCGCAGGAGGCCGGGGACCGGCCGGTGGAGGCCGAGGCCCTGCGCTCGCTCGCGCGGCCGCTGAGGGCGCTCTCGCGGCCGGAGGAGGCGCGCGTGGCGTTACGGGCGGCGCTGGCGGTCTTCGAGGCGCTGGGGTCACCGGAGGCGGTGGTGACGCGGGAGCGGTTGGCGGAGCTCGGGGACGGGTAAGGAATGTAAGAACACTCATTCACTGGAACGGGGGATCCTCATGAGTGCGGAATCCGAGCGCGCCGACGGCGTGGTCGAACCGGACCCGGGCTGGGTCGGCGGCGGCGCCAAGCAGCCGGGCGAAGTCCGCGAAGACGGCATCATCGTCACACCGGACCCGGAGTTCGGCGGCGGCAGCGTCAAGCAGCCGGGCGGGGTCGTCGAAGACAGCGCCATCGTCGCACCGGACCCGAACTACATCGGCGGCGGCGTCAAGCAGATGAACGTCGAGCAGCCCGACCCGGGCTACATCGGCGGCGGTATCAAGCAGATGAACGTCGAACAGCCGGACCCGGAAATGACCGGCGGCGGCGTCAAGCAGCAGATCGTCGAGCAGCCCGACCCGGACGTCACCGGCGGCTGACCGCGCTCACACCGCGCTAGACCGCCGCACCACCCACCCCCGCCGGCGCCCCGCCCGAGCCGTGCTCGTGTGCGGGCTCCAGCGGGGGGCTCCCTATCGGCAGGCACGTCGTGCACTGCGGCTCTTCCAGCGGGTGCCCCGGCGTCGGCATCGTGGCGGCGTCGCGGATGCCGAACCAGGCGATGGCGCCCGAGACCGCGAACAGCACCGCCGACAGGACCATCGCCTTGCTGAACGCCGGTTCCAGCTTCGCCGGGTCGGCGTAGCCGTCGCCCTTCAGCCCCACCAGCAGCGGGAAGGCCGCCACGGCCAGGGCTCCGGCGGCCCGCGCGACCGCGTTGTTCACACCGCTGGCGATACCGGCGCGGTCGGTGGTCGTGGAGTTCAGGACCGTCACCGTCACCGGGACCGCGATCATCACCATGCCGAGGCTGAAGACCAGCAGGCCGGGCAGGATGTGGGTCCAGTAGTCCGGGTGGTGGCCGGAGGTCGCCAGGATCAGCGTGCCGATCGCGGTCAGCGCCCCGCCGGCGGTCATCAGGCGGCGCGCGCCGATCTTGGTGGTCAGGCCGCCGACGCGCGAGGACAGCGTCATCATCACCAGCGTCATCGGCAGCGAGGCCAGTCCCGCCTGCAGCGGCGTGTAGCCGCCGACGACCTGCAGATAGGTCGCGAAGAAGAAGAACAGCGCCCCGAGCGCGCCGTACGCGGTCAGCGTCAGCGCGTTGGCCGCGCTGAACTCCCGCGAGGCGAACAGCGACAGCGGCATCATCGGCGCCGGCGAGCGCCGTTCGACGAGCACGAAGGCCACCAGCGCGGCCACGCCGCCCAGCGCCGTCACGAGCACGCTCGCCGATCCCAGCCCCTTCGCCCCGGCCTCGACCAGCGCGTACGTCACCCCTCCCAGGCCCACGGCGCAGAGCACGGCACCGGGCAGGTCGAAGTGCCCGATGACGAGTTCCCTCGACTCCGGCACATACCGCAGCGCGATCGCCACCACCGCGGCGGCCAGCGGCAGGTTGACCAGGAAGATCCAGCGCCACGACGCGTACTCGATCAGGTAGCCGCCGACCAGCGGGCCCGCGGCGCCGGCGATGCTGGCCAGGCCGGACCACGCGCCGACGGCCTTGGCCCGGTCGTCGGGGTGGAAGACGGACTGGATCAGGGCCAGCGCCCCCGGCGTCAGCAGCGCGCTGCCCATGCCCTGGATGGCGCGGAAGGCGATCAGGACCTCGAGGTTCGGCGCCAGACCGCAGGCCAGCGACGCCAGCGCGAACCAGATCACGCCGATCAGGAACACCCTGCGGCGCCCGAACCGGTCCCCCAGCGACCCGCCGACCAGCACGAACGCGGCCAGCGTCAGCGTGTAGCCGGTGACCGTCCACTGCAGCCCGGCCAGCGAGGCGCCGAACTGGCGCCCGATCCGCGGCAGCGCGATGTTCACCACGGTGCCGTCGAGGAAGGCCATCGCCGAGCCCAGGATGGTGGTCGCCAGGACGCCGCGGCCGATCGGCGTGCCCAGACGGACGCTGCCCGCCTCGGCGGAGGCAACCGGGGTCACGGCTCACTCACCATGGGCCCATCGTGTCACGGCCAGGGGACGAGCGCATGCGGTCAGGAGCAAGGCGCTGGCAGGGTTGTGACATGGGGTCCGGGCCGGTCTTCGGTCGGCGGGGCGGAGTATTCTGCC
>Ga0105237_10008794_pt1 | contig 10891 bp, 11 predicted proteins | sample KBSC24metaG_FD_81520 | JGI IMG/M metagenome (GOLD analysis project Ga0105237, IMG submission 81520) | Corn rhizosphere microbial communities from Kellogg Biological Station, Michigan, USA - KBS C2-4 metaG | ecosystem: Host-associated > Plants > Roots > Rhizosphere > Soil | place: Michigan, USA... | reverse complement strand
GGCGACACTTCCGATCGCTCCCAGTGGATTGGCCTTGTTCTGGCCCGCGATATCCGGGGCCGATCCGTGCACCGGATCGTACAATCCTTTTTTCGATCCCAGGGAAGCCGAGGGCAGCATGCCGATCGACCCGGCCAGAATGCCCCCTACATCACTCAGAATATCGCCGAAGGTATTTTCGGTCAGCATCACGTCGAATTGCCGGGGATTCAGCACCATCTGCATGGCGGCGTTGTCCACCAGCATGTGTTCGAGTTGAATGTCCGGATATTGCTTGGCGACCTCGATCACTACTTTGCGCCAGAACTGCGAGACCTCCAGCACGTTGGATTTGTCCACACTACAGACCCTCTTGCGACGATTCCCCGCCAGCTTGAATGCGGTATGAGTGACGCGCTCCACTTCCTTGCGCGTGTACGACATGGTGTTGAATCCGCGATTCTCGTCGATCCCTCGCGGCTGGCCATAATACAACCCGCCGGTCAGTTCGCGGACAATGATCATGTCCGTGCCTTCCACCACGTGATTCTTCAGCGGCGACGAATCCACTAGCGCGGGCCACGTACGCACCGGGCGCAAATTCGCGAATACGTCCAGCACGCGGCGCATGCCGAGCAGTCCGGCTTCGGGACGCTGGCTGGGCGGAGCTGAGTCAAACTCAGGCAATCCTACCGCGCCCATGAGTGTGGCGTCGGCTTTCTGGCAAAGCTCTTCCGTCTCTTTCGGAAAAGGCGTGCCGGTCTTATGTATGGCTACGCCGCCGAGGAGGCCTTCGGACAGTTCCAAAGTGTGGCCGAATTTCTTGGCGACTGTTTTCAGGACGTCGACTGCCGCACTTGTCACTTCGGCGCCGATCCCGTCGCCGGGCAAAATCAATATTTTTAAATTCATGTTTAGGATTAATGGGTCGTGACGCTGGCTTGCTTAGTTTCTTCCACTACTTCGCGCGCCAAGCCGAGTATTTCGTCGTTGCGCAGACCCTTCTTGCGGTCCGCCAACTCCGTAAAGCGATGGTACAACGTATCGAGCTGCTCCTTAGTAACAGGAAGGCCCAGATCCTCGCAGCGCTTGGCCAGGGCATGACGGCCGCTGTGCTTGCCGAGTACCAGTTTCGACTCGGGCACGCCCACCGACTTCGGATCCATGATTTCGTATGTCGTACGCTCTTTCAGGAATCCGTCCTGGTGAATGCCGGCTTCATGTGCGAACGCATTCTCCCCGACGATCGCCTTGTTGGGCTGCGGCCCGAAGGTGATGATCGAGGTGAGCAACTGGCTGCACGGGAAGAGGTGTTCCGTTACGATGCGCGTCTCGAACGGCAGCTGGTCGCGGCGGGTGTTTAGCGCCATGACGACCTCTTCGAGCGCGGCGTTTCCGGCCCGCTCGCCGATACCGTTGATGGTGCACTCGATTTGACGCGCGCCGCCCTGAATCGCTGCCAGCGAATTCGCTACTGCGAGACCCAGGTCGTCGTGGCAGTGTACGCTGACCACCGCCGAATCGCCCAGCGCCTTCACGATCCGCGCGATCAGCGCGCGATACTCTTCGGGAATCGAAAACCCCACCGTGTCGGGAAGATTGACGGTTCGCGCGCCGGCGGCAACCACTGCGCGGGATACCTGCTCCAGGTAATCCGGATCGGTTCGCGTGGCGTCCTCGGCTGAAAACTCCACGTCGTCGCAATATTCACGAGCCAGCCGTACCGCGGCTACGGCTTCGTCCAGAACCTGCTGGCGCGATTTCTTCAACTTGTGCTTCAGATGAATGTCGCTGGTGGCGATGAAGGTATGGATGCGCGGGCGCTTGGCATTCTTGAGCGAAGCCGCCGCCGACAGAATGTCGCCGCGGTTCGACCGGGCCAGCGCCGCCACGCTCACCCAGGGGAATTCGCGCGCCACCGCGTCCACTGCTTCGGAATCGCCCTGCGAGGCGATGGGGAACCCGGCTTCCAGAATATCTACGCCCAGTTCCACCAGCTTGGCCGCCATGCGGAGTTTTTCCGCCACGGTCATGCTGCATCCAGGCGATTGCTCCCCGTCACGCAACGTGGTGTCGAAGATATATACTCGATCGGCCATTTCGGTCCTCCCGTAAACACATTATCCAGGCTCAATCATGGATTTGGCAAATCAATAAGATTGGAGAGTTATATAATGTTGCCTTATGGACCTGCACCCCCTGCGCGTGTTCCTGACCGTGGCTACGGAACGGAGTTTTTCACGGGCTGCGGAAAAACTGCTGCGGACCCAGCCCGCAATCTCCCTTGCGATTCAACGACTTGAAGCAGAGATGGGAGAGAAACTAATCGACCGGTCTGCCAAGGACCTGCTGCTGACCGACGCCGGCCAGATCGTGCTGGACTACGCCCGCCGATTCGAGCACCTGCAAGGCGATTTGGAAAACGCGATGGCCGAATTGCGCGATAAATCTTCCGGGCGGCTGACCATCGGCGCGAACGAATCGTCGACGCTTTATTTGCTGGATCATATCGAGCGATATCGAGCGAAATTTCCGAAGATCAAAGTGCAGGTGCGCCGCAGCCAGTCGAGCAAGATCCCGTCGCAGTTGGTGGATGGTGAGTTGGAGCTCGCTCTACTGACATACGACCCAGAAGACGAGCGGCTGGTTTCGCAAGTGATTTACACCGATCATCTTTCGTTCATCGTGTCGCCTAAACACAAGCTGGCCGCGCGAGACCACGTGACAATTAAGGAACTGGGAGGCGAGACGTTCATCGCGCACAATGTCGTCTCGCCGTACAGGGCCGTGGTGATCCGCGAATTCCAGAGGCACAAAGTTCCACTGAACACCGACGTGGAAATGCCGACCATCGAATCGATCCGCAAGATGGTCGAGCGGAATGAGGGCGTGGCGTTCCTGCCGCGGATGTGCGTGGAGCAGGAGATCCGCCACGGCCTGCTCAAGGAGATCAAGGTGAAGCAGCTGGTGGTGGAGCGGAAAATTCGGCTGGTGTATCCGGCTCGCCGGGCGCTTAGTCATGCAGCCCAGGCGTTCCTGGAAGTGGTGGGAGGCTGACTGCGCTCTAGCGCGGACTGGCCATGTGCCGCAGAATGTCATCGTTCTTCTCACAGACATATTCAAGGAGTTCTGTATCGGCCTGGAGCTGCGGCGTCAGATTAAACGTCCACGGTTCGGTGAACGTCTGCGGATCTTCCATGGTGATTTGAAGCTTCATGTGCCCGAAATCGATGCGCTCGTACCGCTCGGTAACGCGCGTCGTCTCGGTAATGGGGATGCCGCCGGGAACGATACCGCGATCGTTGAAGCCAGCTGTTTCGACCACCATCGTGCTCCCCTCCCAGTGGCCCACAGAATAACCCATCCAGGCCGGACTAGGCGCTTCTGGGAGCGGGCGCCCGTCGGTGAAGATCTGGCGAGGCAGCGGCATGCCCTGGCTATCGTACAGAATCACGATGAGCGGCGGGGTTTGGACAATTTTGTATAAGGTGATTGGCACCGCCTGAAGCATAAAATGAGGCAAGCACCTGGCCAATGGCGTTCCCTTGTTATTGACCTGCGCCTGGAATTGCTCGACGGAGGCGCGAGCGTTGGGCCGCAGCGGTATATCCCGCGCGTTGGGCAGATTACCACCACGGCCCCAGACGCCCGAAAGGTCGGGTTTGCCGTCTGGCGTTTTGGGGGCGGGCGCCGAAAAGTCAGGCTTACCATCCTTGCTGCGTGGGATACCAGGAGTCGGGTAGTTTAGCCACTGACCTTGTGTTGCTGGATACAAGAGTCCGACCAACGCAGCAGCGAGAAGACGAGTTTGGCCCAAGGACATACGCAACGATTCACACTATTCTACTCAACCAAGATCGCAGGCTATGCACGTCGCGCTGACTGCACGGAGGACTAAGCCAGGCAGAAGCCTGGCTCGCAGCCTGGAAAGGCTGACCCCACGTTTTTTAATGTCCTACTCTGTGTGGATCTAGCTCTGCCTGTTAGAATTGGGATTCCCCATGAAGATCGCCATCGGCGCGGATCATGCCGGCTTCGAGCTCAAGAACCAGCTCGGCGACGTCCTGCGCCAGAGCGGCCACGAGGTGTGCGACTTCGGGACCAATTCCGCTGAATCCACGGATTATCCCGATTACGCGGTCCATGTCGCCAAGGCGGTCGCGGCTGGAACGGTCGAACGCGGGGTGCTGGTGTGCGGAAGCGGCGTCGGGATGTCCATCGCCGCGAACAAGGTTCGGGGCGTCCGCGCAGCCCTAGGCGTGAGTGTGGAGGAAGTACGCCTCACGCGAGCTCACAACAACTTGAATGTTCTGACGGTGGGTGCCCGGTTCACCGATCAGGCGAAGGCCAGCGAACTTGTGCAAGCTTTTCTGGAAGCACCGTTTGAAGGTGGCCGCCATGAACGCCGCATAGCAAAAATAACTCAAATGGAAGATGAAGTATGACCGAACAGGAACGCATGGCCCGGCCGTTGTCGGAAGTGGATCCGGAGATCTCTGAAGCCATCCGGCATGAAACCGAACGTCAGAATTCGCACCTGGAACTGATCGCGAGCGAGAACTTCACCTCGCAGGCGATCCTGGAAGCCACCGGCAGCGTCTTCACCAACAAATACGCCGAGGGTTATCCCGGCAAGCGCTACTACGGCGGCTGCGAGTTTACCGATATCGTCGAGGACCTCGCCCGGGAGCGAGCCAAGAAGCTCTTCCATGCCGAGTACGCGAACGTTCAGCCCCATTCCGGATCGCAGGCCAACGAAGCCGCGTACGCCAGCGTGTTAAACCCGGGCGATACAATCCTCGGGCTGAATCTGGCGCACGGCGGGCACCTGACACATGGGCATCCGCTTAATTTTTCAGGTAAGACCTACAAGATCGTGCCGTATGGGGTGAGCCGCGACGATGAGCGCATCGATTACGATGAGCTTGCGCGCCTCGCCGACGGGCACAAGCCGAAGATGATCATCGCGGGCGGCAGCGCGTATCCCCGAACCCTCGATTTCCCGCGTTTCCGCCAGATCGCCGATAGCGTAGGCGCGCTGTTCCTCGTAGACATGGCGCACTTCTCCGGTCTGGTCGCGGCGGGCCTGCATCCGAATCCTAACAAGTGGGCCGATATCGTCACATCCACCACTCACAAGACACTGCGAGGGCCGCGCAGCGGCTTGATTCTCGCGAAAGAAAAGTACGGAGCCGCGATCGACAAGTCACTATTCCCGGGCGTGCAGGGAGGTCCGCTGGTGCACGTGATGGCGGCCAAGGCGGTCTGCTTTCGCGAAGCGGCGACTCCCGAGTTCGTGGCGTATTCGCGCCAGGTGCTGGCGAACGCGCGCGCTCTGGCGGAAGGTTTGCAGAAAGCGGGATTCCGAATCGTTTCCGGCGGCACGGACACTCACGTCCTGCTGGCGGATGTATTCGCGAAAGGCATTCGCGGCAAGGAAGCGCAATCGGCGCTAGAGTCCGCGAATATTACCGCCAACCGCAACGCCATCCCGTTCGATACGAATCCTCCGTTCAACCCTAGTGGGATGCGGTTCGGCAGTCCTGCGGTGACTACGCGCGGATTCCGCGAACCTCAAATCCGCGAAGTCGCGGAACTTATTGCGCAAGTTCTGGATAACATCCAGAATGAAGAAGTCATAAACCAGGTCCGCCTCGCGGTCCGAGCCTTGACCGACCGCTTTCCTCTGTACGCCTGGAAGCTCACGCCCGCAGCGTACCAATAAGGCACTATGCCGCGGCACATCGTCATCGACGTCCGCCGGCTGGGTGACTTCGGCATCGGCACCTACATCCGGAATCTGGTTCAAGCGCTGGCGCGTCTGGACAAAGAGAGTCGCTTCACGCTCGTGACGCTTCCGAAGCACTCCGAGGAACTAGCCGGATTGGGACGCAATTTTAATACCGCCGAATATGCCCGCCCGGACACCGATGTCATTCAAAATGCCGCTTTCCCATTCTTCTTACGCAGCCTGCGCGCGGATTTAGTACATATCCCGCTTAATTCCGTACCTTATTGGCTGCAACGGCCTTACGTGGTGACTATCCACGACATGAGCAGTTTGCTCTATCCCGCACGCGGCGATGTCCGCGGCGCGATGCATCAGGAACGTTACCGCCGCGGAGCGGCCCGCGCCGCACGCATCATCGCGGTATCCCATTCGACTCGCCGCGACATCGAAAGTTTCATGCGCATCCCCAACGAGCGCATTCGTACCATCTACAGCGCGCCCGATCCTTCCTTCGCCCTGAATCCGGATACTTCTCAGGATGAGCAGATTCTGCAGCGCTATTCCATTCAGCCTCCCTTCATCCTCTACGCCGGAACTATCCGTCCTCAAAAGAATGTACCGAGATTAGTGGAAGCGTTCGCCGTGATTCGCTCCGAGCTTGAAAACCATCCACTTTTAGGCAATCTGAAACTGGTGATCATTGGAGATGAGCTCTCGCGCTACCCTGCCGTGCGGCGCGCGGTGGTGGCCACGCGCGTGGAACCGTTCGTGCGTTTCCTGGGATTCGTTCCGCTCGACACGCTGAAGGTTTTCTATCGCGCCGCAACTCTTTTCGCCTTTCCGTCGCTGCATGAAGGCTTCGGCCTTGCTCCGCTCGAAGCGATGGCTTGCGGCACTCCGGTAGTCGCTTCCGATATTCCAGCGCTGGTGGAAGCCGTGGGCGATGCCGCCGAGCTGGTCACACCCGACAATCTTTTCGACGTCGCTCGCGGGTTGCGATCCGTGCTGCTCGACGAAAACCGGCGCCGCGAATTGTCACATATCGGTCGAGCGCGCGCGCAACGGTTCGACTGGGACGATACCGCGCGTTCCGTACTCGATGTCTATCGGGAAATAACATCATAGACTTCCAAAATATAGTTTGACTTATCCGAGTACTAGAAGTACTATTGCCCTACATCCTTGGGTACAAGTAGGGATATAGCTTCGTGAAAGGAAGTCTTAGGTTATGGAGTGGACGCGGTCAGAGACACTTACTCTGGCTATGCCTCAGTGCACGCAATGCCGTGGATCGGGATTGCGTCTTGCAAGAAGGGGTGTGCTGACACCTTGCAACTGCGTGCTGCGATGTATCTTCCGGATCTGTTATGACCGGTTCGTAAAATGTGTGACCCAGGAACGGCACGTAAGCCGGATTTCGCTGGAGCCCCATGCGGGACGCCAGCGGCCAAACACCTGGGGAAGAAAGGACGAGGAGTATATCGCCGATTTCTCTCTAGTCTCACGAAAAGCTTTGAGCGAAGAAGAATACCGGCTCTTTCGATATCACTTCCTGCTGGGAGCAGACTGGAAACTCTGTACACGCAAGCTGGGGATGGATCGCGGGAATTTTTTCCATAGTGTCTATCGGATCGAGCAGAAGCTGGGCCGCACGTTCCGGGAGCTGGCGCCATATCCGCTGTTTCCTTTGGACGACTACTTTCACGGCCCTTCGCGCATGGCTCCTGCCTTCAGCCCGGTTGCACATCGGGAGGCCGGGTTGCATCCCCGCCTAGCCCCGATCGGTAAGACGGCGTGAAGTAAAGAAGGTCTGCAGCAGCTCGGCGCATTCCGCGCCCAGCACGCCTTCGACAATTTCGACGCGGTGATTCAGGACGTCGGCGTCCGCCAGTCGAAACTTGCTGCGAACTCCGCCGAAGCGAAGATCGCGTGCGCCGAACACCAAACGGGATACACGCGCCGCCACCAGCGCGCCTGCGCACATCACGCAGGGCTCCAGCGTCGCGTACATTGTGGCGCCTTCCAGCCGGTAATTGCCGGTCGCGGCGGCCGCCTCGCGCAAGGCCAGGACTTCAGCATGCGCGGTCGGGTCGTTGCGTGCTATTGGAGAATTTCGGCCGCGTCCGATCACGCGGCCATCGAGAACGACCACCGCGCCGACCGGGACCTCCCCCCCGCGTTCGGCGTCCCTGGCCAGCTCCAGCGCTTCTCGAAGAAAATCTTCGTCGGACAAAATTTACACCGGCACGCCTTCGATGATGCATTGAATCCCAGGGGTCGGGATGAAGCGTTCCAGCTTGAAGCCGGACGCCGCGACCAACGCGCGGAATTCCTTTTCGGTCCGATCCATTCCCCCGGGGAGCACGAGCATCTCCAGATCCATGAGCTTGGAAACGCCCGGCTCATTGCGCGGCGGAACCACCTGATCCACCACCAGCAGGCGGCCGCCGGGACGAATCCCCTTGCGGCAATTGCTTAGAATCTTGATGCATTCCGGATCGTACCAGTCGTGGATGATGTACTTCATAATGTAGGCGTCAGCATCCTTGGGAACGGATTCGAAGAAGCTCCCGGCTTCCAGCGTGCACCGATCCGCGAAGCGATCGAGAATGCCCGCCTTCTTCGCTCCTTCGATCACGTGTGGCATGTCGAACAACGTTCCGCGGGGCGTTTTGGATGAAGGCGATTGATCCAGAATGGCCGCCAGCAGCGTTCCATGCCCACCGGCGACGTCCACGATATGCTCGAAGCGCGAGAAATCGTAACTCTGCACGACCCCGCCGGCATCCCCCTGGGACATATCCGTCATCGCGTTGTTGAAGTTGACGGTTTTTTCGGGATGCTGAGCCATCCAGTCGAACATCGGCATCCCGTTCAGCTTGTACGATGCCGGCTTGCCGGTTTCGACGCACCACGGCAGTTGCTCCCATGAGCGAATGTGCCAGTCGTCGGTCAACATCCTCGCCATGTTGCGGACGCACGGTTTGGCGTTCGTCCGCAGCGGATCGGAAAGCGGAGTCTGCGCGAAACGCCCATCTTCCAACTCCGTGAAAACGCCGACGCTCGCGTTCGCGCGTAACAGGCGGTACAGGGGCTGCTCCTGCGTTCCGATCAGCGAAGCCAGCTCTTTAGGGCTTTTGGGCCCGGACTCCAGGTGATCGGCGATGCCAAAGTGCGCGGCTGCGGAGATCGCGTTTGAAACCCACTTCCCAAGGAGCATTTGCAGTAAAGCGGCATGCGGCGGTGGCGATTGACCTGGTTGCGACATACGTACGATTATACGGGCGCTACGGCTCGAACAAAGAAATCTCGTTAAATAAAAGCATCTGAGGGTCGCGCGGCCACAGTTCCGGCTCGAGAGCAACTGATTTCCGATCCAGGCCATGGCGTTTCCGAATCGCCTCCACGCGCTCCTGAATCATTTCCGGATACGCGCCGCGCAAGTACGCGGCACGATCATACTGTTCGCGATACTTGCGCACCAGGTGCGGGAAGCGTTCTTCGAGAAACGGAAGGAATACCTGGTACGCGCACGGCTTCAAGAACAAGACGTTCGCCCAGAACATTGACGCTCCCGCCGCCGCGGCCTCGCGTGCCAGTGCGTCCAGGCTCGGCTCACTGTCGTTGATCAGCGGCATCACCGGCGCGCAGCCGACCACCACTCTCAGCCCGGCTTCCGACAACGTCCGCACCGCCCCTAAACGCAAATCCGGCCGAGGCGCCATCGGCTCCAGCAGTCGAGCGAGTTCTACGTCCACGGTGGTTACCGTCATTGAAACCCTTAAGTAGTGCCGCCGGGAAACCTCTGTTAGCAGCTTTAAATCGCGAACAATGAGATCCGACTTGGTCGTGATTCCCAGGTGAAAACCCGCCGTGCTAGCGAACACTTCGAGCATCTTGCGCGTCACGCCGTAGCGACGTTCGGCGGGTTGGTAAGGATCGGTCGCGGTCCCCAGCGCAATCGTTTCCCCGAGTGGCAACACGCGAAGCTCGTCGCGGAAGCGCGCGGCGTCGAACGCCTTGGCGTAGATCTTGCGCTCGAACTGTTCCGGATCGCGCAGTTCCATGAACTCGTGGGTGTAGCGCGCATAGCAATACTTGCAGCCGAACTCGCACCCGCGATACGGGTTGATGGTCCAGCGAAACGGCAGACGCGGATTGTCGCAACGGGCGAGATACGAACGAGCGCCGAGCTCGAAATACTCGACGCGCCGTTTAGGTTCCAGGCAGGGCGCTTCAGCCGCCATGCGGGCGATGCCGATTAGCTTGGTTTCCTGCCCCGGCACTCCTCCATATTCGCCTTTTGTTCGCCAACTGTCAAGCCATCATCACACCGGGTAATTTCCAGCGATGTAGTTGTGCAGATGCTTGATGGTCTGCTGCTGGGATGTGATCACCCAATTCACCAGATCCCCGATCGAGAGCATCCCCACGACGTTGTCGCCTTCGAGCACCGGCAAATGCCGAACGCGCCGATTCGTCATGATACGCATCGCATCGGCCACGGTCTTTTCGGGCGTGACGAACAATGCCGGCGTGGTCATGATTTCCCGAACGCGGGTCTCCTGCGAACTGCGCCCCTTGAGGATCACCTTCCGGGCGTAGTCGCGCTCCGAGACAATGCCCGCGAGCTGTCCCCCGATCAGGACCACCAGGCAGCCAACCTGTCGTTCCGACATCATCTCAATGGCATGGTAAACGGTTTCGTCCGGGGTGACGGACCAGATTGGATTCCTGCCTTTGGTTCGAAGCAGGGCGCGAACCGGTTCATCGAAGCGGGACGCATGTTCTTGCAGGGCGGGGGCTGATTGCATAACGGACCTCCCGCCCGAATCATCCGCCCAGGTTTCGGTAGAGTCAAGCCCCGCTCTATTGCTATATACTGGATCGCGATTGAGGTGACAGCATGAAACGGAATCTGTATGTAGGCTTGGCATTCCTGGGAACAATCGGGGGGCTGTGGATAGGAGCAAACGTAATCGGTAAGAGCGCCGCAGGCGCGACTGTAAACGCTCCGCGCTTCGAAGTGGATCCGCTGTGGCCCAAGCCCTTGCCGAATCACTGGATCCTCGGCCAGACCATCGGCGTCTCGGTGGATGCGCAGGATCACGTCTGGATCATCCATCGCGCCGGCTCGCTGGAGCCGGGCGAGGTGCATGCGACGACCAACCCACCGACCGC
>Ga0105237_10008793_pt1 | contig 10891 bp, 9 predicted proteins | sample KBSC24metaG_FD_81520 | JGI IMG/M metagenome (GOLD analysis project Ga0105237, IMG submission 81520) | Corn rhizosphere microbial communities from Kellogg Biological Station, Michigan, USA - KBS C2-4 metaG | ecosystem: Host-associated > Plants > Roots > Rhizosphere > Soil | place: Michigan, USA... | reverse complement strand
TACGCTCTTTTACCTCAGCCTCGGAGTAGTTGGCATAGTTGTCATGCAGATCGCTGGACAGCATCGTGAGAAAACGAAGGGGGCTGCGCAGATCATGGATCACCAGTGAAATAAGCTTCTGCCGGAGGTTGCCGCTCTGCAGCAGGGCCTGCTGGGACTCAGCTTCCCTTGCCTTGACCTCTTTACGCTTTTCTCCCAGCTTCAACGACAGCTGGATCACTGCCACCATCAATACCAGCAATGTGAGACCTGTCAACAGCCAGAACCAGGCTGCCTGGTAAAAATGCGGGGCCACAATGAGCGGCCATTCGCGGTAAGAATAATTATCCTTGCCAAATCCGTTCACTTTACGTACCCTCAATGTATAATGGCCCGGACCCAGCCGGCTCAGGTTCAGGATCCCATCGTCCGGCACTTCCTTCCATTGTTCATCCAATCCCTTAACGTTGTATTCCAGGTACAGGTTGATCCTTTCCCCCAGAAAAGGACAGGACAGGGTCACCAGCAGGCTGTTATAGCCCGCGGTCAGCTTTATGGAGTCGGTCCTGCCCCAGGGCTGTCCATCGATGTCGATGGCAGCAAGATCCACCCTGCTCCCGGGGAAGTCCGAAGACAGGCTGTCCGTATGAAAGCAAACTATTCCTTTCATGGATAAAAGAGCGGCAAACCCGGTCGTAGTCAGCACCCCCGATGCGTTAAAGCCCCCGTTAAATTCATTGGTAAGCAATCCGTCCCGGCGTCCATAATAATAATAATACAGCCGCGAGCTTGTCGAGTCGAACCAGGCGTCGATGTCCGCCTTGGGAATTTTGAACAGGCCTTTGTTACAAGGTATCCAGATATTGTCCTGCCTGTCCTCCAGGAAGCAGTGCGCTGTTATAAGGAATTCATTTTTGTCCATCGGCATCTGCTTAAACCGCCCCCGCCGATAATAGAAATATCCCTGCCCATATGTGCCGATCAGCACGGAGCTGTCCCTGCAGGGATGGATACACCGAACGTGCGCGGAGCCTATGTCCGGAATGGTCGTCACCACCCCTTTTTCCGGATCGTACTCCATCAGCCCCGAGACATTCCCTATCCAGAACCGATGCGGGCCCACCAGGCAGAAAGACTCGTTGCTTCCCTTTAAAGGCAGCTGTCTACCGGAGAAGAGAAGCCGAAAACTATCTCTTTCCAGGCGCCAGATCGAATGTTCTGTCAGGCAATACAAATGCCCCTGTTCGTCTTCCTTGTAATCAATTATGGAACCATCCAGGGCGGGAAAGATCCTTTCTACCTTCATTTCCGGTGTCAGCAGACGGGGGAAGTTATAAGCAGCCTCCCATACCTCTTCCTTCCGGCTGATATAGATGCATCTATGCCATATATCCAGGTTGTCCTTCATCTTCCAGGACCTGCCGGCGGCATCAAATCCAAAATGGGTGGTAAGTATCGCCGAGTCCCTGTACAGCGCCAAAGGACCGAAGGGATGCCCTTCCAGCTCCTTTCTCAATACGGGTGGAAAGCCGGCGGCCTGGAACGGGCTCTTATGCAAATAATAGAATCCTTCCGTGCCGGTAGCAACCAGCAGCAGGTCCAGCGCCTCATTATATTCCACCGTGGAGATATCCGTAATAAACCCCAGGTCCACCAGGAACTGGCTTTTCAGGGTGCCGCCCCTGCCCGGCCGCAGACGATATAAACGATTGCCTACCAATAGATGGTGAAAGCTACCTGAAGAAAAAATGCGGATAGACATACGCCCAGCGCCGGACAGATCTTTCAGCAAAGGGCCCTCGATGGGAGATTTTCCGGCTATCTTCTTATCGTCTTCATAAACGTCCGTCACCTCTCCTTTTTTTAGCAGGTACAGCTTCCTGCCGGACAAGAGAAAGCTGCTGCCCTCCGTCCTGGACAGTTCCCGTAAGGAATGCCCATTGTAATAGTATAAACTGTCATGATAGACCAGGTAAGTGCTGATAGAGTCCAGCGGGTAGAAGTTGTCGTTATGGTCGAAAAGTTCCTGGAAGATAAGCCTGCGTCTTTCGGAAGAAGCTCCCTGAGCGCTATCCTTCAGAAAACGGGTAAAGTTGAACAGCTGCTTATGGGTATTCAGGAGCCGGGGGCTTTCCTGGGCTGCCGTGTTCACTGGATCCAGCCGGTGGCTGTTGTTTCCAGCATAACAGTATAGGTTCTTGTCGTTGGTCTGGAAATATATATGTCCATTGCCGCTCTTGCCCAGCAGCTGGACGTTGGATTCCATAATAGGCTTGTCGTTCGGATAAAACAGCTTGAAGGATTACCCGTTCCAGCAGATCAACCCCACCTGTGATCCCAGCCATAAATACCCGTTATCGTCAAAAAGAAGATCGTTAATACTGTTTTGCGGTAACCCGTTTTCATCGGTAAAATGCTGGACAAAATATCCGTTGGAGACTTCGGGCTGTTGTCCGAGAGAGGGTATTACAGATAAAAACAGGATGGAAATGACCGAAAACAAGAAAGCCATTTTTATCATGCCTTAACCTTATTTCAGTCCTGCGGTCTTGGACAGGACTGTTAAGGGTTAAAAGTAGTCGAAATAAAACGATATAGCGCCAGTGGGTAGAAAAAAAACTTAGAAGGGTCCATTTGTCCTTATAGGGGGGTATTTTTAATAAAATGAGTAAGGTGGGGCAGGATGGGGGGGTAATTTTATAGGAAACAAAATCTGTACTCCTATGGGTAAAATCTACTCTTCCCAGCGTACCACTGGTACGCTTCAGCCATTGGCCGGATATTCTTCTCCTGTTGGTTGGTCTACCTGCACAGTAAATTGGTAAAGAATTGGATAAATCGGTTTTTCTCAAGCCATTTTCCATCTAAATCTTTTGTTATGCCCGTATCATTCGACTTAACAATGAATGTCCTTACCTTTTTGGTATCGCTTGGACTTGCCGCCTTTGCAGGGTTTCTTCTGCGCAGTAGACAGCTTGCCAAAAAGGACAGGGAGATCGCATCTTTGGAGACCGAGGTAGCCGAGGTCAGCGCCGAGATACTCGAAGTGCAGAAAGAATACTGCCTGCTCCAATCAAAGATGAAGGACACGAAAGACGTGCCTTCTCCGGTAGTATCCATCAAGCAGGTGAAAGAAGACACTGCCTGATAGGTATTATGTTTTATTCTTTTGTATAAAACCCTGAAACCTATGCTCGGTCCATTATCCTGGAAAGACAAGTCTCTTGCCTTTTCTGTTTTTAATTATTCTTATTCCCGGTGTAGTCATATTTCCGGGATTTATCCGTTATATATTATCCTATTCAACCTAAAATCCATATTCCATGCGAATCCTGACCAGCCTTGTCTGCAAGGTCACCCTATCTTCCATGATCCTGACCGCGCCCTCTCTAACGGGTAGCAGTAAGGATGATGGCGCTGAAAAGCCAGTGGGCAAAGATCTGATGCTGCCCTATTATTCATCTTCCGTTATCAAAAAGTTTGTCAACTATACTTCGCTGACTGCTTCCCCGTTGTATGCAGAATCCAGTGAGACCACTCCGCTTGCCGATGTCCGGCGTATCCATGTGGCTGCCTCCGTCAACCTCTCCGAGGTGTCTGCTGCCTCTCATACAAGCGTGGCTTCTACTACGGTAACCGTTGCCGCAAAGGCCAGTGCCAATGCTGCCGGTGCCGCCAGGGCCCGCGAGCTAAAGGCGGTGATCAATCAGGCCGTTCTCATGTACAGCTATATGGACCTGGAGAATGATGGCCTGAATGAACAAGCTTTCGAATATGCGTGGAGAGGCTATCACAACCTGCTGAAAAAAGGACTTATCCGTAAGAAGAGCGTACTTACCATCTGTGATTTTAGCCAGCCATCCTACAGCGCGCGCATGTATGTCATCGATGTTCGTCACAAAAAATTGCTGTATCGCACTTATGTAGCGCACGGACAGAATTCCGGCGAAGATTTCGCTACTTCTTTTTCCAATGACCCCGACTCTTATAAAAGCAGCCTGGGTTTCTATGTGACTAAAAGGACCTATGTCGGACGCAATGGCCTTTCGCTCCGCATCAGCGGGGTGGACACGGGGTACAACGACAATGCAGCCAAAAGGAACATTGTCTTGCATGGCTCCGCCTATGTCAACCCGCAATACATGTCCGATTTCGGCGCCATCGGCACCAGCCAGGGATGTCCGGCTATGCCTACCGGTATCAGTCCAAAGATCATCCGTACGGTGAAGAATGGCAGCTGTCTTTTTATTTATCATCCAACACAGGAATATTTGGAAGGATCTGTCGTTATCAATGGTTATTAACCCCTACCCCCTAATACAACCCGAGGGCTGGTCGAAAGACCGGCCTTTTTTATTTTCGGCCATTCGGGCAACCGACCCGTGGTCGGTTTTGGCCCACCCACGAAATCCTGCTCCGTCCTTGTCCCTTAAAAAGGGATTAGTTGTCCTTTTGTTGAGGACATAGCTTCTATTCGTAAGAGTATTCCTTTAATATCATATAAGTGGTTCAAAAGAATTTACGTTCGTGTATTACTGATATAAATTAATTTCAACACGTAAACCTTCTTATGACCCACGATAGTAAAAAACGCTATTCGGGAAGTCTTTGTCAACCCCTCGACCCGGTCGATGTGTATGAAGTATTTTGGGAAAAACGCTTTTCCAATGAGGGTATAACCATTTCCCTAAGGCCTTTATCCCTTCCCACCGATGAGCCTCTGCTCCGCGGACTGGCCGCCCTCGAGCTGCCTGACAGAGCAGAAATGGCGGAAACGCTTTTCAAAACAAAAAAGGATGAATTGACCATGCTGGCCCTTTCTGACTTCGGACAGTCCTTTTTGGGGATGATCGATGGGCAGCCGGCATTCCTGGCCATTGTCCACCGCATGCAGCAGCATATTATGGGACATCTTTATCCTGCCCTTCCGGGGGATCATAAGTTCAGCCTGGAGCGTCTGCCCGTCATCGATGGCTCTCCGTCCGATGTATATGCATTTGCCATATGGCAGAGCTGTACTGATTGTTTGCTGGAGTTCCCGGAAGTGAAGAGGGTGATCACGGCCCTGGATATCTTCCGCCCGTCCGAAAAACAATATTGCCGGGCTGCCGGCTTCAGACCCCTGGCTCGAACAGGTGGGTCAAATCTGGAAGAGCTGTACTGCCGCTGAGCAGGATCTTCACCCTTGTGCCTTTGCCCTTCTCGCTCCGGATAACAAGCGTTCCCCGAATGATCTTCAGCAGGTCCTTGATGATAAGATAGCCCAGGCCATTACCCTTGCGTCTGTCGACATTGGCAGAAGAAATGATAAAATGGTCGGCCATGATATTGTTGATCTGCTCCTGCGTCATACCAACCCCGGTGTCCTCGATGATCAGCGCTATCCCTTCAGGAGCAGGCTCGCTGCTGACGACAATGTGTCCCTCGGATGTAAAGTTGATCCCGTTGAGCACAAGATTGTACAATACGATCTTTACAGGTTCGATGAACTGGTATAGCGACAGCTGTTCATCCACCTGGTTGATCAGGCGTATCTGCTTTTGCTTGGCCATGGAATTAAAAAGACCGAACAGCTGGCGGACCAGCAAATGAAGATTAAAGCTTTCCTTTACCAGTCTTCTGTCCTCATTCCTGTATTTGATCCAGTTGAGGATATTGGTGGAAAGAAGCTCCAGCTCCTTCGATGTGTTCATGATCTCGGTAATGGTTTCCCGCTGCAGCTCTTCCGGCAGCTCGCTTTTCTTCTCAATAAGGCTTTTACCGGCCAGGTGCAGGAATTTCAATGGCGTTACCAGGTCGTGACTGATAATGGAGATCAGACGGGTTTTGATAAGGTCTGTTCTTTCCAGTTCCTCATTCTTTTGTTTCAGCTCCTTTGTCTTGGCCGTGATCTGCAGCTCCAGCCGGTACTGTCTTACCTTGAACTGACGGGTACGCAGGCGCACGATCGTGACAATCAGACCCGTAAGGCAGCAGAGACACAGGAGCCATGCCCATGGCTGCTGGTACCAGTGCGAGGCTATGCTAAATGAGGACTCTGCCACGGCATAATTGTCCTTTCCAAAACCATTGATCTTTCTTACATGCAGCACATAGTCGCCGGGGGGAAGGTTGCTAAAGCGCAGGCTGGGGGTATGTTGTATATCCAATAACTGCCAGTCCTTCAGATAGGGCTCCAGCTTGTATTCGATATAAATGTTCTCCTTGTTGACCCAGGCGGGGAAACACAGCGAAAAGCTAAGCTCCCTTGTATTGGAAGGCAGATTGGGTCTTAGCAGGGATGTGATGTCCATCTTTTTCCCATCTACCGTAAATGCGTCGATATAGATGGCCCCTTCCGGCAGCTGGGTGAGGGGGCGGGTGGGGTCCACCCAGATAAGGCCGTCCATGGATGGAAAGGATACGGTGGTGTCATTCAGCATCAGCGCGCAGGGGGTACACCCTCCATTGAGCTCGGTAATATCCATCCCATCATTCTTTCCATAATAATGATAATACAGTATGGAATCGCCTTTTTCAAAGGCATTTATCATTTCTGACGGTCTTGCCCGGAATAATCCTTTATTGCAGCTGATCCAGCAGAATCCCAGCTTGTCAGGGAAAAAGCAATGTGCATACTGAAGATAATTACTTTTATCCAGGGGAATAGGTTTCAGGACCCCGTCCTTCCAGAGATAAATGCCTTTCCCATGGGTACCGATAAAGAGATAGCCCTCGTGCTGCCACAGCGCGCGGACACAGGTCCCAGGACTACAGAACAAGGTATCCAGACGACGGCTACGGAGGTCGAAAGAAAAGAGCCCGTTGCAACATCCGATGGCCAGTACGCCAGGATTAAGCTCTACCATGGCAAAAGGTACATTGCTGTTGACATCAGCCTGAGGCCACCGGTGGAGGTAGTTGACGCTTTCCTTGCCTATCACGCCGATGCCGACGGCATTGGCAGTGTAAATATTGCTGTCTATACGGATAAAACCATCCGTAATGGAGCCTTTGCCGGCAAGGAACATACGGGTCTTCCGGCTGTGGTAGTTATAGGAAAAAATGCTGTCCCCGTAGCTATACCACAGGACACTGTCACCGTCCTTATAGATAAAATTGTTGAAGGAAGTCCGTATGGGGAGCATGCCGGGTAGGGGGGCGGCGCCCCCTAGTATATCGCCATGGCTGGTGAGGATGCTTTCACCAGATAGGGCCAGCTGACTATAGGTGGAGGTAACCCCATCGGAGGAGGGGTGGCTTACTTTTACCGGGCGTACTTTGTCCCTCCGCACTATGATGATCCCTTTGGAGTTCGTTCCAAGGAAGAGGATGTCATTCTTTTCATCGTATTCGGCAAAGGACAGAAGAGCATCCTCTGGCACCACGTCGCAGATAAGCCGTCCTGTCATCTGTCCGCCGGCATAGGACAGCAGCCACGCTTTATGTCCTGCTATCAGGATGGGGTGTTTCATGCTGCTGCTCCAGAACAGCTGCCCTTCTCCCTTGAGTCCCCATTTTACCGGCTGCCGGGTAAAGGAGTCCATGCTCAGCTGATAGATATTTTGCTGCGGAGTGAATACAAAAAGATGATCATCCAGGTAAAAGACCCTTGAGCCGGGTTCCAGGGCTGTCATGGGGATGGGTTCCAGTCTGCCCACTCTGTAGTCATAGATGGTATCCTGATGGTAAAGAATGATACGGTCTTCGTTCACAGGGATCAGCGTCTCTTCCAGAAAGCTGAACCCGAAATGGGATGGAGGCTGGTCGGCCGACTGCCGGAACATCTTTCCCGATGCCGCAAGCCCTACGAGCTTGAAGGCGGAAGGACGGGCATCCAGCTTCACCTGCCCCAGGTACTGCAGACGGTTTTGCATGACAAAAAAGATATTACCCGTCTCGTCTGAGGTATAGATCCGGCCGGCCTGGTTCTTATAGAGGAACAGCATCCGCTCGGAAATGATCTCGGGGGTATTGGTCTTGGAAAAGGTAAAAAAATCCATCCCGTTGTAGCGGGTGACCCCTGCCTCGGTGGCTAGCCAAAGGAAGCCGGTGGTCTCATCCCATTGCAATCCCTTAATGCCATTGGAGGCCAGCCCGTTGTCGGTGGTAAAACGCTCGATCCGGTAGTTTTTCTGGGGTACTCCGGTCAGGCATTTCCCTAAAAAGAGGAAGAATAATAGGAGGCTGCGCGGTGACATACCCCCAATATACGGCTTAATAATTTACGTTATATAAAGTAGCTAATTCTATGAGTTCTTTTAGATTGGCCGTGTGTGTCTTTTCAAATATCCGGTTCTTTACGGTCGAGACCGTGTTCATTCTTACATTCAGGGTTTCCGCGATCTCTTTTGTTCCCAGTCCTTTTAATACATAGTGCAGGATCTCCAGCTCGCGGGGCGCCAGGGCCGAAAAGGGATTGTTGGGATATCGCTGGGCGGAATGCTCCCGGATGGGCTGCTCGTTCTGAAGGAAACGCTGCAGGAGACGTATCGTTTCCTCCTCCGGTGTTGTCTTGGGGAGATAATGGTCGATGCCGTATTGTTTGAGGGCTTTTCCATATACTTCTGCCGGCTGCATGGAAAACACCATCACCCGCAGCTCCGGATACACTTTGCGAATATTGGGCAGGATCTCCAATGTGCTGCCATCCGACAAAATAATATCCAGTATCAGGTGGCTGTATCTTCTCTTGGTCAGCTCCTTCATCAGCTCGTTGCAGCTTACCACCTCGCTGACATCCGTGAAACCAAAGTGCAGTTGCAGGAGTAATTTTAAACCCTTCCGGATCATACTATGATCATCTGCCAATAATATTTGTGGTTGCATAATCTTGGTTGAAAAATATCCGAATAAGGGTTTCCCCGTAAAGGAGAAGCTCGTACTAAATTCAGTAATAAAAAAGAACAGCTTGTAGAATTAATTCTACTTTTCATTACCTTAAAGCTATTAATATTTGCCTATCCATATCAACGATCTATACAGATCAAGTGTCTTAAGCCAACAACCTGTGTCCTCTAATATCCAGTGCTTTCCCAAAATCATGACGCACAAGGATACCCGTAGTTTTTAGACCAATATTGTAATCACTTAAATTTTTACTATGTCTGGTTTTAGATTAAGACTCAACAGGTTAAGGAATATTCCGTATGCCTCTTCCATTCAGGAGTCCCTGCCTTTCGAAAGTAGCTTTGAAGTGGAGTACCGGTTCAACGATCTGTGGAACTGGGTAGTTGTCCAGCCGATAGTCATCAATACAATAGTGATATTCCTTGTAAATTTCCCCGACGGAGATGAAGAGCCCATGGCGCTCGTATATAATAAAAAAGACATCTGGTCGGACATTGAAAGAGAATCCACGGGATTGACAGAAGCCATTGGCGCTGCCATAGAGCAATATTATTCTACACGTTATTTACCTTGGTCCAACAGTCAGAAAGATGGTCTGCCCGACGGAAATTGGGATAGCCATTTATTAAATTGACCCAACCAGGAACCGCCGGCGGCGGTTCGTCCGAGGGACAGACATTAGCTCTATGCGGGAATTGGGCTATTTTCGGACGAAGACCAATTCCCGCACTTAATTTAATCCATTTACCATGACTGATCAGGAAGGCTCACCCGAGGCATTCAAAGATCTGTTTTTTCGATATTACCCTTCTTTTTATTCTTTTTCCCAATCGCTGGTGCATGATAAGGTTTCCGCGCAGAACCTGACTATAGAGGCGCTTGCCATTCTGTGGCTGAAACGGACAGACCTGATCGGAGATGTGAATAACAGGGCTTTTTTATACAATGTCATCCGGAACAACGCCCTTGCCTATCTGAAGCACTTGCAGCGGACGCCCGAAGCAGGGCCTTACCGGCCGGAAAGATATATGGACCCGTCCCTGCCGGAAAATGTTTTACAGGAAATAAGGGATTATGTTGCCAGGGAGATATAGCCCGGCCGGATAGAACGCTCTTTTGTGATAAACCACAAGGCAAGCAGCACACCATAGCTGCCCCCTCTTTCTATCCATTCAAAAATTTCATAATGCGGGTAGAACAATTCTGTGCCCATTTTCCATAGGATAAGCACGAAGAGCAGCGACCGCAATGGCTTGATGAGAAGGCTGACAGCAGCGGTCACTTCAAAAACACCGACCCATAACGCCACGTTCTCCGGATGGGCAAATCCAAGTCCCGTATATTGATCGATGAGTCCCTTTTTCCCGACGAGGTTGAGCCAGCCATGGCCCGTCAGCAGCAAAAAGCCCGCTATCCGCAGACAGATGGCAACCTGTGGCAGATGGCCCGAATCCCTCGGCCGGACCTTTTTCCACCATCCCATTCCACTAGACAGCAGAAGAAAAGCCAGGGGCGCCCCGAAGTTGCCTCCCCGCTCGATCAGTTCCGCAAAAGGCTCACCCGACAATGGCCGCAAGGCAGCTGTTATGAGTCCCCAGATCACCAGCCAGCCGGCAATGGCCCGCATAGGGCGGATCAGCATAAGGATGCCTAGCAGGATATCCACCGTGCCGACCAATGGCATGAACCGGTAGGCTTGTGCCCTTCCGATGCCAAATAAGGCAAAATAGTGAGTCCATATCTCTTTTGTGACAATACCGAATGCCCCGTGCCCGATGAAGCACATAGCTATGGCAATACGCAGGGTGTAATGAATCTTTTGCTCAGCTCTGAGGGAGGACATAACTTTAAAGTTACAAAAAAAGTTGGTTGGGGCTGTAACCATTTACCCTTTTACGAGTAATCTAATAAACAGCTGTTTCGGGTGCTTGAATCAACAGACGAGAAAATAATGCATCGGGTCAAGGACGGGCATTTGTCCGAGCTGTCGGTATTATTCGGACGGTATAATGTCAAATTATACAACTTTTTCCTCCATCTTACCTTTGACCCGGCGGTAAGCGAGGACCTGACCCAAAACCTG
>Ga0105237_10008792_pt1 | contig 10892 bp, 7 predicted proteins | sample KBSC24metaG_FD_81520 | JGI IMG/M metagenome (GOLD analysis project Ga0105237, IMG submission 81520) | Corn rhizosphere microbial communities from Kellogg Biological Station, Michigan, USA - KBS C2-4 metaG | ecosystem: Host-associated > Plants > Roots > Rhizosphere > Soil | place: Michigan, USA... | reverse complement strand
TGCTTCCGCAGGAGGGTGGCACACTCGATGCCCGCGCTGGCGTGGGCGGCCAGGGCGTCGGCCAGTTGCAGGTCGTCCTCGCTGAACGGCTGCTGGAAGATGCCGCGGTCCAGGTGCAGCACCCCGAGCTTGCGGCGGGGCGTTCGCAGGAGGACGCACATGACGCTCGCCATCGCCCCGTCGGCGATGCTCTGGCTGATCAGCTCCTGCTGGTCCTGCACGTTCCGGTACAGGGCCGACTCGCCCTTCACGAAGCACCGCTGCATCAGCCGCTTGGAGTAGTGGAACCGCCCGCGGCTGTCCCCGTTGCCGACCGCCAGCGCCCGCGGCTTGCCGTTCAGCTCCAGCCCGTCGTCGCCGGCCAGCACGATCGCCCCCCGCTGGGCGTCGAGCACGCTCACCGCGTCGTTCAGGATGCTGTCGAGCAGTTGGTCTTCACTCTCCAGGTGGCCCAGGTGGTGGCCGGCGCGGAGCAGGGCGAGCAACTCGTCCCCCGCCCGCGGCATGTCATTCTTCTTGCGGATGATGCGGCCGATGCCTTCGTCGTAGGTGGCCGCGAAGGCGGCCTGCTGCACCAGTTGGTCGGACGGCGGGCCTTCGAGGGTGGCTTCGGTGATCTCGACCAGGAAGGCGACTTTCCCGAACTGGACGATGTCGCGGGCGGTCAGCGGGTGGGCACCGGTCACGCGGGTGCCGTTCACATAGGTGCCGTTCGTGCTCTCCAGGTCCTGAACCACCCACCCGTCGCCCTGCCGCCGCACTTCGGCGTGCCGCCGGCTGACGGACGGGTCGTCGAGCATCAGTTCGAACTGCGCGAGCCGGCCGATGCGGAGCAGGGTGGGGTGGTCCCACACCTGTCCCTTGGTCGGTCCGCTGACGCCGCGGAGCCTGAGCATCCGCTTCATGGTGGATCCCCGCCCGTCGAGTTCTGACCTGCCGTGACATCATACATAGCACGACGGAGCGAAACGATGACTATCTCAAATCGGGAATCTGTCGGGGAACTCGTCAGATCGCTTCGCTACGACGTGAACGGTTGAGGCCGGCGTGCAAACCGACCTCACAATTCAGGGCACATCGAACGGGCGGCCGAGGCACACGTCGCCGCGGTGCAGGCCGGCGGCCGTCAGCCCGGCCTCGTTGTGGAACAGGTCGTCGCCGGTGGCCAGAAGCGGCGAGCGGGTGAACTGCACAGCCCCGCCGACGTGCAGCACGTTCCAACCGACGTGCCGGCTCGTCGGCAGGTCGCCGACGATGGGGGTGAGGTCCTCGGCCGTCTCCGGCTTTCGCAGGCCGTACAGGTGGCCGAGCGGGTCGCGGAAGCCGAGCGAGTAGGCGTACCCGACTTGCGCGGCGAGGGCGTCGGCCGGCACGAGCGGGCAGCGGCGGGCGGCGTCGGCGATCGGCTCGCCGGAGCGGGCCAACTCGTCGAAGAACCCGCCGGCGGTGGGCACGCGGGCCGTGCCCGCCTGGGGGAACCGGCCGTCGTGTGTTTCGCTGTAACCGACCAGCCCGGCGTGCAGTTCTCGCAGGTTGTTCTGGCAGACGGACTGCTGGTACGACTGGCGGGCCTTCTGCACGGCCGGCAGCCCGAGGCCGAGGCTGAGGAGCACGACGGCGGCGATCACCCCGGCGTTCACCCAACTGCGGACGAGCGGCTGCCAGCGGGCTTCGCGGTACTGGCTGTTCGGTTCGGCGGTGGACGAATCCGGGGGGAACCCGTCGCGGGCGGAGAACAGGCCGTTGGCGACGAGGTACTCGGCGGCGTGAGAAAGGGCGGCGAGGGCCAGACCGGGCGGCGGGGCGTCCGGGTCGCGGTCGGCGGCGAGCGGGGCGAGGGCGGCGGTCAATACGCGGAGGCGGGCGGCGACGGTCGGGTCGGTGGAGACGAGCCGTTCCACCTCCGCCCGCTGCGTCGGGGCGAGCTGGTTCAGCGCGTAGTCGAGAAGGAGTTCGTCCACTGGGCACCCTCCGAAGACCGCACCGGTCGGCCCCACTCCGGGGAGAAAGTTGGGGTGAAATCCGACCCCCAATCAGGCTGTGAACCCGCGAACCTCCGCACCCGCTGTGGTCGCCAACGCCATCAGGTGTTTCGACCCGCGGGCGGCGTCCGGGGTGTACAACTCGGCGTGAAACACCAGCACCAGTCTGGCCCCGCTCGCCAGCATTCGCTCGTTCAACCCCATCCAGGCTCGCGGGCGGCCGTGTTTCCGCTCGTCGTCCTTGTTCTTCACCCACCGCTCGACGGTGAACCCGAGTTCGCGGCCCACCCGTCCGGCCAGGTCATCCGCCCCTCGGCAATCGCCGTGAATGATCACCGCACCGGCGGGCAACCGGCTCAGTTCCCGACGGATCGCGTCGGCGTCGGCCCACGCCACCGCCCCGCCCACGATCACCCTCACTTCCGCCCTCCGCTCGTGACCGCCGGACTGTCGGCCTGTTCGTCCTCGGTCGGCGGCACCAGCTTGTTCCAGCACTCGGTCAGTTTCACCACCGCCGCGTGCAACCGGGACTTCACCGTGCCCAGCGGCACCCCCAGCACCTCGGCCGCGTCCTGGTACTTCATCCCCTGGAAGTAGGTCAGCACCACCACCTGTCGCAGTAGGTCGGGCAGGTCGTCCACCGCCGTCCGCACCAGCTTCCGCAGTTCCTCGCCCTCGGCGATCTCGTCCGGTCCGGGGGCGGCACGTTCAAGGAGGTCGAACAGCGAGGCGGTGGCGTCCGGGCTGTCGTCAGTGGGCAGCGCCGGCACACTCTTGGTGTCCTTGCGGCGCGCCCGCCGCCGCAGGGCGTCGATCGCCTGGTTGGTGGCGATGGCGTACAGCCACGGGCGGGCCGACCGGCCGGGTTCGTACTGCTTGATCTTGGTGAACACTGCCACGCACGTGTTCTGGAACACGTCGGCGGCCAACTCCGGGTCGCCGGTGTATCGCCGCAGGTAGCCGTACAACTCCCGCTCGTGCCGGCGGACGAGCAGGCCGAACAGGTCGTGCTCGCCCCGGCGTATTCGGGTGAGCAGTTCCTCGTCGGTCAGCGTGTCGGGGGGCTGGCGGGAGGCGTTCACCCATGCATTCTACGACGAGTGGGGGGTGAGGGTTCGATGTGGGACTTGGCGACCCCCGACCGCGCGGTCGGGGGTGGCGAGTTAAGGTGCCTTCGTTCCCTACCCCCGACCTTGCGGTCGGGGTTCGCCAAATTACTCCAGGTCTTCGCGGCGCACCAAGTCGCGGTCGCGGGTGGACGGGCGGAGGTCGAACACGCACACCGGGCCGAGTTCCTCGCCGGGGGCCTGGCGACATTGCTCGCGGCGGGCGCGGGCGGAGGCCAGTTCCGCCGGCAGGCAGGCGGCACAGCAGAGCGAGTACGCCTTCAGCTCTCGGGTGGCGCCGTCCGCCCACACCGCCCCGATCTTGAACGCGGCCGGGCGGCCACAGCCGGCGTAACAGAGGATCGGGAAGGGGGGCATAGACATGGAAAATGACCAATTCCGAATGACCCACCAATGACCAATGACGAAGGGAAGGCGTACCCACGGTTTCGTCATTCGGGCTTTGGGCTTCGTCCTTCCTTGGTCATTGGTGGGTCATTCGGAATTGGTCATTCCGGCCTCACGAGGCCGGATGGGGGATCGGCTGGCCGAGGATTTCGGCCACCGCGTTCTGGGCGGCCCGCAGTTCGGCGTCCTTCTTGTTCCGCCCCCACACGGGGGTGTACTGGTGGCCGCCGATCTCGGCGGCGATCTTGAAACACTTGTCGTGGTCCGGCCCTTGTTCGTCCAGCACCACGTACCGCGGGGTGTCGCCGTAATCCTTCTGGGCGAGCGTCTGCAGTTGCGATTTGGCGTTGCTGGCCACCGCCGCTTCCGCCACGGCATCGATCTCCGGTTCGATGAACTCGAGGACGAACTGCTTGGCCGCGTCGTACCCGCCGTCCAGGAAGACGGCCGCCACCAGCGCCTCGAACACGTCGGCCAGGATGTTGGGCGGCATCTCCGCCGAGCCGCTCAGCCCCTTGCCGAGGATCAGGTATTTGCCCAGCCCCAACTCGCGGCTGAACTGCGCGCACGTCTTGCGGCTGACGACGACCGACTTCACCTTCGTCAGGTCGCCTTCCTGGTAGGTGGGGAGGCGGGCGTACAGTTGCTCGCAGGTGATGAGGCCGAGCACACTGTCGCCGAGGAACTCCATCCGCTCGTTGCTCGCCTGCCGGGTGTTCGCCCCGGACGTGTGGGTGAGCGCGGCACGCAGCAGTTGGGGGTTCTGGAAGGTGTACCCGATGGCGTCTTGGCAGTGCTCGAGCAACCGCTGCTCGCGCGTGCCGGGAGGAGAAGAAGGGGTCGGCATAACGGTCCGCGATTCGGGCGGAGTGAGGCGAGCGAGTACGGGCGAGTATGAAGACTACGTAAAAATTACCTCTCCGGGCAGCGGAAGTCAACTTGTCGGTGTCCGCCTTTTCGACGGCCCTAACCGTCTGCCGGGCCGACAAGTTGAGACGATTCCGCAACTTGAGCCGCTGGAATTTACACTCGGGCTTGAAAAAGAGCTAAACTGATGGCACCGTGGGTGGTGGCCCGACCGCTGCCACGTCGGGTCATTCGACACACCGAATTAGCTCGTCCCGTGCCAATCCGGGATCGGAGCGCCTGCCGTCCCGCCGTCCGGTCCATGCTTGATGCCGGCGGCACCCTCACAGTACCATGAGTGCCGATCGCACCGACGATTCCGGCACCGCAACCCGAGAGGTCCGCCGTGAGTAACCGTCCTCCGGACTCGCAAGAACGCGCGCGGTTCAGTCAGCAGCTCGACACCGCCTTCGAAGACGCCTCCCGTCTGGCCGGCTCCAGCCTGGCCCCCGCCGATTTCTACGAGAAGTTCCTCAACCGCGCCCTGGGTGCGATCAACGCCCCCGCCGGGGCGGTGTGGCTCCGCACCCCGCAGGGGTTCCTCCAGGTGGCCGCGCAGCAGAACCTGGAGAAGGTGGGGCTGGACGACAAGCGGGGCGGGCGGCAGTGCCACAACGAGGTGCTGCGGCAGGTGTTCCAGGCCAGCCCGCCGCGGCCGGTGCTCATCGAGCCGCAAGGCCGAATCGGCAGCGGACCGGTTGAGCCGGGCGGCGTGCCGGCCGCCAACCTGACCGACTTCTACGCCCTGTTCGCCCCCATCGTCGGGCCGGAGAAGCAGTCGCTCGGCCTGCTCGAGGTGTTCCAGGAGTCGTCCCACGACCCGCGGATGTACCAGACGTTCCTGCAATACACGTTGCAGATGGCCGGGTACGCCAGTCAGTACCACTCGTTCACCGGCAGCCGCCAGAGCGCCGGCACCGAGAAGGCGTTCACGCAGGTGGAGGCGTTCGCCCGGCTCATCCACACCACGCTCAACCCGACCGAGTGCGCGTACCACATTGCGAACGAAGGGCGGAAGCTGATCGAGGCGGACCGGGTGTGCGTGGGCATCCGGCACGGCGGTAAGGCGACGGTCGAGGCGGTGAGCGGGGCCGACGTGGTGGAGAAGGCGAGCACGCATGTGCGGCGGCTGCGGGCTTTGTTCGACGCGGTACTCAAGTTCAACGACAAGCTCGTCTTCCAGGGCACCCGCGACGAGGCGCTGCCCTTGTGGGTGCTGAAAGCGCTCGACGATTACCTGGCCGAGAGCCAGCCGAAGCTGCTGGTGGTGTCGCCCATCCGCGACGAGCGGGAGAAGGACTCGGAGAAGCCGGCCCGCTCGGCCCTGCTGGTGGAGGTGTTCAACCCGCCGGAGCAGACGGACGCACTGCTCCAACGGGTGGACGTGGTCGGCAAGCACGCGGCGAGCGCCCTGTACAACGCCGCCGAGATGAAGCGGATCCCGTTCAAGGCCCTGTGGTGGCCGGTCGTCAAGTTGCAAGACGGCCTGGGCGGGAAGGCCAAGTTGTACACCCTGCTCGGGGTGCTCGCGGCCGTGGTGCTGATCGCGGTGATGGTCCTGTGGCCGGCCCAACTGAGGATGGACGCGAAGGGGCAGTTCCTGCCAGTGGACATCGTGCAAGTGTACTCGCCGTACCAGCGGGGAACCGTGGACGACGTGATGGTGCTGCCCGGCCAGACGGGCATCAAGCCGGGCGACACTCTGGTCAAGCTGTTCGACAAGGGGCTGGCCGAGCAGTTGTCCAAACTGGACGGGGAGATTTACGCCGCTCAGGTGGAGCAGAACCACCAGCGGGCCAGCCTGAAGAACCTGCCGCCGGAGTCGTCGACGGTGGTCGATCTGAACGTGCGGCTGGCCACCGCCGAGGCCCGCGAGAAGCAGTCCAAGCAACTCAAGGACGACCTCATCCGGCGGAACAACCTGATCGCCAGCGAGCCGGGGTACTTCCTGGCCACCGCCCCGCAGTTCCCGTCCAACGCCAGCGGGAAGCTGTGGGCGAACATCAGCGGGGGCGACGTGCGGGAGCGGATGCGGAGCGAGGTGAACGCCTCCCAACCGCTGGTGCGGCTCGGCGCCATCGACGGCGCGTGGCGGGTGGAGACGAAAATCCCCCAGCGGGCCATCGGGCACGTCAACCGGGCGTTCGCCACCGAAGGCGACTACAAGCTCGCCCTCGACCCGAAGGGGTCGGGCAAGATGGTCAAATACCTGGACGTGACCGTGTTGTTCGGCGGGTATGAGACGGAGCCGTTCCCCGGCAAACTGTTCGAGAACGAGGTGAGCATCGAGGCGGTGCCGAACAAGGACGACCACAACGAGACCGAGCCGGTGACCGTGGCCTACGTCCGGGTGGACATCCCGGAAGACCGGATCGAGCTGTTCAAGAAGGCCGGGGCCGAAGTGCGGGTGAAGATCCATTGCGGCAACCGGCCGCTCGGCTATTCCCTCTTCCACGGCGTGTGGGAGTGGTTCTACGAGAAGGTCATCTTCTACTTCTGATCGCGACCGGGCGAACCCGGCCCGCAAGGGCCGCGGGTGCGAGCCACGAGTGGCATGCACCCACCGGCCTTGCGGCCGTGGTTCGCCCACAAATGCAACCCCCGGCCGACCGACGCCGCACGGCTACCCGCGGCGGCCACCCCACCGCACCACGCCCGCTCCACCGCGACCGGGCACCACCCTCCGAGTGAGGACCGACCCATGACCCCCTTCGTCCGCCGCTGGCTGCCGCCGGCCGCCGTCGCCATCGCCGTTCTCGGCGTGGTGGCGTGCAACCCGAAGACCGCCACCAAGTCGACTAACCAGACCGCCGCCCAGAACATCGGCCCGTCGCTGTACCCGTCGGGCGGTGAGGCGAAAGTCGCCGTCCAGCCCTCCGGCCCCGACCCGATCATCGGCTCGCAAGCGCAGGTGCAGTTCGACGAGACGATTACCTTGTCGGCCGAGGTGGACGGCAAACTGGAACTGGTCGCCACCCCCTACGAAGACGCCGTCAAACTGAAACTGGACGCGGCCCGGTATCCGGAGCGGCTGATCGGTCACCCGCGGATGCCCGACTGGAAGCATGTGCGGCTGGTGGACGGGGACGTGATCAAGCAGGGACAGGTGCTGGCCAACCTGGACGACTCGCAGGCGATCCTCGACAAGCAGGCGCTGGAGGCGTCGGCCGACGCGGCCAAGAAGGCGCTCGAGCAGTCGGAGGCGTCGCTCAAGGAGTACGACGCGGTGGTGAAGAAGATCGAAAGCCTCGGCAACGCGGCGTCGGAGTTGGAGAAGATCCGCTACCGCATCGAGCAAGTGCAGGCCAAGGTGACCACCGCCCGGCAGTTCCAGGAGTACACCAAGCTGAAGGGCGACCTGGACAAGGCGGTCGATCGCAAGATGCGGCACCAGATCGTCAGCCCGTTCGACGGCAAGGTGGTGCGGGTGCTGCGGCCCCGCGGGGTGGTGGTGAAGGCGGGCGAGCCGATCCTGGAAATCCAGAACACCAGCCGCTTCCGGGTGGAGGCGAAGGTGCCGCAGGAGCTGGCGGCCGAGTTGGACAGTAAGCTGCCGCTGCCGGTGGGCGTCGAGCCGGTCAAGGTGCTCCGCCCCGAACCGTACACCGCCAGCCACCGCCAGGAGGTGACCGGGCTGGCCGTGTTCACCTGGACGGCCGGCGGGAAGAGCCGCCCGGTGGTGGTGTCGGCGTCGGCCGACGGCACCGCCAAGGTGTGGGACGCGACCGGCGAGAAGCAGAGCCAGCACGTCCTCCCGCACCCGTCGGGCACGGCCGTCCGCTGCGTGGCGGCCGCCGCCCGCGGCGACTCCCGGCTGGTGGCCACCGGCGACGGCAACGGCAAGGTGCGGCTGTGGGACGTGTCCGACCTGACCCAACTGCCGACCAAGCCGACGCACGAGTTCGACGACGCGCACACCCAGGCGGTGGGGGCGGCGGCGTTCTCCGCCGACGGGCAGTTCCTGGCCACCGCCGCCGGCCGCGACGTGTTCGTGTGGGACGTGGGCGGGAAGAAGCGGAAGTACTCCCTGCCGGCCGACCACCGCGACGACGTGAAGGCGGTCCACTTCACCCCGCAGGCCACCCTGGTGACGGTCTGCCGCGACAAGGCCATCCGCGTGTGGAAGCTGGGCAGCGAGGGGGCGAGCCTGGAGCGGACCATCGACCACCGCTCCGGAGCCGTTGACGTGCTCGACGTGACCGCCGACGGCGGGCGGGTGCTGTTCGACCTGAACGCCGGGCGAATCGACCTGGTCAACCTGGCCGACAACAACACCGTCGGCAGCCTGCTGAACACCGGCAGCGGGCAGCGGTTCTCGGGGCTGGCCCTGTTCAGCCCGGACAGCAAGCTGGTGCTGACGGGGGCGGGCGACGCCGACGCGAAGGGCGAACTGCAACTGTGGGCGGTGCCCGACTCCGGCCGCGGGGCCGAGCGGAAGCGGCTGGCCGTGCCGGACCGCACGGCCGTCACCTGCGCCGCGTTCAGCCCCGACCCGGCCCAGCGGTTCGTCGCCGTCGGCACGCAGAGCGGCGGGGTCCACTTCTGGAACCTGCCGCCGCTCAGCGATCAGGCCACACTGCCCGGCAAACTGGTGTCCGTCACCCGTCCGGACCAGACGACGGCCGTCCTGCGAGTGGAGGTGGACAACCCCGGCGGCAAGTACGACGACCAGCTCCAGGACCGCGGCACCGCCCGGCTGGTGATCGACCGCACCGCCAAGGCGTTGCCCCCCGGCCCGATGCCGGTCGTGCCCCCCATGCCCGGCACGAAGGCCCAACTGCCGCCGGTCGTCGTTCCGATCGCCGGGAAGTGAGTCACTTGCGGGCGAGCCGAGCGCCGTCAGGTGCCGGGTATTGAACACACCCGGCACCTGACGGCGCTCGGCTCGCCGTATTCACCCCACCCAAACGACACACCCAAATGAGCACGCACACCGACGGACCCGTCGAGCGGCGGAAGCAGGTGCGGCTGAAGGTGCGGCCGGACCTGCAGCACGTCGAGCAGCGGTACGAGGGCAAGCGGTTCCACGTGGTGAAGGACCCGGTCTGCCTGCGGTACTACCGCTTCAACGTGCAGGAGTATTTCGTCTTCCAGTTGTTCGACGGCGGGCACTCGATGGAGGACGTGCGGAAGCGGTTCGAGGACGAGTTCAGGCCGCACCGCCTGGAGTTCCAGGACCTGGAGGCGTTCGCCCGGCAACTGGTGACGGCCGGGCTGGTGCAGCACGAGCAGGCCGGCACCGGCAAGCACCTGTTCCAGCGGCGGGCCAAGCAGCGGCGGATGCAGCGGTTCGCCGCCCTGTCGAACATCCTGTACTACAAGATCCCGATCTTCGACCCGGACCGCCTGCTGACGTGGATGTACAAGTGGCTGTGGTGGGTCTTCACCTGGCCGTTCTTCTTCGCCAGCGTCGGCCTCATGCTGGCCGCCGTCTTCCAGGTGACCATCCACTTCCAGACGTTCTACGACAAGATGCCGGCGTACCAGGAGTTCTTCGCGTACAAGACGGTCTTGTACATGTGGATCAGCCTGGGGGTGGTGAAGGTCATCCACGAGTTCGGGCACGGGCTGTCGTGTAAGGCGTTCAAGGGCGAGTGCCACGAGATGGGCGTCCTGCTCATGTGCTTCAGCCCGGCCCTGTACGCCAACGTGACGGACGCCTGGACGGTGGCCGACAAGTGGAAGCGGATCATCATCAGCTTCGCCGGCATCTACGTCGAGCTGGTGATCGCCGCCATCAGCACCTTCGTCTGGTGGTACACCCCGCACCTGCCGGTGGTGAACAACATCGCCATGTGCCTGATGGTGCTGTGCTCGGTCAGCACGGTGGTGTTCAACGCCAACCCGCTCATGCGGTTCGACGGGTACTACATGCTGGCCGACTGGCTGGAGATCCCGAACCTGCGGGACCGGGCCAACCGCTACCTGAACAACCTGTTCCTGCGGGTGTGCATGGGCGTCGAGACGCAGGCCGAGCCGTACATGGCTCCCAGCCGCAAGGTGCTGTTCGTCGCCTACGCGGTGGGCAGTTGGGTGTACCGCTGGGTGGTCACGTTCGGCATCATCTACTTCCTGAGCGGGTTCCTCGACCCGAAACTGAAAGTGCTCAGCCGGATGCTGGCGTTCGTGTCGCTGGCGTCCATGTTCATCTGGCCCGTATTCCGCATCATCAAAAACGTCCGCCAGCGCGGGAGGCTGCCCGACATGAAGAAGAACCGCGTGTACATCACCCTGGGGGCGGCGGCGGCGCTGGTGCTGCTGTTCGTGTTCCTGCCGCTGCCGATCAGCCGGGTGCGGGACGCCGGGCTGGTCACCCTCGACCCGGCGTTCGCCACCCCGCTGTCCGCCCAGGAGGGGACCAAGCTGAGGCGGGTGGAGGTGGCCGAGGGCGAGTGGGTGAGGAAGGGGCAGGCGCTGTTGGAGTTCCGCAGCCTGGCCGACGAGCAGGAGATGGACAAGTTGTCGGCCGAAATCTCGGCCGCCGAGGCGC